>OMGJ01001359.1_pt1 | contig 10968 bp, 8 predicted proteins | sample 1645811 | NCBI WGS metagenome assembly OMGJ01 (sample SAMN05578589, study PRJEB25193) | human gut metagenome | biome: Human Microbiome; feature: human-associated habitat; material: feces | host: Homo sapiens | place: USA:Birmingham | reverse complement strand
CATTCACTAAATTCAATGCATGTTTACAACAATGTGAAGAGAAAGGAAGCTATATTTTTTATGTTTTTTTCAAGAAGGAGTTGCCGGTTGCATTTGAAGATCAAGGGAAGATGTTTCCTATATCACAATATGCTATTTTGCAGAAAAAAGAGTTGTTAACTGTTAGTAATATAGATTTTGATGGATTGCTTCCATCGTTTCAAAATGTAACACATCATTGTGAAACCTATGATAGAGCTAACTGTTTTTTTCTTGAGATGCTGAATGCATGCGATGAGGCACAAGGGGAGAGAAAAAAATTATTATTGAAAACATGCATTGAATTTAGTGAATGGCTTTTGGAAGCATCTGAGGATGAACTTGATCGTCAAGTGAAATTGTTGAATATGTTGCAAACAATTAAAAGAAATCGGGATTTTAATCCAGATGAGAGAGATGCTTTATACGAAATGATTGAAAACAATAGGGAGAGAGAAGATTGTTTGGTGGGAGCATATTTGCTTTTAGGACAACAGAAAGCAGCAGAAAGACATTTTGCTAGGTTGTCAGAAGCGGAACAACAAATATTTAGGAAATATCCAATATATTATTTTTGGGATGGAGGAAAGATAAATGGACAAAATGAGAATGCAGACAGTCAATAAGGCAGATGAGAACTATAAAAAATTGGCAGAATTATTTCCAAATGCTGTGACAGAAACCATTGATCCAACAACCGGGGAAGTGGTTCGTGCGGTTGATAAAGATGTGTTGATGCAGGAAATTAATACAAAGGTGGTTGAGGGGAATGAGGAACGTTATCAGTTTACCTGGCCGGATAAGAAGAAGTCTGTTCTTTTGGCAAATGCGCCGATTAACAAGACACTTCGTCCTTGTAGGGAGGAAAGTGTTGATTTTGATCATACAGAGAATCTTTATATCGAGGGAGATAATCTGGAAGTATTGAAACTGCTTCAGGAGACATACCTTGGAAAAATAAAGATGATCTATATTGATCCTCCTTATAATACAGGAAATGATTTTGTATACGAGGATGATTTTGCTCAAAGTACGGAAGAATACCTTGATAATAGCGGTCAGTTTGATGAAGAAGGAAATCGCCTTGTGAAGAATTTGGATAGCAATGGGCGTTTTCATACGGATTGGTTGAATATGTTATATCCTCGGTTGAAGTTGGCAAAGGATTTGTTAAGTGATGACGGAGTCATATTTATTAGTATTGACGATAATGAACAAGAAAATTTAAAAAAATGTTGTGATGAGGTATTTGGCTCTCAAAATTTTGTTGCACAATTAGTTTGGGAAAGAGCATACGCACCCAAAAATGATGCAAAATATATATCAAATAGCCATGATTATATTTTAATTTACGCAAAAAATATAAATGATTTTGTGATAGGACGGTTACCGCGAACCGCAGAGGCAAATGCACGTTATCAAAATCCAGACAATGACCCACGAGGAGTATGGAAACCGAGTGATATGTCAGTGAAGACATATAATGCAGCGTGTGATTACCCTATTACTGCCCCTTCGGGGCGAACAATAGAGACTCCAAGATAATAGGATATATTTTGGAATAGATGGAAATAGCGTCCCATGCATAAAGAGATTTTTAACAGAATTAAAATATGATGGAATGGCTCCAACCTCTATTATGTTTTACAAGGATGTAGGACACAGCCAGGAAGGTGCAAAAGAAGTAACTAGTTTAATGAATGCAGGAGTATTTGATGGACCTAAACCAGTAAGATTACTTTTAAGACTTCTTACTTTAGCAAATTTGAATGAAAATTCTATTGTGTTGGATTTCTTTTCGGGATCTGCAACGACAGCACATGCACTTATGATATATAACATAGAAAAGAATAAGAATTGTAAATCAATTCTTGTTCAAGTGCCAGAAAATACAGATAAGAAAGGAACAGCCTATCAAGCTGGTTACAAGAATATTTGCGAAATCGGTAAAGAGCGTATTCGCCGTGCTGCGAAGAAAATTACGGAGGAAAATCCAGAAGCCCAATTTGATGGAGGTTTCCGTGTGCTGAAATGTGATGGCTCTAATATGAAAGATGTATATTATCAATCATCGGAGTATGAACCATCTTTGTTCAGTAGTCTGGAGGACAATATCAAAGAGGATCGAACACCGGAAGATTTATTGTTTCAGGTAATGCTTGATCTTGGGGTATTGCTTTCTAGCAAAATAGAGGAAACCACTATCGCAGGTAAGAAAGTATTTAATGTGGAAGATAATTACTTAATTGCGTGCTTTGATGATAATGTGACGGATGAAGTGATTACAGAGATTGCAAAACAGCAGCCGTATTATTTTGTGATGCGGGACAGTTCTATGGCGAGTGACAGTGTGGCAACAAATTTTGAACAGATATTTGCTACCTATAGTCCCAGTACAGAGAGGAGAGTGCTGTAGTATGGCTAATGAGAAAAAAAGAGAAGTTGCGATTCGCAGTTCAGCGGCAGAATATCTGACATTTGTAGCTTCTACCGGTGAGAGTGATGTTAGTTTTGAAATGCGTTACGAGGATGAAAATATCTGGCTTACGCAGAAAATGATGGCTGTTCTTTATGATGTTTCTCTGCCAACGATTAATGAACACATCAAAAAGATTTATGCCGATGGAGAATTAACAGAGGAGGCAACTATTCGGAAATTCCGAATAGTTCAGGAAGAGGGAACACGAAAGGTCAATCGTGAGTTGACACATTATAATTTACAGATGATCATTGCCGTGGGATTTAAGGTAAATAATCAGCGGGCTGTACAGTTCCGTAAATGGGCAGGGCAGATTGTCAAGGATTACACGATCCAGGGATGGACGATGGATGCGGAGCGTTTAAAAAAAGGTCATATGTTCACAGATGAATACTTTGATCGGCAGTTGCAGCAGATTAGGGAGATTCGATTGTCGGAGCGCAAGTTCTATCAGAAGGTCACGGATCTGTATGCGACCGCATTTGATTATGATAAAGATGCAAAAACAACGCGGTTGTTCTTTAAAACCGTACAAAATAAAATGCATTTTGCAGTTCATCGTCATACGGCAGCAGAACTGATCGTAGAGCGTGCAGACGCAACAAAAGAGCATATGGGGCTGACTACCTGGGAGAATGCTCCAGATGGAAAAATCTTAAAAGCCGATGTAACAGTAGCCAAGAATTATTTGAATGAGCAGGAAATGAATTACCTGGAGCGTATTGTGTCGTTGTATCTGGATTATGCAGAGTTGCAGGCAGAGCGAAAGATTCCTATGAGTATGGAGGACTGGGCAAAACGATTGGATGGATTTTTGGAATTTAATGGGAATGAACTGCTTACTGGACCAGGAAAGATCAGTGCAGAGCAGGCAAAGCTTCATGCGGAGACAGAATATGAAAAATACCGGGTAATTCAGGATCGCTTGTATGAAAGTGATTTTGATCGTTTTATGATGTTGGAAAAGGAGGTGAGTCATAAAGATGAAGTTTAATTTTAAGATACAAAAGTATCAAACTGATGCTGTTGATGATGTTATTAAAGCCTTTGCAGGACAGGGGTTTCATGATCACACCAGATTCATTCGCGATCTTGGTAAAATGAGTGCGAAGGACAAGCAGATGCAGCTTGGTTTTACTGATAATAATATTGAAGTTTATGACCCTTCCGATGATACTGGTTATAAGAATGAATTGGTGGAAATTTCGGATGAGCAGTTGTTGCATAATATTCAGGAAATACAAAGTCAGAACAACATCAAACGTTCCGCGTCTTTGGTAAAAGATTTAGGCAGATGTAGTCTGGATATTGAGATGGAAACCGGAACCGGTAAGACATATGTGTATATTAAGACAATGTTTGAATTAAATAAAAACTATGGTTGGAGTAAATTCATTGTTGTTGTTCCGAGTATTGCGATTCGAGAAGGTGTAAAGAAATCGTTTGAGATTACAGCGGATCATTTTATGGAACATTACGGGAAAAAGGCTCGTTTTTTTGTTTATGATAGTTCCAGTTTGAATCAGCTTGACAATTTCTCAAGCAACGCAGGAATCAATGTAATGATTATCAATACACAGGCTTTTGCGGCTTCGTTGAAAGAGGGAGGACGCAGCAAGGAATCGCGTGTAATATATTCGAAACGTGATGAGTTTGGTTCTAGACGTCCGATTGATGTCATTGCTGCTAATAGACCGATCATTATTTTGGATGAACCACAGAAAATGGGAGGAGATGTTACTCAAAAAGCTTTGAAAAATTTTCATCCTTTATTTACATTGAATTATTCTGCTACGCACAAAACGCAGCATAATCTTATTTATGTATTGGATGCATTAGAGGCATTTAACCAGAAATTGGTGAAAAAAATAGAGGTGAAAGGCTTTGAGGTAAAGAATTTCCGCGGGACAGATGGTTATCTGTATTTGGAGCAGATCATATTATCTGCCAAGAAACCACCTATGGCGAAAATTGAATTGGAGATTGGATATAACAAATCGATTAACCGGGAAACTCGTATTCTGGGTGTTGGCGACGATCTGTATTATGAATCAAAGAAAATGGAGCAGTATCAGGGATATACGATATCGGAGATTGATCCACTGCGTGGGACAGTGATGTTTACCAATGGGGAGATGCTTCAAACGGGTGAGGTAACGGGTGATATATCAGAAAATGATATGCGCCGGATTCAAATAAGAGAAACGATTATTTCTCATTTTGAAAAAGAAGAAAAATTATTCAATATGGGAATCAAGTGTTTATCGTTATTTTTTATTGATGAAGTAGCAAAGTATCGGCAATATGATGAAAATGGAGAAGAATTGCTTGGAGAATACGGAGTAATCTTCGAGCAGGAGTATCAGGATGTTTTAAATGAATATATTACATTGCTTGATACACCATATCAGAAATATTTAAAAGATTCCTGCAGCGATGTACATGCAGTACATAGGGGATATTTCAGTATTGACAAGCAGGGGCATAGCATCGACAGCAAACGGAAACGCGGCAGTGAGTTTTCGGATGATATTTCTGCATATGATCTGATCATGAAAAATAAGGAGCGTCTGTTGTCTTTTGAGGAACCGACCAGATTTATCTTTTCTCACTCAGCACTTCGAGAGGGATGGGACAATCCAAATGTATTTCAAATTTGCACATTAAAACATTCTGACAGCAATACCGGAAAACGTCAGGAGGTGGGGCGTGGACTTCGCTTATGTGTTGATCAAAAGGGAAATCGTATGGATGTGCAGACGTTAGGGGAGGATGTACATGATGTCAATACATTGACGGTCGTTGCCAGCGAGAGTTATAAGACATTTGTTTCCGATCTTCAATCGGATATTAAGACAGTTCTGTATGACAGACCAACTGTTGCGACAAATGAATACTTCAAGGGAAAATATGTGAAGGTAGGAGAAGAACTTACGCTTATTGATGATAATATGGCTAATACCATTGAATTTTATCTCATTTCCAATGGCTATGTTGATATGAGCCGGAAAGTGACGGATAAGTACCGGCATGAGATAAAGAACAAAACGGTAGCAGCTTTGCCGGAGGAGTTAAAACCAATGGCTGAAGGGATACATAGATTGATTCAGTCAGTATATGATGACAGCCTTCTGGAAAATATGTTTAGTAATGGACATGAGACCAAGGTAAAAGACAATCCATTAAATGAAAACTTTGCAAAGAAAGAATTTCAGGCTCTTTGGAAAGAAATCAATCATAAATATGCTTATACAGTAGATTTTGACAGTCAAGAATTGATTAAAAAAGCAATTGACCATATCAATGATAAGCTATTTGTATCGGAGTTGCAATATACAAGAACGATTGGCAGTCAAAAAAACATAATGAATGAGTATGAAGTAGAGCGTGGTGAATCCTTTGTGCGTGAAAGTTCTGGAACCTATGGATTGAGTCATAGAGAATCAAGTCATATTAAATATGACCTGATAGGAAAAGTAGCAGAAGGAACCACACTTACTCGCAGAACGGTATCAGCAATCCTACAGGGGATTCGATTAGATAAATTGGATATGTTTAAGAATAATCCGGAAGAATTTATCAAGAAGGTTGCGAGATTGATCAATGAACAAAAGGCAACCATGATTGTAGATCATATTTCTTATGATACAATCGAAGGAGAATATGACAGTACAATCTTTACGGCAGAAAAAAATACACAGAGTTTTGATAAAGCTTTTCTTGCAAAGAAGGCAATTCAGGACTATGTGTTCACCGATGGCTCTGCTGAAAAGAGCATTGAACGAACCTTTGCAGAGGATTTAGATGCTGCAGAAGAAGTGTGTGTATATGCTAAATTACCGAGAACATTTCAGATTCCTACGCCAGTTGGAAATTATTCTCCGGATTGGGCAATCGCATTCTATGAAAGGACAGTAAAGCACATTTTCTTTGTGGCAGAGACAAAAGGAACGATGGAAAGCCTTGAGCTTAGACCAATTGAGCAGGCGAAGATATCCTGTGCGAAGAAGCTGTTTAACGAAATGTCAACGAGTAAGGTGAGGTATCATGACGTTGATAGTTATCAGAAGTTGTTGGAGGTTATGCCTTCATTGAATTAAATGATAAAATTGATAATTTTGTTGTGGTAGTATACAAAAGGAAGTGAGGATATATGTCAGATTGGTTTTTTCCTTCGCGAGGATATGGTGAGACGGAAGGATTCTCGAATCCAGGATTGGAGATGTTTAAAGGAGAACCTATTCGTGCGATGGCGCGAGAAATTTGTCAGAATTCATTAGATGCAGTAAGAGATGCAAATGAACCAGTACGGATTGAATTTGAAAAAAGATATATCAAACCGGCAACCAAATTTCCAGGTATAGAAGATATGAGAAATATTTTGGTGAAATGTAGAAATTTCTGGAAAGTACAAAATGATGCTAAAACATTAAAATTCATCAATGATGCTGCCAGAGAAATAAGAGATGGCGGGATTTTTGTGCTACGCGTAAGTGACTATAATACGACAGGTTTGGAAGGTGCATATAGTACTGAAGAAATAACTCCATGGAAAAGTCTTGTACAGGGAAATGCTTTTTCAGTGAAAACAACAGATAATGCTGCGGGTAGTTATGGGATTGGAAAAGCAGCACCATTTGTTGTGTCAGGATTACAGACAGTGTTTTATAGAACGTACGATGTTAATGGCGATAGAGCTGCGCAAGGAGTAACACATTTAGTTTCATTCGAAGATGAAAAAATGTCGAAGCCGGGAGAAGATACTGTTAGACGTTCTACAGGTTATTATGGTGATGGCATAGAAAATAAACCATTTCCCTATATTGAAGAACTAGATAATATAAATGAACGAAATGAATATGGAACTGACTTGTTTATTCCAGTGTTTTCTTTTGCTTCCGGAAAAATGGATTGGAAAGATGAAGTCATTGCAGAGATTTTAGACAATTTCTTATATTCTATTTATTCTGGAAAATTGGAAATCAAAGTTGATAATATTATACTTAATAAAGATAGTTTGTTAACACATATTACTAGATTATTGCCTAAAACAAAGCATGCGGCTTGTTTTTATGATGTAATTCGAGAAGATAATGACAAGGTAATAGAAGAAAAAAGAAAATTTTATGAAATGGGTTGGCTTCGTTTGAGATTACTTTATAAACCAGATATGAATAAACAGATATTGACTGTTAGAAATTCTGGTATGAAGATAGCAAAAATAGCGGGATTACCTAAAGGCATTTCGTATACTGGATTTTTAGAAATACAGGGTGATCGATTAAATTCGTTTTTTAGAGAAATGGAAAATCCACAGCATAATGCATGGGAACCTAAAAGACATAATGATCCTAAATTGGCTAAGAAGCATAAAACGACTGTCGAAAAATGGGTTAAAGAAATGATTGGTCAGAAAATCAAAGAAATAAGTGGTGATGAATTAGATATTGATGTTGGGGAGTTTTTTAATGGAAGAGAGCAGATACAGGTAAATGCTACAGAGCGTGAGGAAGAAAAGTCGGAGGTTGTAATTGATTCGGTACAAAGTATAGATATTAAGCAGGAAGATATTGAATCCCGGAGACTTAAAATTAGAGATATTGGTGGCACATCTAGCGCAGATGCCCATAAGGTATCGGGTATCATTGATGATCAGGGAAATCAAATTGGGCATCGACATCCTAGCGGAAACAAACGTAGAGCGAAAGCTACTGGCAGAAAAGGAGTTTCTACGGGAGATGGACCAGATAAAATATATGATGGCATGCGAGAAGTATATGTTGATGCAAGGATTATCAGTAAAGGGAATGGCTTTAATAAGATGATATTTACGGCGGAAGATGATATTGCAGTGGGTGAACTTGAAGTAGTGACTCTAGGTGAAAACGGAAGATCTCTTCAGATAAAAGTTGAGAGCGTTGTTGGAGTAACTACATATGCAGAAGTTGTGGATGGACATATTAGAATAAAAAATGTGAAGGCGCGAGAAAAGAATACATTGGAATTTAGGATCATTGGCAACAAAAAATATGCAATGGGGGTAAGAGCCTATGGAAATTAGGAATAGATTGTTTCCATACCCGGTTTTATGTATGGAAAATGATGATTATATTGGAAGTACATTTGATGTTCAATTTAGCCAGACTGAAGAATTGAAAGATATTGTTTTACAATTCGAAGTTGAATTGGATAATGATGAGTTATTAGATTTGATTCGTCAAGGAAAAGCGGACTACTTAGTTCATATTGAGTGTTCTAATACATCCTTTAGAAAAGTACTTCGTAATGAAGGAAAAAAATTTGAGTATCGGCTTCCAAAGGCGAAAGTTAATAAAGAGGTGTTTTTGGTAGGGATGGTTGTTGCAAAACAAATGGTGACAAAATTTTATTCATCTGCTTTTAATGAAGATTATGACGAACCGGTAGATTTTGAAAAGGGTTTTATTTTAGCGTATAGAAATTTACCGCGAATCGTTGTTTTGAAAAATTATGAAGAATTAGCAAGCGATGATGCATTCTTTTCGATTGTATGTAAAAACAATGGTCAGGATATTGACGAACCTGTGACATTTGATCTGAATGGAGATAAAATTAAAATATATGTTAGCGAACAAATATATAATGAATATGTTAAATTTCATACGAATCCAGTTATGAAACCGCTTATGATAAGTATGCTGGTTATGCCGGCACTGACATATGTAATTGAAGAGGTGAGAAATAATGATATAGAAACTTATATTGCCTGTTACTGGTATCAAAGAATCAAAAAATCTTGTGAGCTTCAAGGCAAGCGATTTGAAGAAGATATTATTTATGGTGATGCTACGTCAATAGAAATCGCACAGGAAATGTTGCAATTGCCGATAGGAAAGGCCTTTAGAAATTTATCTGTTGTAGTGGAGGAATAATGTATGAAGCTATATTTTATGAAACAGAGTGCTCTTGATTACATAACGGCCAACATAGGGGGACTCTATATTAATTACTTTAGGGAAAAGAATAATCAATGGATTTATGATTTATTTGATTATGACCCATTTGAATTGTTTATGGAGGTGCCAAATTTTGAATTGGCACCCATAACTAGAAGACGGGGTGAAACAGAGTTAGAAAATTGTAGAATACTTTATTCTGAATTAATTAATGTTAGTGAATCGCAGGCTTCTGATGAACGGTTATGGGCTGGTTTATGCAATGGTACTTTTTATGAATATGTGAGAAGAAGATGGGATTATGATAATTTACCACTTAGGGATGCAAGGAAAGATTCTGAACCCGTATTATCTCGATTTTTCTTTAAAGGTGGTGTGAGTAGTGGCAAATTTCGTAATACATTATCAAAATGTTGGTGGGTAGGGCATGGTGTATACCAGTATAAAAAGGATAATCGATTCGAGTTGTTAGATGCATTGGGAGCAGATGATTTTTCAACAAAGGTTACAGATATATTTTACAGTTATACATTTTCTTCTAATTTTACAATTGTGTCAGGTATAATGATAGTGTCAAGTAAGCTATGAAAAACGAGCCGAAGAAAAATAGGCTCAAATGAACCTTGAAAATTGCAGATATTTATGTTTTTGATAACGGACGCCATCCTTGAGGGCGCACAAAAGCAATGCTCTGATCGTATTACCGACGGCGAAGAACTCAGGAACAGTTACATTTTTTCCGTCGCATCACAGCATTTTAGCATTGCCTCTGTGTGCCTTCAAGGACACAGCCGTAAGCGTTGCTTACGGTGGCTGATATTAACCTCGGGCTTTGAATCTAGGAACAGTTATGGGCTTCACCCTGTTGCATCTGTTTAATTCTGCATTGTCCTAGATAGATTAGTAGTTGCCATTTTCCTGGCATGTTATCGGCATTATCAAGCTCTTGTACATGATTTAGGACACGATAACCATTGTGCCTATGGGGACGCAGAAAGTTGTAATAAGTTACCCAGAGAGCTAAATCGTAGTTGGCGCCTTCGATGTTATCAAAACCGTTGGTAGGACGATAGGATTCTTTGTAGGTTCTGTTAAGTCGTTCAATCATCTGTTTGTAAGGGCGATATTTGGTAGATACCTCATCATCGTTGGTAAGGCCGATTACTTGGGTGATATCAAACTTAAATTTTCCACCAAACTGGCGGAAGAATTGTTGAGCTGCTAATGGGTATGCGCTGTATCCGTCAGCGATAAATTTAAAGTGTTCTGGTAGTTTTTCTTTGTAGTGTTTTAATGCCATACGCATGGAAAGAATGCATGGACCAACACCACGATTATCAGAGATTTGGTATCCGAGGATGGAGCGTTTTGCAGCGTCCATAATAAACCAGATGTAACCTTTTATACCTTTGATTTTTATGTAGGTTTCGTCAGCAGTTAATACTTTACCAACTTTGTAATCGTAATTGTCGGTGAAAGGCTTTACACAGATGGCGGCAGTAGTACAGTAATTCGCTACTTGTTGATGAGATATTT
>OMGJ01001349.1_pt1 | contig 11060 bp, 8 predicted proteins | sample 1645811 | NCBI WGS metagenome assembly OMGJ01 (sample SAMN05578589, study PRJEB25193) | human gut metagenome | biome: Human Microbiome; feature: human-associated habitat; material: feces | host: Homo sapiens | place: USA:Birmingham | reverse complement strand
GTTATATGCAATGCTTCCATCTACTCCAATTACAGAAAAGCGCTACATTGACAATTTACAACTGGAATGTGGGGAAAAGAATGCATTCATCCCTGAAAAGACAGTTTTCTATCCGGCAGGAGATGCCACACTCAATTTTATCAGTTATTACCCCTATCAGTCAACCGGAATAAAAACAGGCCAATCTACCATTCCTGTATCTGTACAAACCGACCAAAGCAGCGCAAAAGCTCTCTCCATATCCGATTTCATGATAGCCTCCGAAAAAAATGTAGAAAGCAGCGAAGATGCCGTCGTACTTCATTACAAGCATAAGTTGACCAAGATAAAAATCACAATCACAGCCGGTACTGGAGAAGATATAACAAAGATATATAAAGCGAATCCTCAAATTATCGCAGTAGGCTTCAAGACCAAAGCAGAATATAATACTGATACGGACAAGTTTATAAAGCTGACAGAGGAAGCAGATATCATCCCATATGGTGAATGGAACATAGTAAAAGGGACTTTAACAGGAAAAGAATTCATCATCATACCACAAGATGCTGATGCTAACGCTCAATCTTTTATAATGGAATGGAACGGGAAAGTATATACCTGCCCAATGCCAAAACTGAATATGACAGGAAGTACACAATGCCAAATCGATATCGAGGCTATGCAGACAACCAGCCATTCTCTTACCGGAATAACCAGTACAGTTGAAGACTGGCTGCCCGGAGATAGTAAAGATACTAATAACAGTGGCGGCATTACAGCTATTCATTTGGCGGCACTCACTTTCTCTCAATCGAACATATACAGAATCTACCATGACGGCAAGCCAATGGCAGAAGTTTGTAAAGAGTATCTAAAATCTGATCAAATAACTTCAAGAGCAATTGTTGCATACCCGGTGAAAGAAGATGAAACGAGCAATCTGAGCAAAGGCGTTGTTCTGAAACTACTGGATGATGAAAGAGCGATAAGCGGAGGAAGCATAAACTGGAATACAGACGATAGTTCCTTTGCTTATACAGGAGGGAATCTCCAGTCTGTTGACAAATTCTATCTTAATGAAAAGGGGGAAATCCTACTGGAAGAAACAGAAGATCCAATCAGCATAGATATTGTCAGCTATACCATCAGGGATATACGAAAGGGAAATACTTATGAGTATCCAATCGTAAAAATAGGCACTCAATATTGGATGAGAGAAGATTTATGTGCGACGGGGTACAGGAATGGAACTACATTGAATAAAAAAACTCAGTTGGGAGAAGGTCCTGGCTATTTCAGACCTCAGAGTACAGAAACATATTTTTATAATGGAGAAGCTGTACTTGAAGGAGAGTTGGCACCTGCAGGATGGAAAATTCCAGATAGTGATGATTGGCAAGCCTTAAAAGAATACACCAAAGACAGTGCTTCGATATTAAAAGCCGGAGAATGGGAAGTCTTAAAAGAGGGTGACACGATTGATTCTGGCTCTAATCTAACCGGTTTCTCAGCATATCCCGTAGGGATTTGGGGAGCAGGAAAAAATATATCTCAAAAACAATTAGTATGCTACTGGACACTAAATGAGACAGAAAATAGCATACCAGAACAATCAATAAGTTTCACCGGAAGCAGCACCAAGTTTTCTGTCGCCGCAACTCATGTTAAAAATGAAACTTACTATAAGGCCTTTTCCATACGTTGTATAAAAGAATAGCCCAACAAATAAAAGCATATCTCATTTCTTTTTCGTATTTTTGTTCCCAATGTACAAATAAGTTTTGTTCACCGAGCAAAGATAACGAAAAAGAAATGAGAATTATCGACCTGATACAGAGCAACGAGAAGACAGCTTTCTCTTTTGAAATACTGCCACCGCTGAAAGGCACAGGCATCGAGAAGCTGTACGAAACCATAGATACTTTGCGGGAGTTTGACCCGAAATACATCAATATCACCACACATCGCAGCGAATATGTGTACAAAGATCTGGGAAACGGTTTGTTTCAGCGCAATCGCTTACGCCGCCGTCCTGGAACTGTTGCCGTAGCTGCCGCCATCCAAAACAGATATAATATCACTGTAGTTCCGCATCTTCTTTGTAGTGGTTTCACCCGCGAAGAGACAGAATATGTACTGCTCGATCTGCAATTCCTAGGTATTACCGACTTACTGGTGTTACGTGGAGATAAAGCAAAACATGAGTCCGTCTTCACTCCCGAAGGTGATGGCTACCACCATGCCACTGAACTGCAAGAACAAATCAATAACTTCAATAAAGGCATCTTCGTAGATGGCTCGGAAATGAAAGTGACCAATACACCATTTTCCTATGGCGTGGCGTGTTATCCCGAAAAACACGAAGAAGCTCCCAACATTGACACTGATATCTACTGGCTGAAAAAGAAAATGGAAGCCGGTGCAGAATATGCCGTTACACAGCTTTTCTATGATAACCAAAAATATTTCGATTTCGTAGAACGTGCCAGGAAAGCCGGAGTTACCATTCCCATCATTCCAGGTATCAAACCGTTCAAGAAGATATCTCAAATCAGCATGATACCCAAGACGTTCAAAGTGGACTTGCCCGAAGAACTGGCATGCGAAGCGATGAAATGCAAAACGGATGAAGAAGCCAAACAAGTAGGCATCGAATGGTGTGTTAAGCAATGTAAGGAATTAGTGGAACATGGAGTACCCAGCATTCACTTCTATTCCATCGGTGCAGTGGACAGTATAAAAGAAGTTGCAAAACTGGTATACTAAGGCCGAAATCAAGTAACATGAGTTGTAATTTATAAAACCATATATAATATCGTGTTTTTCAAAGAGGTAATAGGACAAGAAGCAGCCAAACAGCGACTCCGGCAGGAAGTGCAAGAGGGGCGTATTCCTCATGCCGAACTCTTCTGCGGTCCATCGGGAGTGGGAAAGCTTCCGTTGGCAATGGCTTATGCCCGTTACATCTGTTGCCCGAACCGTACAGATACAGACGCCTGTGGCACTTGTCCCTCCTGCATAAAGTGGAATAAGCTGGTACATCCGGATGTACACTTCGTCTTTCCCATCGTAAAAAAAGGGAAGAAAGAAGTATGCGACGATTACATAACTGATTGGCGCCATCTAGTGCTGAACAGCCCTTATTTCAGTCTTAACCACTGGCTAAATGAGATGGATGCTGAAAACGGGCAAGCCATCATCTATGCAAAGGAGAGTGACGAGATAGTACGCAAGCTCAGCCTGAAATCGAGCGAAGGTGGCTACAAGGTTACTATCGTCTGGCTACCGGAGAAAATGCACGTAGTTTGTGCCAATAAGTTATTGAAGCTTTTGGAAGAACCTCCCGAAAAAACTGTATTCTTATTGATATCCGAAACTCCGGATATGATACTGCCGACAATCCTGAGCCGTACGCAACGTTTCAACATCCGTAAAATAGAAGAAACGGATATTGCCAACGCCTTGCAACAGAAATACGGTGTATGTCCTAATGATAGTTTCACCTTGGCGCATCTTGCCAACGGTGACTTTATCAAAGCATTGGAAACCATTCACCTGAACGAAGAAAACGAACTGTTCTTTGAACTCTTTGTCAGCCTCATGCGTCTTTCCTATCAACGGAAGATACGTGAAATGAAGCAATGGAGTGAGCAACTGGCAGGCATGGGACGCGAACGACAGAAGAACTTCCTGACATACGCCCAGCGTATGATACGCGAGAATTTCATCTATAACCTGCATTGCAAAGAGATGAGTTACATGACTTTGCCCGAACAAAACTTTGCCACCCGCTTCGCCCCTTTTATCAACGAACGGAATGTAATGGGAATGATGGATGAATTGAGCGAGGCGCAGATACATATTGAACAAAATGTAAATGCAAGGATGGTCTTTTTTGATTTTTCATTGAAAATGATAGTTCTATTGAAACAGTAGAAATCAGATATATAGTAGTAATCTCAATCATAAATAAAAAAATGGATTTTAAACTACATAACGGAAGCGGAAGTCTCTGCTGCAAAAGTTGCGGCAGGCAAGACAAGCAACTGAACACCTACGACTGGCTGGCCGACATTCCCGGAAACGGAGAAGAAAGCGACCTGGTAGAAGTTCAGTTCAAGAATACCCGCAAAGGATATTTCCGCAATAGCAACCATATACCTCTTGAAAAGGGCGACATCGTGGCCGTAGAAGCAACGCCTGGACATGACATCGGTGTAGTGACCCTAACCGGACGCCTTGTTCCGCTGCAAATGCGAAAAGCTAACATCAAGTCTGAGGCTGATATCAAGCGCATCTATCGCAAAGCCAAGCAGGTAGATATGGACAAATATAATGAAGCCAAGGGACGCGAGCATGACACCATGATACGTGCCCGGCAGATTGCCCTCAACCTGAATCTCAACATGAAAATCGGTGATGTGGAATATCAGGGAGACGGCAACAAAGCTATTTTCTATTATATTGCCGACGAACGTGTAGACTTCCGCCAGCTGATCAAGGTATTAGCAGATGCTTTCCATGTCCGTATTGAAATGAAGCAGATTGGTGCACGCCAGGAGGCCGGACGAATCGGTGGCATCGGTCCTTGTGGACGCGAGCTCTGCTGTGCCACCTGGATGACTTCCTTCGTGTCAGTATCCACAAGCGCCGCCCGTTATCAGGATATTTCTCTCAATCCGCAAAAACTGGCAGGACAATGTGCCAAACTGAAATGCTGTCTCAACTATGAAGTGGACTGCTATGTGGAAGCCCAGAAACGTCTTCCTTCCAGAGAGATCGAGTTGGAAACCAAAGACGGTACTTTCTATTTCTTCAAGGCAGATATTCTAAGCAATCAGATAACCTACTCTACCGACAAGAACATTCCTGCCAATCTGGTAACAATCAGTGGTAAGCGTGCATTTGAAATCATCGGTATGAACAAACGGGGTACTAAACCTGAAAGTCTTGTAGAAGAAGCACGCCAAGTGGAACCCAAGAAGCCGATAGATTTGTTGGAACAGGAAAGCTTAACCCGCTTCGACCGTAGTCGTAAAGGTAAAAACGGCGGAGAAAATAACGGTGGCGGAAATGGAAACGGCGGTAATAACAACCGCAAGAAAAAGAAAAAAGGAAATCCGAATCAACCCGGAGATCAACAATCCAGGCCACGCCCACAAGGTGAGCCCAGACCGCAAGGTGATAAGCCCAAACCACAAGGCGATCAGCCCAAACCACAAGGCGATCAGCGACGGGGAGAACAACCCAGGCGTAACAAACCCAAGCGCCCCAACAATCCACCCAGACCACAAGGAGAGAAACCAGCCGGAAATGAAAAACCTGCTCAAGAATAAAACATCTCTCCTGAAGAGTTTAATACTGCTGTTCATCGCAAGCTTCCACACAGCCTGCGATGAACAGACTGTATATCATTCTTTTCAATCCCTGCCAACGGAAGGCTGGCAGCGGAATGACACAGTATTTTTCAATGTTTCGGTTGCAGACTCCGCTACACTCTACAATGTATCCGTAGAAGTGAGAAACCGGAACAATTATCCTTATCAGAATCTGCCCTTACTCATCTACTACGACAGTCCGGAAGCCCTAAATATCAAGCGGGATACATTGGAACTGCGACTTGCTGACAATGCAGGTATTTGGTTAGGAGATGGCTGGGGCGGGTTATATCAATCAACTCTCCCAGCAGGCTTCGTTCGTATTGGAAAAGCCGGGGAATACCGCTTCAAAATCATACACCTTCTACCGGACGAAGTTCTTCCCGGCATCAACGATGTAGGAATCAAATTAAAACGCTGACAGTCTCTTTTTGCGTCCTGCATCAATCCGCAGAAAGATGAACAGCAAGATAGTGAATCCCCAAAGCGAAGAACCGCCATAACTAAAGAATGGCAGCGGAATACCAATCACAGGTGTCAATCCCAACACCATACCTACATTAATAAATAGATGGAACAGGAATATACTAACGACTGAGTACCCATAGACTCGACCAAAAGTAGACGGTTGCCGCTCCGCCACAGCAATCAGACGGAGTATTAATATAAGGAATAAGAGTAGCACGGCAGTAGAACCTATAAATCCTTCTTCTTCACCTACCGTACAGAAGATGAAATCTGTATCTTGTTCGGGTACATATTTCAACTTAGTCTGAGTACCGTTCAGGAATCCTTTCCCTGTCAAACCACCGGAACCGATAGCTATCTTCGACTGGTTGACATTGTATCCGGCACCAGCCAAATCTTCTTCCATGCCTAATACCACCTTGATACGTATCTGCTGGTGAGGCTCCAATACTTTATTAAAGAAGTAATCACTGGAATATAAGAAACCGATAGAACCGATAGCAAACATACCTATCAGAAAATAACTAAGATGACGTTCACTTAACGAAAGGAAAATAAGATACCCAACTACCAGCACACACAGTCCCCATTGCACCCAAACCAAATTAAACGGAGTCACATATTCCGATATAAAATAAGCGATCAACAACACTCCAATGGTAACTAACAATATATTGCGTACTGGTTCCCATTTCTTCTTATAAACCCACACCATTCCTGCTGCAGACAGCAAGACCATCGAGAGTACGGCAAACTCTCCTATCGGCGTCGGCGTATCGGCAATAAACACCTGATCAAAACGAATGCCTACCACAAAGTAAACTACCGCACACAACCCGGAAAACAGAACCACACCCGGCATCCCCTCCCGATACAGAACCAAAAAGAAAGCAGTATATACCAATGCGGATCCAGTCTCTCGCTGCAAGATAATAAGCATCATCGGGAACAGAATAAGAAAAACCATCATCCAGATATTCTTCCAGTTCTTCATGGTGAACGAATAGGAATTCATATACTTGGCCAACGCCAGTGCCGTAGCAAACTTGGCAAACTCCGCCGGCTGCAAACTTACTGGCCCCATAACCAGCCACGACCTCGATCCCTTCGTATCAGGAGCTATAAAGATAGTAACCACAAGTAATATGGCAAGTGCTATATAAATCAGATAGGCAAACATATCATAAATATCATCTTCAAGCATCAACAGCACAAACCCTAATCCGAAAGAGCAGATGATCCAAACCAATTGTTTGCCTGCACGAGTGGAGAAATCCCAGAAGTCGCGGTCACCATAATCATAGCTTGCCCCGCAAACGCTGAACCAACCGAATGCAATCAGAATCAAGTAAACACAGATTGTTACCCAATCCAGTGATTTCCATATACTATCTCTCCTCGTCACCATACATTATCACACGATTACTCATTTCTTCTGCTCTTTCCTCACTGGCAGGCGAAAGTTTTCCATTCAAATACTGTTCCATCATTAAAGCACCATAAGGTACTCCGTAGGTTGCCCCCCAACCACCATTCTCCACATAAACAGCAATAGCGATCTTCGGCTTGTCCATTGGGGCAAAACCTATAAATGCAGAGTGGTCATGTCCGCGATTCTGTGCCGTACCCGTCTTCCCACAGACTTCTACCCCCGGCAGGATCGCCCCGGCTATACGGCAAGTAGCACTTCCGGTAACTCCCGTAACAGCAGCCCGCATACCTTCTACAATTTCTTCATAATAAGAGCGGTCAATAGAAGTGTAACGACGTTCCCGGTAGGTACTATCCAATTCTGCATCCTGAATATCCTTCACGATATGCGGAGTCACAAAATAACCACGATTGGCAATGGTAGCCGCCAAGTTTGCCATTTGCAAAGGTGTACTTAGAACTTCACCCTGACCGATAGAAATACTGATTACCGTCAATCCATTCCATGATCCACGATAGGCCTTATCATAAACACCTGCATTTGGAATAAATCCGCGTTTCTCACCCGGCAAATCCGTTCCCAGCTTATAACCAAATCCTTGAGAAACCATGTGATCTTTCCATACAGTAAGTGCATTCTGCGGCGAACCGTATTTCTTATCACCAAACATGCGATAAAGCCCCCAACAGAAATAAGCATTACACGAAGTGGCAATTGCCGGTATCAACGGAAGTGGAGATCCATGTCCGTGACATCCCACACGCAGGCCTCCATAAATAAATCCATGAGAACAGGGAAACGATGTGGACGGCTGTATGATACCTTCTTGTAAGAATGTCAGCGCCTGGGCTGTTTTGAAAGTAGATCCCGGAGGATAAACACCCATAATCGCACGGTTCAACAACGGCTTCTGTTTATCTTTCTGCAACATATTATGGTTTTTCCCACGCTGACGTCCGATCATCAGATGCGGATCAAAATTAGGTGCCGATACCAGACATAAAATCTCCCCCGTTTCCGGCTCAATAGCCACAATAGCACCGATTTTATTCTTCATCAAACGCTCACCCAACATCTGCAAATCAATATCCAATCCCAATTTCAGGTTCTTGCCCGGTACCGACGGCCTATCCAGTTTACCATCCATATAATGCCCCTGAATACGCCCGTGCGCATCACGAAGCAAAACCTCTACCCCCTTTTCACCACGCAGGTATTTCTCGTATGACTTCTCTATACCTTGCTTACCTACATAATCACCACGGATATAATAATCATCAGCCTCAATATCTCTCATTGAAACTTCACCGATATCCCCCAAAGCATGCCCAGCAGCATTATAGGTATATTGCCGGATAGTACGCCTCTGAATATAAAAACCCGGAAATTTGAAAAGCTTTTCCTGAAACACACCACACTCTTCCGCTGAGAGCTGCGTCATAAATACCTGATGCGTATATCTGGAATAATCGGGATTCATCCAGCGGTTCTTCACATCTTTCATTCGCTTCAGCAACTGCTCTTTCGTAATATTCAGTGTACGGCAAAAATCGAGAGTATCCAGTTCTGTCACCTCTCGCGGTACGAATGTGATATCATACGCAGGTTGATTGAACACCAGCAACTTTCCATTGCGGTCATAAATCGCACCGCGCGAAGGATACTGGATTTTATTGAGGAAAGCGTTACTATCTGCGTTCTTCTTGTAAGTATCAGTCATGATCTGCAACACAAAAAGACGCATGATATAAATGATAACAATCACAATTGCTACCCCACCTATCACTAATTTCCGCTTTTCAAGTGTATAATCTTTTGCCATCTTACTTCTTCTTCACTCCTTCTATAGCCATGATACAGGTTACAGTCAGCAACGCACTTGCCACAATTCTCAGCAGCAACGTTCCGATATGGGCGAACGAAAAGAACTCTATGGTAAGTAATATTGCATGATGAATAAAAACGCTAACAATCAAATACTTCAGGAAAGGAACAATCCCCATCGACTTAACCGAAGGAACTATATTTTCAAGCGTATCCCGCGGTACAAACAGACGCAGGAAAGTAGGGCGTAAGAAAGCCAGAGCCACCGTAGCCGCAGCATTCATACCCGGTGTATCCGAGAAGATATCCACCGTCAATCCCAGGAAAAACGCCCACAGCATCAAAGCATTCCGCGGCGTTTCCGACTCGAATTTCAGTATGAGATAGATATATAGAAAAGGAGTGGCATAGCCGGCAATATGCACATTATTCAGTATCAGTACCTGCAATAGTACCAAACCGATAAACCAACCTATTTTATGCAGATAATTGAGAACCAATTTGATTTACAATTTTACAATTTACGATTTACGATTGAGGTTACTCCCCTATCATTTATCACTCCTATCACCTTATCACTCTATCACTTCTCCTCTTCCTTCTCCAGCGCTTTCTGCTCCTCTTGTCCGGTACGGGCAATTACCCGCACATTGCTCACCTTACCGAAGTCCGTAGCCAGTTTTATCTTCAATAGATAAGAGAGACCGTCGTGAGAGTCGGACATATCATCCACCGTTCCCACCATGACTCCTGCTGGGAATACTGTAGAATAACCACTTGTCACCACCGTATCACCCAAGTTGAACTCTGCATGGCGAGGTAAATCCTTCAGATATGCAAAGCGAGAATCTCCATATTCCCACTTCAAATAGCCAAAATACTCGCTGCCTACAATCTTACAACTGATGCTCGATTTACTGTTCAGCAACGGAATAACGGTAGAGTAATGCGGAGAAGTTTTATAGACAATGCCCACTACTCCATTAGCATCTACCACGCCCATTTCCGGACGGATACCTGCAGACGAGCCTTCATCAAGTGTAATATAGTTATCCACCCGGTTCAAACTGTTTTTGATGACATTCGCCTTGAATATTTGGTATTCTTCCGGTTCAAGCCGTTCCAGACTATAGAGCCGCACAGAGTCCATTCCTTTATTATTCAATGTTTTCTCTAGGAATGCCACTCGTTGCTCCAGCCACATATTACGGTCGAGCAAGTCCTCATTGACAGATTTCAGATGGAAATAAGAAGTTATAGTTCCCGAAACATCGTAAACTTTCCCCGCCACACTATTGGCCGATGTGAAAAACACACTCTGCTGATAGTAATTGAAGCGGAACAATAAAACAAAACTGGCAGCCTCTAACAGTAGAAAGAGGAACCAGTAATTGTATTTAATAAGAAAGTTCAGTAAATTTCGCATATGCCTTTATTACCGCATCAAGAATGAGAAACGATCCACATTCTTCAGCGCCACACCCGTACCTTTGGCAACAGCGTGCAGGGGATCTTCGGCAATGTGGAACGGAATGTTTATCTTATCAGTTAAACGCTTATCGAGTCCACGGAGCAATGCACCACCACCTGCCAGATAAATACCGTTGTGCACGATATCGGCATACAATTCGGGAGGCGTATTTTCCAATGCATTCAAGATAGCTGTTTCAATCTTTGAAATTGATTTCTCCAGACAGTGCGCTACTTCCTGGTAGCATACAGGCACTTCCATAGGCAGAGCCGTGATACGGTTCGGACCATGAACGATATAATCTTCCGGAGCATCCTCACCCAGTTCGGTCAAGGCAGCACCTACATTGATTTTAATACGCTCGGCCATACGCTCGCTGACCTTCACATTGTGTTGACGGCTCATATACTCCTGAATATCAGCAGTCAAGTCATCACCCGCAATGCGGATGGAGTTGTTGGCTACAATACCACCCAAGGAGATAACGGCAATTTCCGTAGAACCA
>OMGJ01001348.1_pt1 | contig 11079 bp, 9 predicted proteins | sample 1645811 | NCBI WGS metagenome assembly OMGJ01 (sample SAMN05578589, study PRJEB25193) | human gut metagenome | biome: Human Microbiome; feature: human-associated habitat; material: feces | host: Homo sapiens | place: USA:Birmingham | reverse complement strand
CTCCAAATGAGAAATGCACGTTTCTCTATAACTATTTCACAATTTTCCAGTTTTCCCCGTTCTTTTCCAGCACAAGGTAAAACTGCGATACCTGTGTTGTCATGGTCTGGTTATCCAGATATTTTACTGCAAGGGAAGCTGTCACCTGATTTCCGTTTCGGTTGTAGACAGGATTTACCAGTTCCGAGAAGATATATTCTTTCCCCACAGGGTTCAGCACGCCCTCATTCACATAATAGGTCAGCTCCTTTGCGGTTGCCGTAGGGTACAGCTTGAAAAAGGTGGTGAGAAATTCGTTGATTTCCTCTGTGGTGATGGAATCCACCGTACCGTCACTTTGTACCGCTTTTGGAGTGTAGCCGGATTTTACGGGAACGCTGGTAATGGTTGGGTTCTGGATAATCGTCAGGTTCCCAGAACTGTCCACATAGACGGTCACCTGATAGGCGGAACGGACGGTTTTACTGGATTCTCCCTCTGTGATACGCTGTTCCACCGTATAGGTTACTTGATAATGCTGCTCCTTTTCTTCTGTGATTTCCCATATCTGGAAGTCGGTGAGGGCAGACGATACGGGGATGTCCTTTCGGACAGTATCTACATTCACGGCTTGCAGTTCTCCGGTGAGATACCCTTTTAAAGCGTTTGTCCGGTTATCAATGGAAGCGGCAGACTGTTCCCATGAATAGTAGACTTCTGCGAAATTCTCCACAAAGTTTTCTATCTTGTGAGTGTCGAGGATGGTTTCCTCAATCACTTTGGTTTCATGGACAGTATGAATGTCTATCGCCGTGAAATTCTTATAGACGGCAAACAGGAAGCTCATTGCCAGCAGCACCCACAGGGCAATCACAGTTTTTTTGTGGGTATTGACTTTGTAAACTTTCAGTTTCTTTTCTTTCTGCTTTTTCTGGTTATCCTCTTTTCTAATCTGAATCATATCGGTTCATCCTTTCTTATTGTTTGATTCGTCCGGCTCCGGCAAGGTGCTGTTGCCAGTAGGAGCCTGTCAGGTCTGCGTAACCAATGGGATTTCCGGCATGGTACATCCGGTTATTTCCCACATACAGCCCCACATGGGTGATGTAGGTTCCGGCGTTGTAGGTGGAGTGGAAAAAGACCAAATCCCCTGCTTTTGCTTCGGACAGGGGGATGTGCTGCGTCACATTGTACTGTTCCTGTGCTGTCCGTGGCAGGGCGATTCCTGCCTTGCCATAGCACCACTGCACCAGTCCCGAACAGTCAAAGGAAGTGGAGGGGGAATCGCCCCCATACACATATGTCCATCCCTCATACTTTAAGGCTTCCTCCATGATAGCCTGTACCGTTTCATCATCAAACTGTGCCACGGTCAGGTATTGCGATACCAAGAGGACATAGAACATATTTCCGTAGGAATACCGCCAGCCCCCATTTTTCTCTACCGCAACAGGGTTGGTGTAGGTGACTTTCTTTCCGCCGGATTTGTCCCTTGCGAAGCTCTCTGCCAGTTCAAAGGTGTATTTTTTTCCGTGTCCTGCCACATAGTCTAGGAAACCGCCGCCGTAATTATAGGATTGAATCACGCTGTTTAAGTCACAGCCCTTTGTTTCTGCCGCTGCGAGCAGTTCCGAGAAATACTTGCAGCCCTGTTTGATGGATTCCTCTGTACTAAGGGAGTTCGGGGGAAGCCCCAGAGATTCCGAGGACTGCATAACGTCTTCCAGTGTGCCGCCGGATTCCACCTGAATGATGGCGAGCAGCACATTTAAGTATTCCTCTATGCCATATTCCCTTGCATACTTTTCCAGCATAGGTTTATGGGCGAGGACTTCCTGTGATACGCTCACGCCCCCATAGATAAGGTTTCCGCCGCTTCCTCCGTCTTCCTCATCCGAGAAGACAATCACCACCAAAAGGAGTAGGGAGAACATCATCACGAACACGCCGGAACAGGCGAAGAAAAGGTGTCTTAACTTCATGGTTTCTCCCCTTTCTTCTGTTTGGAAGCCGTTTTTTCCGTTTTTGTCCACTCCTTTCTGGCGGTGGTACGCCGGATGGTAAAGTTCGATTCTTTTACCACAGGGGCAGCCCGTTTTCTTTCCGGTATCACAGGAGCCGTATCATTATGGACAGGTCTTGCCGGACGGGGAGCAGCAGGTGTAGTAGTTGTCTTTTGTCTTTCCTCTGGTTTGTCTGGGGGAGCCGGAGGGGCTATCTGGCGTTCTGTCCTTACAGGCGGTGTCTGTTCATGGTGGATGGAAGCCGCTTTTACCACCGGAACCGAAGCCCGTTCTGCCACAGTTCCCCCATAAGGAACCTGTCCCCGTTCCCTGATGGATGGGGAAACAGGCTGCATGGCTGGTTTTCCTGCATGAATGGTATCTGCATGGTTTCGGAAATCTTCCGGCTGCTTTGCAGTAACAGGGCGTTCATGGACGGGAGCCGCCCCTTTGGGGGCTTCGGAAGCTGTCTTTTGCGGCTGTTTTTCCTGTTCCAGTTCCGCCCTGCGTTCTGCAATGGTCTGTCTGCGGCTTTCTGCCTGTGCGTTCCGCTGTTCGGCTCTGGCAGTTCGGGTCTGGGTCACGCTGGAAGTAAAATCCCGTACTCCCTCTGATACCTGTGTTTTCCCGTGATAAAGGGCGTACTTTGCATTGACAGGCAAATCCTTTGCCTGCTCCCGAAGCTGTCCGGCAGTATCGGCTATCTTATCTTTGGTATCTACCACCGCACCTACCGCAGAGCCAGCCCGTTTCCATGCGGATTCCTTTTCCGGTGCTGCCTGTCCATCTGGTCTGCTGTGGTCTGCCTGCGTCCGTTTGGAAGAACCAGATGTTGAAGTAGTTCTCTGGTCTGAGCCAGCCTGTTTTCCTGCATGGTAGGCAGCCGTTCCAGCCCCAAGAGCTGCCACAGAACGTCCCAACTTATGCTGTAAACGGTGCATATGGGCGTGCATGAGCATACGGGGTCTTCGCATGATACGGTTCCCCATGCTTTGGGAATCCCCACTCTGTAAGGAGAACATCCCCATCAAATCCCCCAGCTTGAAATAAATTCCGGCAAAGGTCACTATCTGTAAGAACGCCGTCAGGAAGAACGGATATTCCCCAGACAGGTTGTAGAGCATGGTGGAAATACTGAACGCTACCGTGATAATCAGGGTGATTCCGGCTCTGGTAAGGATGGTGTTGAACAGTTTTGTAATGGCACGTTTTGACATCCCCTCAAAAGAGGGAACCATGCTAAGGAGAAAGCTCACAGGCAGGAACATGGCGTAGATGATAAAAAGCACCTGTGAGAAAATCATTATCCCTGTGAGCAGGAATACAAAAATGGAGATACCCATGTTGAACATGAACAGGAAGAAGACGGTTCCCAAGCGGTTGATGGTCTTTGTGATGGTAAGGTTGGTATTTTCCCTGTCTTCGATTTCCTCCACCACGATTTCTTCCCTGTCCTGCCCGTTGTTTTCGTTTGGACTGGTTGAGAGCAGACTTTCCACACGGTCAGCCCCAATGCTTTCCACATCCGAGTTGCCGTATTGCAGCAGGAGCCACGGCTGCTTGACCTGAATGGAAAACAGGCTGTCCCGTATCAAATCCACACTGTCTTTTCCTTGACTTTCCGAGTTCGGCAGCACAATCTTTGTACCAAGGGTCAGGCTGGCATTGCTGATGTCTGCGGAAAATTCATTGATTTTCCCGATATAATCAGGGGCATAGGCGATAAAGGCAGCGGACAGCACGAACACCACCACAAAATTGACAACGGCATGGATGGCTTTTGTGGTTTCCCGTTTGATAAGCCCTGTGTAGGCAACGTAAAGCCCCACCACCAGAATGAGAATCAGCAGGAACCCGATATAAAATCCCTCCGAGGACAAGCCGCCTGTGGTAACGCCTGCAAGGGTCTGCATATTTTTCCCAATGGAATCCGCTGTAGAGGAAATGAAGTCCAGCGAGTAGGCTTCCTGAATCAGATACCCCGTAGCGTTGGAAAGGTACAGGCTGATTGTCCAGATAAAATTTGTGATGGCATACAGCCCGTACATCACCTGTTTTCCGATACCGTCCAGCCAGTTCCACGGGAGCCAGTCCCATCCGCTGTCCACATAAAAATCAAGCTGGTAGTTGTCCAGAGGATATTTGCTGTATTCGTTGGCAGCGTCCACCGTATCATCCACCAGTCCGGCAGCGTGGGCGGCTGTTCCGAAGACTGCAAGCAGCAGGAGGATGAGCAGGAGTGCCAGAAGCACCCTGCCAATCACTTTTCCTGCTATTTTCCAAGACAAGCCCTTTTTTGCTGAATAGGGAACAGGGAGCTGCTGCCCGTTGGAAGTTCTATGTATCACCATCATTCCACCTCTTTTCTCACGGGCGGTCTGGTATCAAAGGCATGGAACAGGTCTTCAAAGATAGGATGGAACTGTATCACTCCCACACGCCCGTACAAATCACTGATAAGGCACTGTCCGTTTTCCAAGTCACGGAGCCGCTTCTGGTTGTTTTCATCTTCGGAATCCACCCCGAAAAAGGCGAGGGTCTTCCTGATTTCGTTGATGTCCGTAGAACGGAACGCAAATTTCAAGCCCAGATTGTTTTTCAGCTTTTCATCCAGCAAATCGTCCGTGTTCTGGGTGACAAAGTAAACGCCTGCGTTCATGGCACGTCCGGCACGAACCAGCTTCATAGAGAGGGTCTTGCCCTGTGCCACCTGTAAGAAGCTCCATGCTTCATCCAAATCCACAATCTTAAACACGCTGCGGTCAGTATGGATGAAGTCGAGGGCAAAGGTGCTGATTACAATGAGCATTGCCACGGAAAGCAGCTCCATTGTGGTGTATTCTTCAAACGAGGTTTCCTTATCCGGCAGCACCAAATCCGCCACCTGAATGATGTTGAGCTGCTTTTCAAGGCTGATGGACTGTGTGACATCCCCATCCGAAAAGAGCAGGTGTGCAAAGTCATAGTCCGTAAAGGATTCGATATGGTCGGCTATGCTGGTGCTGATGGTGGTTCCCTCTGCCCGTAGTTCCTCAATCACTTTGAAAAGCCCTCGTTCCTCACTGTTTGTCACCGCACGGATGGCTTTCCGAAGAACAGGGAATTTCTCCCCGTCACGGCTGGAAATGCCTGTTAAAAAGGTCAGGATGTCGATTGCCAGTGATTCAGAATCCTTTGGGTTCTCCATAATCACATACGGGTCGAGTAAGCCCCTGTTCTGTTCCTCCGAAGTCAGGTTTACGATATTGATTTCATGGGCGATTTCCGGCAGGGTTTCTTTCCAGCGTCCCCGTTCCGCTTTCGGGTCAACAATGAGTGCCTGTGCCCCAAATAGTACGGAATAATAGACAATCATGTTGTTGCTGAATGATTTTCCACCGCCGAGGGAGCCGACAAAAGCGGCAGCAAGGGCGTTGGTGACGGAGCCTTTTACCCCTTGACTGGCAAGGGCAGGCTTTAAGTACACGTTTCTTCCTGTATCAAGGCTGTACCCGATATAAATGCCCTCCGGTTCCCCTAACATCTGGGTTGCCCCGAAGCCAAGACCAGCAAGGAAATCACTGGTGACATACTGGATGTAATCGTTCAGATACCGTTTGCTGGCAGGGAGAAATTCCCCATGCAGCCCCAGCATATCCCCAAAGGGGCGAACCAGCTTCACGTTCAAATCGTCATAAAAATCTTTCACCTCATTGCAGCGGCGTTTCAGTTCTTCCAAGTCGGGAGCCGTCACACGCACCACATAGGACAGCTTATACATAGATTCCTTGCTCTGGTCTAAGGTGGATTCCAGCTCATTTACGCTGTCTAAAGCGTCCACCACGTTTGTACTGGTTTCACTGTCATTCTGCCATGCGTGGTTGTCCAAATCTTTCAGCTCTTTTTTCTTGTTCCGCACCGTGGAGAGGGCTTTCCGGTTTGTCACAATCTCCACATTCATAGAGGTATCAATGGGAAAAGTGAATTGCTGCTGCTGATAGTAAAAGATTTCCGAGGATGGGAAGTCCAGTTCCCCTACAATGCTGTTGATGGTAAAGTAGGCGGCATAAACTGTCCCGTCTTCCTGTTCGATTTTCAGATACCGCTGGTTTTCCTCTATCAGACAACGGGTAGGTTTGATGAGGTCATAGTATTTCACCAGCGTTTCCTCCTGAAACCGTTTCTTCGGAAGATAATACTCATAATCTTCGTAGGCGGTTCCGGTCTGCCCGTATAAATGCTCAATCAGATAGCCAAAATCGTCCTTGTTAAGCCGCCGGACTTTGAAGCGGCGTGAGATTTTACTCTCCAACAGTTTTTCCATCTTCTGAAACCGCCAGATTTCCTCATTGCTCATGGAAACAAAATCCCCCATGAGCTTGTGGTTGACTTCATGGAGGAAGTCGGAAACAGCGGTCTTTGCTTCCCTGCGAAACTGCTTCATGGTGACTTCCTGCTCATTGACAAGCAGCTTAAGGCCGATAAAAAAGCGGTAGTCCACCTGATTTTCCCCTATCATGGAAATGAGGGCTTCGGTCTGTGCGTCAATCTTTGCACAGGCAACGTCCTTTAGCTTGCCTGTTACTTCCTGTTTGGAGCGTTCCTGTGCCGCCCGTATGCTGGATTCGGTGCTGATTTGCAGGGCGTGAATCTTCCCGTCCCTGTTCTGGGCGATAAGCTGCCGGAACGAATCGTGTACCTGATATTTCTGTTCAGGGCTTAAAAAAGAATAGTTGTAGGGAAGCAGCTCATAGTAAGCGAAGCACTCCCCGTCATGGTTGAACACAAGGTTATTTTCGATATACTTAATCGGATATGCCATAAATATCACTCCTAACTGCCGTGATGGGCTGTGCCGGATATTCCTTTTCCAGCTTCACGGGCTTTCCTGCATACGTCAGTTTCGGGCGTACCAGATATGCCAGTACGGATTTCAGGAAGCCGTAAGGCTTCTTCCCGTCAAAGGTCTTCTGGCACATGAACCAAGTAAGGGCAAAGGGTACGCCGAAATATTTCAAAAATGCCCCGTCAATGAACGAAAGGGGAGGGAGGTTCCCCAAGAGCATAACCGCAAACACCGACACCACGAACCACGCCATCTGTGTGAACGTGATGGGGAATGGCAGCTTAAAATCATTGATGGAATAGAGTACCTTTTCCACCGACCAGATACTGGTATAGCTTCGTATTTTCTTCATGTTGTCCGTCCTTTCTAAAAGATGGGGGCAGCAAAAGCCGCCCCTGAATCAAAAAATCCGCCTGCATTTCCTGAAAGAGATACAGACGGGTCTACCGTAAGATTTCATATACGCCGTGGTTCGTGACAACAAAGGTTCCCTCCAATTCCATGTCACGCCCATAGGCGGCATAGTCGATATAGTTTTGTAAGTGTGCCGGAAGTTCCCCAAGCTGTCCGGTTTCTTCCAGATAGTAGCGAGCCACATCCGCCATATCGTCACAGCCGGAATGGCAGATAATATCGTCTTCATGCTCACAGAGTTCTTCGATACTGCCAAAGTAGGATTGCAGCTCTGATAGTTCCTCCTGAATATATTCCGGTAAGTCCTCCACCATTTCACACAGGCGGTTGACTTCCTCAATGGGGGTATATTCGTCAATCGCAAAGGGCAGCTCATAATCATGGATGGCGTATTCCTCATATTCATCATTCAAGCCGATACGTTCCGTGACTTCCTCAAAATCCACAGGCGGCGTGAACCATGCCCCTACCAGTTCGCCCTCATTGTATTTTCCTAAGTTGGCAATGTAAATCCGCATTTCTTCCAAGTTCCTCCACCTCCTTTTAGCGGTAATAAAAGATACCATTGTCCGTAAACAGGTAGTTTTCGCTGGTTTCCAGTTCCCGACCAATGGCAGCGTAGTCGATATGGTTCATTAAGTCTGGGTGTATTTCTCCGAATACCTGAATCTCCTGCACCAGATAATGGGCGAGGGATTCTCCGTCCTGCACCGGATAGCAGCGTATCTGGTCTTTGTGGTCGATAAATTCCGTAAAGCTGGAAAACCACCGCTTTTGTACCACATCCATTTCATAATAGAGAGGCGTTCCCTGCATTTCCTGTACCATCCGGCAAAGGGCGTTGATTTCCCAGAGCCTTGTGTTGCCCTCCAATGGAAACGGCAGCTCATAGTCTTCAATTTCGATTTCTTCCTCACTCTGAACCCCAAGACGTTCCCTGATTTCTTCAAAATCCACGGGGCAGGAAAACCATGCCCCCGGATATTCCTCAAAATCCTCATGGTAAAACCTTGTGGTGTTCAGGATGTAGATTTTCATTTCCTCAATCAGTATCACGTCCTTTCTCTGTCAGGTTGTTTGGGGAGTTACGCTCCCCAAGCCCCTAGTGGACTTCCGCCATGAAGCAATCAGAGCTTGCTCCATAACGGAAGTGTAATATGTTTTTTCCTATGCACCGATAATCTTATTGAACAGTTCCAGTAAGATGTCCTTTACACCGTCCGCATTGAAGACCAGACCAACCGCTACAAGGGACACTACTAAAAAGCCGATAAGTTTGGAAAATTCCCTCTTAAATCCGAGGTACAGTCCAATCACCACGATTGCCAGCAGCACAAGGGACTGGGCGTTGGATAAAAACCAGTTGTAAAGATTCTGTCCGAAATTCATAAAAGCTCCTTTCTTTCCTGTAAGAGTTCTTAGGTTCCAAAATTGCCACCGTTAAAGCACCACCTCCTTTGCAGCGGCGGCTTGCTGCTTCAGGATTTTTTCGTGCTTCTCCGTCAGCTTTGCATGGGTGATGATGTCATGGACAATCTGGGTGTGGTTCATCTTATCCAGACGGAGAGCCAGCTTTAACGTGGGGGCTACCTGATGGGAGAGCCAGTGCAGGGTGCGTTCAAAGGAATAGGGTTCCGGTTTGGTTGTCAGTTTCAGGCTTCCCCTGCGTTCCCCTAAGAACCATGCCCATTCCTCATTGATACGCCAGTCCGAACGGGGCTTCGTATCGTCCCTGTCCACGAACCGGACATAGCGGTTGATGATTTGAAAAGCTGTCCGTTCTGGATTGTCATGTTCTAACAGGTCACGGATGGCGTAAAAGGCACGCTCATTTTTCAGCCGGATTTCAAAGCGGTTCTTTACCTCTGCGTCCGCAATGGGAATATCATGCTTTTTGTACTGCTCATAGTCCTTTTCGTAAATGCAGAAGTACACCTCACTTTGGAGGGAACCGATATACAGGGTGTTCCCCATACATTCTTTTTCCTCACGCCGTACCAGTTCGCCGCTGCGGTAGCTTTTGAAGCTGCGGAAGACCGAGATACATTCCTCATTCCGGCACTTCTCTGTCAGATGGGGAATGTTCAGGATTCCCGTTTTGTCATTGATAGCGAGGTCAAGCCGCTTCATCACGCCGTCCTCCATGAGAACGTCCATGAAAAATTCATACCAGCTCCGTTCCTGTGCCAGCAGATAGCTTTCAAACTGGCGGCAGCCACGCCCTTTCAGTTCCAGCAGCACCCCTTTTTCCAGTTCCGGCGATACCAAAACGAAAATATCCCCAAGATAGTAATGCTCCGTGTAAGAGTAGAAGCCGTAGTCTTCATGGATAAAGTAAGGCAGCTTTAGCCGCAGCACGTCTTCCACGATATGCTTCACATCTGTAGTGGGAAAGCGAATCCGCACATAGTCAAAGAGCATTTCAAGGGGAGCGTCTGGGTTAAAGCGTTCCAGAGCTTCCGTGATGGTTTCCTGTAATGCTTCGGATGGGTGAGCCTTGCCCGTTTCAATATCGCTCAGGTACGGACGGGTGATTCCGGCAGCTAGGGCAAGTTTCTGTTGTGAGATACCGTAACTTTCCCGTTTCTCTTTGATGTTCCGTACCCATGTTTCTTCATTCAGTGAAAATCCCTCCTGTCTAAAAAAGCGTATGTCAACTTTCAGAGCCTTGTTGACATACGCCGGATATGGGAAAATCCCTTGTGTACCGTGGGATTCTGCCCTGTTGTTTGGTTATTGCCTGTCGATTTGTACCCCTCTGTTAGATACGAGGGGTTCATGCTGGCGTGCCTTGCGGCACACCAGCCACAGCAGGTCAGTCCGTTTCTGCGGCTTTCGCTTCGCACGCCGCCTGCACTCCCTGCCTGCTGTCTATGAGCTTTTTTATTTCTTTGAGGAAATCGTGTCCTTTTGGCACAAGGGGCGTGTAAAACTCTGAGATAACACTGGTTCCCACATCCACATAGCCACGCCCTTTTATCTGCTTTAGGAAGAAATCCTTTGTGGTTTCCCCGAACATCATTCCATAGCCCATTTCCGACATCCGCCCCAGAGCCACACGGAAATTGAACTGGTCACGGATTCCGTCCCCCAGATACTTTGCGTCCGGACGCTGGCAGGCGAGAATCAGGAAGAAGCCAGCCTGCCGCCCAAGCATAACGATTTGTTTTAATTTGTTGAGGACAGCGGCATTTTCTTTTGTGCCGAGCATTTCCATAAATGCCACATATTCATCAAAGATAAGGAAATTTGCCGGAAGCCCCAAGTAAGCGTAGTTTTCCCCTGTCCGGTAATTCTCCATGAGCTTCATGTCTTCGCTGCGTTTCATCATTTCTTCATAGAAACGGTCAATGCAGGCGAGCATATCTTCCTTTTTGTAGTACACATCCGGCATAACCGCCTGTAAATCTGCAAGGTCGGCGTTCTTCGGGTCTAATACGAACAGGACGGCGTTGGTGCGGAGCAGGGCTTCAATGAGGGTCAGGATAAAGTAGGTCTTTCCGCCGCCGGTTCCTCCGGCAATGAGCATATGGGGGAGCTTGTCATACTCCCACCAGACATTTGCCATGAGCTTTAAGCCGCCATTTTCCGCCCGTACCTCATCAATGGTGATACGGTTGGCTATGGTGTCATAGAGCAGGATATATTCCACAAAGCTGTCTTTCAGCTCTTTGGACACCAGCTCACAGTAAAGCCCTGTTTCCAGCTTCTTTTCCAAGTGCAGGAGCTGGTCTTGATATTTCCCCAGCGTAATTTCACAGCGGATATGAAGCAGTCCCTTTTCCATTTGATAATAAATCTTTGGAAACCAGACGATTTTTTCCCTTGATCTGCTTTGCAGGTCAGTAAAAAAACCGC
>OMGJ01001341.1_pt1 | contig 11104 bp, 8 predicted proteins | sample 1645811 | NCBI WGS metagenome assembly OMGJ01 (sample SAMN05578589, study PRJEB25193) | human gut metagenome | biome: Human Microbiome; feature: human-associated habitat; material: feces | host: Homo sapiens | place: USA:Birmingham | reverse complement strand
CAAGACGACAAATAGGAGAGATACTATGAGATTATGCAGCATTGCCAGTGGCAGCAGTGGAAACTGCATCTATGTAGGCAGTGACAATACACATTTACTGATCGATACCGGAATCAGTAAAAAAAGAATTGATGCCGGTTTAAAGGAGCTGGAGATTAAAGGGGAGGAGCTGGACGGGATTCTGATCACCCATGAGCACTCAGATCACATTCAGGGACTTGGAGTGTTCAGCAGAAAATATGAGATCCCGATCTATGCAACTCCGGGAACGATTGCGGGGATTCAGGCGTATTCCAGACTGGGAGCCATGCCGGAAGGATTGTATCATGTGATACACAGTGATGAATCCTTTATGCTGGGGGATATCAGGGTAAATCCGTTTGCAATTTCCCATGATGCCAACGAACCGACCGGATACCGTCTGGAGTGCAGAGACAAATCTGTGGCAGTGGCGACAGATCTGGGAATCTATGATGCATATACGGTGTCCCATCTCCAGAATCTGGATGCAGTTCTTCTGGAGGCAAACCATGATCTGCATATGTTGGAAGTGGGACCATATCCATATCCGCTGAAGCGAAGAGTAATGGGAGACAAAGGACATTTGTCGAATGAATTGTCAGGACGTCTCCTTTGTGATATACTACATGATAATTTGAAACATATTGTTCTGGGGCATTTGAGCAAAGAAAATAATTATGAAAGTCTGGCATATGAGACTGTCAAACTGGAAGTGACATTAGGGGATAATGCATATAAAGGGGAAGACTTGAATATGGCAGTGGCAAAAAGGGACAGTATTTCAGAGATTATCACCGTTTAACTTGAGGAGGAAAAACCATGAAAAAATGTATCGTAACCGTAGTAGGAAAAGACACTGTGGGAATTATCGCGAAAGTGTGTACATACCTTGCAGAAAGTAAGATCAATATTTTAGATATTTCCCAGACGATCGTACAGGGATATTTCAATATGATGATGGTTGTAGATATTTCAGAAATCGAAAAAGATTTTAAAGTGATCTGTGATGAGATGGAGCAGATGGGCGAAGAGATCGGGGTAAAGATCCAGTGCCAGAAAGAAGAGATTTTTGAAAAGATGCACAGATTATAAGAATAAGCAGAGACGAGGATAAAGACCATGATTAATATGTATGAAGTTTCCGAAACCAATAAGATGATCGAGCAGGAAAATCTGGATGTTCGTACCATCACACTGGGAATCAGCCTGATGGACTGTATTGATTCGGATTTGAATGAATTGAACAGAAAGATTTATGAAAAAATCACAGTAACTGCAAAAGACCTTGTGTCAACAGGAAAACATATTGAAAGAGAATTTGGAATTCCGATCGTAAACAAACGAATTTCTATTACACCGATCGCTCTGATCGGCGGTGCTGCATGTAAGTGTCCGGAAGATTTTGTGACCATCGCAGAAACACTGGATAAAGCGGCTAAGGAAGTTGGAGTTAATTTTATCGGAGGATACTCTGCGCTGGTTTCCAAGGGAATGACAAAAAGTGATGAGAATCTGATCCGTTCGATCCCGCAGGCACTGGCAAGAACGGAGAGAGTGTGCAGTTCTGTCAATGTAGGTTCCACCAGAACCGGAATCAACATGGATGCAGTACGTCTTTGTGGAGAAATGGTAAAAGAAACAGCAGAAGCGACAAAAGAGCGTGATTCTTTCGGATGTGCAAAACTTGTTATCTTTTGTAATGCGCCGGATGACAATCCGTTTATGGCGGGTGCATTCCTTGGAGTGACAGAAGCGGATGCGGTGATCAATGTCGGCGTCAGCGGTCCCGGAGTTGTGAAAAAAGCATTGGAAAAGGTGCGCGGCAAAGGATTTGAAGAGCTTTGCGAGACAATCAAAAAGACGGCATTTAAGGTGACACGAGTAGGACAGCTGGTAGCCGGAGAGGCATCCAGACGTCTGGGAATCCCGTTTGGAATCATTGACTTGTCACTGGCACCGACTCCGGCAATCGGAGACAGCGTGGCAGAGATCTTAGAAGAGATTGGTCTGGAGCGGGTAGGTGCGCCGGGAACGACGGCGGCACTGGCACTTCTCAACGATCAGGTGAAAAAAGGCGGTGTGATGGCATCCTCTTATGTAGGAGGACTCAGTGGTGCGTTTATTCCGGTCAGTGAAGATCAGGGAATGATCGATGCAGTGAATGCAGGTTCACTGACACTGGAAAAATTAGAAGCCATGACTTGTGTCTGCTCAGTTGGTCTTGATATGATCGCGGTTCCGGGAAAGACATCTGCAGCGACAATTTCCGGAATCATTGCAGATGAGATGGCGATCGGTATGGTCAACCAGAAGACAACAGCAGTTCGATTGATCCCGGTTATTGGCAAAAAGGTCGGAGAAACAGTTGAATTTGGTGGATTGCTTGGCTATGCACCGGTAATGCCGGTGAATGCTTTTGATTGTGAAGAGTTTATTAATCGTGGTGGACGCATCCCGGCACCAATTCACAGCTTTAAAAACTAAGCGGTAAGTGACAAAAAGAATCATGTGTATGAATTGTGCCTGATGATTCCGGATTTAGGGATTGTCAGGCACATGGAGGATTAGAGTGAATAATAAAATAAAATCGGCAGATAAAAAAAGACTGCCCTTATGGTCCAAAATATTGATCGGTATTCTGATCGCTGTTATTTTGCTTGGGGGGATCGCATATGGCGTATTTACGTATTATTACCATCAAATGAATATCAAAGGATTAGAAGATAATGATACCCCGGCTGCAAAGGAATATTTTGATACCGATGAAAATACCGGTAATTTGGAAGAGTTGGATCCGAATAGTATTCATTTAGATAGTGCAGAGAGCGTCTCTACCAACAAAGATGTTATCAATATTTTGTTGTGTGGTGAAGAGAGTATTGGTGGTGGAAGAGGTCGCACAGATAGTATTATGATCGCTACGATCAATCAAAAGGACAATCAGCTTAAGCTAACTTCTATTATGCGTGATTCGTATGTGCAGATACCGGGATTTTCGGACAATAAGATCAATGCGGCGTACCATAATGGTGGTATGAAAACTTTGATCAAAACGATCAAGAAAAATTTTGGTATTGCTGTAGATGGTTACGTATTGGTTAATTTTGATTCATTTCAAAAAATTGTGGATGCTGTTGGTGGCATTGATATTACGCTGGACGAACAAGAGGTCAAATACTTAAACAGTACAAATTATATATCAGACACATCTAACCATACGTTGACGGTTGGTAAAAATCATATGAACGGGAATCAAGCCCTTGGTTTTGCACGTGTGCGTTATGTTATGCGTGATGGAGAATGCGGTGATTTTGCAAGAACACTTCGGCATCGTACGGTCATGACAGCACTTTATAAACGTGTGATCGACAAGTCAACACTGGAACTGGTTGCTATGATACCGAAGATCCTGCCGATGCTTACGACCAATATCAAAAAAGAAGATCTGGTCAACTATATTGCGATGGCAGTACAGGTGCGGGATCAGAACAAAAAGATCTATACGCTCAATGTTCCTGTGGAGGGCGGGTATAAGATCACTCGTGCCAGAAAGATGTCGATCATTTTGCCGGATCCGTTGTCTAAGAGTGTCAATAAAATGCAGAAGTTTATTTATGGTAGTACACTCGCAACCAAGGGGGAAAAAGAAGAGGGTGCCAATATTACGATTGGTCAGTAGAAATGCATGAGAGATGCAGAATGATCCGGATTGAACAATTGTATACAATTATACATTGACGCAAGTATACTTTTGTGATATGATGTGCCGAGGCGAGCTTGTGCGGATTCGACAAGATCTCACCAAAAGAGTAATGGGAATCAATGAAAGGAGAATGACTATGTCATTAGAATTATCAAAGAAAGCAGCAGCAGTTAAGCCGTCATCCACGTTGGCAATCACTGCTAAGGCAAAGGAATTAAAGGCACAGGGCAAAGATGTAGTAGGATTTGGTGCAGGTGAACCGGATTTTAATACACCGGAAAATATCTGCAATGCTGCTATTGATGCGATTAAGAGTGGCTTTACGAAGTATACGCCTGCTTCTGGAACAAATGAGTTGAAAGAGGCAATTTCTAAGAAATTCAAGAGCTTTAACAATCTGGACTATGCACCGGATCAGATTGTGATCAGTAATGGTGGCAAGCATTCTTTGACAAATATATTTACAGCATTGATCAATCCGGGCGATGAAGTGATCATTCCGGCTCCGTTCTGGTTGAGCTATCCGGAGATCGTAAAGCTTGCAGGAGGTGTTCCGGTTATTGTAAAGACAACCAAGGAGCAGAACTACAAGCTGACCGTAGATGATCTTAAGGCTGCGATCACAGACAAGACCAAAGCTCTTGTATTAAATACACCAAATAACCCAACCGGTATGTTGTATACAGAGGAAGAGCTTCGTGCAATTGCAGAAGTTGTTGTTGCAAACGATTTCTATGTAGTTGCTGATGAGATGTATGAGAATCTCGTTTATGGCGAGCAGAAGCATGTCAGCATTGCATCTCTTGGCAAAGATATTTATGACAGAACAATCACTTGCAGTGGTGTGGCAAAGAGCTATGCGATGACTGGCTGGAGAATCGGTTATACCGGATCTTCCAAAGAAATTGCGAAGATGATGGGTAGTGTACAGAGTCATCAGACTTCCAATCCAAACTCCATTGCACAGAAAGCAACCGTAGAAGCATTAAACGGCCCACAGGACTCTGTTGCAGCAATGCATGATGAATTTGATAAGAGACGCAAATACATGTATGAGAGAATCCAGAAGATGCCGCTTGTCAGCTGCATCGAGCCAATGGGTGCATTTTATGTATTTGTTGATGCCGGTGAAGTATTAGATAAGTCTTACAAGGGTGAGAAAGTCGGTACGGTAGCACGCATGGCAGAGATTTTGATCAATGAGTATAACACCGCAGTTGTACCATGCGCTGACTTTGGTTTTGACGATCATTTGCGCTTGTCCTATGCAATCTCTATTGAGCAGATCGAAAAGGGCCTGGATCGTATCGAAAGTTTCTTAAAAGGTTTGGAATAAATGAAACGAATCAAATACATTATTATTATGGCAGCAGTCCTAGTGACTGCTGTCTGTTTTATGATCACATTTTCAAGAAAGAACCAGGCGGGTAAACCGGACCAAGTGTCAGAAGCCTCTTTTGTGTTTGCAGATAAAGCAGAATCCGAGGGGGATTATAGCTATATTGTGCAGCAGGATACGTCGGGAGGTGCATTATTCGATATTTACCGCACCGATAGCAATGGTGTTGAAAAAGTATATGAAAAGCAGTTCTCACATCCGACGATTTTTTGGAAGTATGGCGCGCGAGTGTATATTATACAAGATATTCATGAGAAAAAGCAGATACAGACAACGGTTTACGAGGTATCGGATCCGCAGAAACCTGTGGAAGAGCAAACCTATGAGCAGCAAGGCAGTTTGATGGGAACCAACCTGTCGGGAGAATATCTGAGGGTTGTGACTAAACAAAAGGACAAGCCGTCTGCCGTAAGTCTATATTTGGGATGCAGGACAAGATATCGGTTATACGCTGCCCGGTGGCAGCTTAAAGAGCCAAAAAATCCGCCAAAGACGAAAGAGGATACCGTCAATGGAGATAAAGCATTGCAAAAAAATAAATGGTATCAGCAAGTTCAAGGATCAGATCATACATTAGTTCCTTATGATAGAGATTTAAATTTGCAGGTGAATATAGACTTTGGGAAAGAAGTGACTTTGTGCATGCGATCAGATACCGGGAAGCAGCAGTCCAAAATATATCCTCAAAATCGACCGCAGGAAAATGTGATCGTGGATAACCGACGCGGTTATATTGGATTATGTGTGTGGAATCCGGAAAAATCGACGTATCGGTATGTTTTATTGAATTATAATGCCGCGATAGGGTTTAAGGAAGTGTGGCACAGTGAACAATATGAGACGCCGGTGCTTGGACAGATACGTGCCAATGAGTTGTATTTATTTGCACACGGCACAGGAAAAAAACAAGAACTGCCACTCTAACGTTTTGCCAGAGTGGCAGTTTTTGAAAGAAATCATATATTATGATAAATATTATAAGCGGTCAGCAATATTATAGATCAGCTTTTCACTTTCATCCCATCCAAGGCAAGGATCTGTGATAGATTTGCCATAAACACCATCACCAATCTTCTGGTTGCCCGGTTCAATATAGCTTTCGATCATAACACCTTTGATTAATTTCTTGATCTCATCTGAAACATTACGGTTGTGTAATACTTCATAAACGATCCTTGGCTGCTCATAGTAGCACTTATTAGAATTTGAATGGTTAGCATCAACGATGCAGGCCGGATTCATTAGGTTAAGTTTACTGTACATTTCTGCCAGACGGATCATATCTTCATAATGATAATTAGGCTTGCTCTGATCGTGTTTATTAACGGCACCGCGCAAAATAGTATGTGCATACGGATTGCCATCTGTCTTAACTTCCCATCCGCGATACATAAATGTATGACTTCCCTGAGCAGCGATACAAGAGTTGAGCATAATGCTGTAAGTACCACTGGTTGGATTCTTCATGCCGCAAGGAATATCAATACCGCTGGCGGTCAGACGATGCTGCTGATTCTCTACAGAACGTGCACCAATGGCAACATAAGATAAGATATCAGAAAGATATGGCCAGTTTTCAGGATAGAGCATCTCATCTGCTGCAAATAAATGAGTTTCAGCGATAGAGCGAAGATGCATCTTGCGCATAGCGATCAGGCCTTCAGCGAGATCGGGTGCTTTTTCCGGATCCGGCTGATGAACGATTCCTTTATAACCCTCCCCGGTAGTACGAGGCTTGTTGGTATAGATTCTTGGAATGATAAGGATCTTATCCTTAACTTTATCCTGAACCTTTGCCAAACGGCCAATATAATCACATACAGAATCTTCGTTGTCAGCAGAACAAGGACCAATGATTACTAAAAATTTGTCAGACTCACCGGTAAAGACTTTCTTAATCTCCTCATCTCTTTGTGCTTTTAACTGTTTGTGGGCTTCCGGAAGTGGATATTCGCTTAATAGCTGCTCCGGTGACATCACTTTTTTAACATAGGTTTTTCCCATATTTTTCCTCCTTCTGCTTTGACATTTGCTGCAAAGCGTATTTTATTTTGTTGTTTTTGGCAGGACAAATAGTTTGTCAAATCTGCCATTCATAGTCACACAATTTCTTATTCTAAAATAAGTCGTGTAAATCGTCAATTGAAAATTTGCGGGTTTCGTGGTTGAAAATGACAAGATTTGCTCGTCTTTCCGCCATTTTACAGGCTATTTCCTACATAAATGGTAAGAAATAAAATTTTATTGAGAAAAATGATCAAATAGCGGTTCAAATGAGAAAATATACTTATTTATATCGATCTTTTATCGTAAAAAGCGTGTAAATTCGACAAAATCTACATTGAAATTCTTTACTTTTTGGATGCTTAGTGATAAAATATCTCACAGAATTCATAAATTAAGGAGGATAATTCAAAAATGGCTAGAGCAAAACAGTCTATGGATGGAAATACCGCTGCAGCACATGTGGCGTATGCCTACACAGAAGTAGCAGGTATCTATCCTATCACACCTTCCAGCCCGATGGCAGATTCTGTTGATCAGTGGTCTGCAGCAGGACAGAAGAACATCTTTGGAAACACAGTTAAAGTGGTAGAAATGGAGTCTGAAGCAGGTGCAGCAGGTACCGTACATGGTTCCCTTGCAGCAGGTGCACTTACAACTACATTTACCGCATCTCAGGGTCTTTTACTTATGATCCCTAATATGTACAAAATCGCTGGTGAGCAGTTACCTAGTGTATTCCACGTATCTGCACGTACCGTATCTACACATTCTTTGAATATTTTCGGTGATCACAGTGATGTATATGCTTGTCGTCAGACAGGTTTCGCAATGTTAGCAGAGACAAATCCACAGGAAGTTATGGACTTAAGCCCGGTAGCACATCTTGCTGCATTAGAGGGTAAAGTACCTTTCATCAACTTCTTTGATGGTTTCCGTACCTCCCATGAGATTCAGAAGATTGAGAAATGGGATTATGAAGATCTGAAAGATATGTGTCCTATGGACGCAGTTGAAGAGTTCCGTGCACATGCATTGAACCCAGAGCATCCGGCAGCTCGTGGTACTCACGAGAACGGTGATGTTTTCTTCCAGCATCGTGAGGCTTGTAACAAGGCTTATGATGAACTTCCGGCAGTTGTTGAGAAGTATATGAAGAAAGTAAATGAAAAATTAGGTACAGACTATGATCTGTTCAACTACTATGGTGCAGCAGATGCAGACCGTGTTATTATCGCAATGGGATCCATCTGTGACGTAGCTGAGGAAGTTATTGATTACTTAACAGCTAAGGGCGAGAAAGTTGGTTTGATCAAAGTTCGTTTGTATCGTCCATGGTCTTCAGAGGCAATTCTTAAGGTGATTCCTAAGACTGCTAAGAAGATCGCTGTACTTGATCGTACGAAAGAGCCTGGTTCTCTTGGTGAGCCATTGTACCTCGATGTAGTTACTACTCTTCGCGAGGCAGGATTAAATGATATCGTGGTAACAGGTGGTCGTTACGGTCTTGGTTCTAAAGATACTCCTCCTTCATCTGTATTTGCAGTATACAAAGAGTTGGAGAAGGATGCTCCTAAGGCTCGTTTCACAATTGGTATTGTCGATGATGTAACAAACTTGAGTTTGCCAGAGGTTAAGCCGGCTCCTATCACATCCGCACCTGGTACAAAAGAGTGCAAGTTCTGGGGTCTTGGTGGAGATGGTACAGTAGGTGCTAATAAGAACTCTACAAAGATCATCGGTGACCATACAGACAAGTACATTCAGGCATACTTCCAGTATGACTCTAAGAAGACCGGTGGTGTTACCATTTCTCACTTACGTTTTGGTGATAACCCGATCAAGAGCCCATACTACATTAACCAGGCTGACTTCGTAGCATGCCACAATCCTGCATATGTAACACAGGGTATGAAGATGGTACAGGATGTTAAGCCGGGTGGAGTATTCATGATCAACTGCCAGTGGAGTGATGAAGAGTTAGATCATCATTTGAACGCAGAGGCTAAGAAATATATCGCTGATAACAACATTCAGCTTTACACGATCAACGCGATCGATAAGGCAATCGAGATCGGTATGGGTAAACGTACTAACACGATCTTACAGTCCGCATTCTTTAAATTAGCAGACGTTATGCCGATCGATGAAGCTGTTGAGTTCATGAAGCAGGCAGCTAAGAAGTCTTATTCTAAGAAGGGTGACGCTGTCGTAGAGATGAACTACAAGGCAATTGATGCCGGTGTTGACGCTGTACACAAAGTAGAAGTTCCGGATTCTTGGAAAAATCCTGCACCAGATGCTCCAGCTAAGGAGAAGACAGGACGTAAAGAGGTTGTTAATATGGTCAATAAGCTTCTTGAGCCGATCTCCAAGATGGATGGTGACAGCCTTCCGGTATCCGCATTTGCTGATATTGCAGATGGTCAGTTCGTAACAGGAGCTTCCGCTTATGAGAAACGTGGTACTGCAGTAACCGTTCCAGTATGGGATCCGGATACATGTATTCAGTGTAACAACTGTGCATTTGTATGTTCTCATGCAACGATCCGTCCATTCTTGCTGAGCGAGGATGAGGTGAAAGCAGCACCTTCTAATATTAAACTTTCCGATACTAAGCCAAAGGCTGGAGAGTACAAGTTCACAATGAGCGTATCTCCTTTGGATTGTATGGGATGTGGTGAGTGTATTACAGTATGTCCTAAGGCAGCTGATGGCGCTATCAAGATGGTACCTCAGGAGTCTCAGGCAGCTGAGCAGCCGGTATTCGACTACTTAGTAGCTAATGTTGGTAAGAAAGACAGCGGATTCGCTGATACAACACCTAAGGGAAGCCAGTTCAACCAGCCACTCCTTGAGTTCTCAGGAAGCTGTGCAGGTTGTGCAGAGACTTCATATGCTAGATTGATCACACAGCTCTTTGGTGAGCAGATGTACATCTCCAATGCAACAGGATGTTCTTCTATCTGGGGTAACCCGGCAGCAACTTCTCCTTATACTGTAAATAAGGATACGAAGAAGGGTCCGGCTTGGTCTAACTCCTTGTTCGAGGACAACGCAGAGCATGGTCTTGGTATGTATGTAGGTCAGAAGTACTTACGTGATCAGGCTATCGAGAATGTAAAGGCTTGTGCAGAGTCTGATAAGGCACCTGCAGAGTTGAAAGCTGCATTCGATGCATTCATGGAGACGAAAGAAGATACAAAGGCTAACGTAGCAGCTACAGATGCTTTGGTTGCTGAGTTAGAGAAAGCAGCAGCTGCCGGATGCGAGAACGCTAAGGCTGCACTTGCTAAGAAAGATTACCTCGGTAAGAAGTCCGTATGGATCTTCGGTGGTGATGGATGGGCATATGATATCGGTTTCGGTGGATTAGACCATGTATTAGCATCCGGTGAAAACGTAAACGTTATGGTATTCGATACAGAGATGTATTCTAATACAGGTGGACAGGCTTCTAAGGCTTCTAATATCGGTGAGGTTTGCCAGTTCGCAGCAGCCGGTAAAGAGATCGGTAAGAAGTCACTTGCTGAGATCGCAATGAGCTATGGTTATGTATATGTTGCTCAGATCGCACTTGGTGCTAACCCTGCACAGGCTGTTAAGGCAATTGCAGAGGCAGAGGCATATCCGGGACCATCATTGATCATCGGTTATGCACCATGTGAGCTTCACGGAATCGCTAAGGGTGGTATGAACCACTGCCAGGATGAGATGAAGAAAGCAGTGAAAGCTGGTTACTGGAATCTCTTCTCCTTCAATCCTTCCAATAAGGCTGAGGGCAAGAATCCGTTCACATTCACATCTGAGAAGGGTGTAAACTTCGACGATTATCAGGCATTCCTGAATAACGAGGCTCGTTATACTCGTCTGATCAAACCATTCCCAGAGCGTGCTGACAGACTCTTCAAGGAATCTGAGGAAGCTGCAAAGGCTCTGGGAATGGTTTAGATCGGAAGAGCACACGTCTGAACTCC
>OMGJ01001337.1_pt1 | contig 11136 bp, 10 predicted proteins | sample 1645811 | NCBI WGS metagenome assembly OMGJ01 (sample SAMN05578589, study PRJEB25193) | human gut metagenome | biome: Human Microbiome; feature: human-associated habitat; material: feces | host: Homo sapiens | place: USA:Birmingham | reverse complement strand
TTGTGTTTGCTTTAGCATTTTGTGTTATATTTTATTGGTTTATGTCTAAAAAAAAGGAAAGTGAGGTGACCGTACATGCAGAGTGAAGTGAATCAGGAAGAAAATTTGAATAGAATTATTACGGTTCCTAATCTTCTTTCTTTTTTTCGGCTTTTTGTCACGCCGATTTCTGTATTGATTATACAAAGTCTTTGTTAATAGGTGGCAAAAAATACAAAACCGTGTTATACTTTTTCGTTGCAAAATGATAATAAAAACACAGTGTCGAATTGCTCGCCGTTCTGTGACGCAACATGTCTGAGAAATAATGAATATAATGAATTTTTTTGGACATTGACACTGTCGATATAGAAAGGTACTTACCATGAAATTACTTAGGACGATCATTGTGACATTTTTTGCGGGAATGGGGGCAGGTCTTGGCACCGGTTTTGCCGGGATGAGTGCGGCTGCCGTGATCAGTCCGATGCTCATTACTTTTTTACATATGAATCCTTTTATGGCGGTCGGTATCGCGCTGTCCTCTGATGTGTTGGCAAGTGCGGTGTCAGCGTACACCTATGGCAAAAATAAAAATCTTGATGTCAAAAACGGCAGTATTATGATGGTGACAGTGCTTGTATTTACAGTGATCGGAAGTTATATTTCAAGTCTGGTACCATCGACTACGATGGGAAGTTTTTCGGTAGTTATGACATTTTTTCTTGGAATTAAATTTATCGTTCGTCCGGTCATGACGACTAAGGAAGCGATGAATAGTGTGTCTGCCAAGAAAAGAGCGGTGCAGTCTGTTCTGTGTGGAATGATCATTGGGTTCATCTGTGGATTTGTTGGAGCGGGCGGCGGTATGATGATGCTGTTGATTCTTACGTCCGTGCTTGGTTATGAGTTGAAAACGGCTGTTGGAACAAGCGTCTTTATCATGGCATTTACAGCATTTACCGGAGCAGCCTCACATTTTGCCATTGGTGGGAAACCGGACTTTTTAGTGATGGGATTGTGCGTTGTTTTTACATTTATCTGGGCGCGGATTGCAGCATTGTTTGCCAATAAAGCACAGCCGAAAACCCTGAACCGTGCGACAGGACTGGTGCTGGTGGTGTTGGGAGTTGTTATTATGGTGTTTGGACATAATGCGTAATGAGGAATAACAGCTTTTAGATAAGTATAAGATAACGAGTGTGCCGGCAATCATTGTGACACAAAAATCCAAACAGATGAAAAGTTGGATGGATGCTGACAAGCATTTGGAGGAAATTCAATCGTATATTAAAAATATGTATTAGAATGCAGCCTGACATTAAAAAGTCGGGCTGTTGTTATATAAACTAATGTTGATATTTATAAAGACAGTCCCTCATAGAGAATATGAAATAAATGTTCGACAAAAATACAATAAATGCGCAACAAAAATCCGATAAGTGTGTGACAAAAGTGGATGAAGTATTCGGATAATCTATCCATAAAAAGTTGGATATTTAATCGAAAATAGATATTGTAGTGCCGAGACAGGCGCTGATTTTAAGACTTCAGTTTTTGATAAAATAGATGATAGTATCATATGGTTATTTGTAATAAATCATGCTATACTCTCTCAAAGAGAAGATTCTCTATCCCGGAGGCAGAAAGAACGTATCTGGGGCAGAGAAAAAGGAGAAGACCAGAAAGAAATCTCTATCCTAGAGGCAGAAAGAACGTATCTAGGGTAGAGTCAAACAAGAAGTCAGGGCGGATTTCTCTACCCCAGAGGCGAGAATAACCAGCTTAGGGTAGACATTATCGAGATATTACAGGAGGATATCTATGATTTTTGGAATGACATTTTATCAATTGGCGTGGCTATTTGTGATCTATTCCTTTTTGGGATGGTGTGTGGAAGTGATCTACCACGCGGTCACTTGGGGCGAGGTTACGAACCGTGGATTTTTGAATGGACCGGTTTGCCCGGTATATGGATTCGGGGTTGTGAGTGTGTTTGCATTGATCAATCTGATCCAGCCTGAAGGGACACAGATGAGTGATCTGTTGGTTTACGTGTTCGGCGTGATTTTAGCAACATTAATTGAGTTGGTCGCAGGCTGGCTTCTTGATATATGCTTTCATGCGAGATGGTGGGATTATTCCAAGCAACCATTTAATTTTCGTGGATATATATGTTTGGAGTTTTCATTGATCTGGGGATTTGCAATCTTGTTTGTGGTCCGGATCTTCCAGAAATATATTGACAAGCTGATCACGGGGCATGACAGCAGTGTACTTGGGTGGACCATTCTGGTGATATTATACGTTGTGTATTTTGTTGACTTTGTTGTTACGGTAGCAGTGATTCGAGGATTTAATAAGAAGCTTGGACAGCTTGATAAGCTTAGTGGCGATCTTCGGATTGTCAGTGATAAGGTAAGTGAGAAACTTGGTGAGACAACGATCGAAACGGCGCAAAATATTGGAGAAGGCAGAGTACAGGCGGCCTTAGCTAAGGCGGAATTACGAGATAGAGTAGATTCTCTGAAGGATAGCTTAAGCACGTCAGAAATGAAAGAGAAAGTTGGTTCTTTGAAGGATAGCTTAAGCACGTCAGAAATGAAAGAGAAAGTTAGTTCTTTGAAGGATAGCTTAAGCACGTCAGAAATGAAAGAGAAAGTCGGTTCTTTGAAGGATAGCTTAAGCACGTCAGAAATGAAAGAGAAAGTCGGCTCCCTGAAGGATAACCTGAGTACGGCAGAATTGCGTGCAGCGCTTAGTTCTTTGAAAGAAAATATTAGTGCAGAAGAGTATAGAGAAGTGATTCGCACGAAGAGAGCAGAGTTGCAGAAGAAATATGAAGAATTAGTTGGTTCTATGACCAAGCACCGTCTTTTTGGACAGGGGCGTTTGCTTCGGGCATTCCCTGATATGAAGCATAGAAAATATCAGGATATTGTGGTAAAATTAAAAGAAAAAATGCGCAATTAAATATGTGCGAGTAAAAATGCGCGATTAAATATGTGCGAGTAAAAATGCGTGATTAAATATGTGCGAGCAAATATGTGATATACGGTTGTCTTTTCGCAGGATAGGATGCTGATAAATGGAATCAGAGCAACGAGCGAAAAGGTATTTGGCCGGAAACGGGAGATGATCATGCCAGTGGCTTAGTTGCTGCGACATAAAAGGTTGAAAAACCTTTAATATTTAATAAAACATTTGATGATATGAGGAAGGAGAGTTACTTATGAGTCACACATCAAAAAAATGCAGAAAAATATGGCAGTTTATTGGAATATTTATGTTAACCTGTGTTGTTAGTGTGTTGCCGGCATCGCTAGCAGGGGCGCAGCGTGCAACCAAATCGACAGTTGCACAAATGGAAAAAGAGGTTGGAAGATTGGAGCTGGATATACCGATTGAGACGTCAAGGGTTGGCTGGACATATGTTCCAATTTTAAATATATATCCAAGCAATACGACAGGTCTTAACACAAGCGAGCCGATTTCCTATGCGAATTGTCTTAATGCAAACAAAGCCAAGGCATACTACGAAAGCGCAGTTACTTGGACGTCATCGAATAGTAAGGTGATCGACCTGGAATATTATGCGACAGGATGCGTACGCATGGTAGCAAAGTCAGAAGGTACTGCAACGATCACAGCACGTTTGGGAAAGCATAGTGTGTCGCAAACATTTGTTATTGCAGGAAAATCTACTATAAAATTTTTAAAAGTACAGATGTGGCCATTAAATAGTGAAGGAGAGTCAAAGCCGGGAAATACATTAACGGTAACGCAGGGTGAGGAATTTCAGGTGCCCGCACGATATTGGTATCAATATATTACGGATGGCAAAGTGTCATCAACATTTGAGGCGTTATCGTCTAATATAGAATATGGCAACAAACTTCGCTGGAAGAGTGCAAACAATTCCATTGTTGATGTGAAATATGTTCATTTTGGCGGATTTAAGGCGCTAAAACCGGGAAAGACTGTCTTGACAGTATCTATTGGCGGCTACACAGATACTCTTACCGTAACGGTCAAACCGAATCCCCGCAAAAAATGGGTAGAGCCGGTGCAATCTGATGAGGAAAAGACAAACTACGTCAGCAAGTATGGCAAAGAAATTCATTCTAAAAAAGAATTGTACAAATATGTTTTCGATCATTTGAAAGTTGGAAACTACGAGTTTGGTGTTATTTATCCAAGGACATTGTTAGATTTTAATCTAATTGACGAGTTGGATAAAGCGATCAATATGTATGATGAATACGTCATTGACAATCCGAATTGTACGAAATATGATGAACCTTTGGGATCAGGAGCCGCTGTTTACTTGCAGGATGGAAGAGAGGGTTATCATTACCGGATGTATCAGCCGAAGTCCCGACAATATGTGCAGAAGATGACCCGAAAAGCGGACAGTGTATTAAAAGGGATTCTTAAGAAAAACAAATCGACCAAAAAGCGTCTGCGTGCAATTCATGATTATATTATAAAGCGATGTGATTATGATCGCATGGTATATAAATCTTTTCGCTATAAAGGAAAACGATATGTCAATAAAAAGAAACCAAGCGAATTGTCGTTTACTGCATATGGAGCACTGATCCGGAAAAAAGCAGTTTGTGAGGGGTATGCTAAGGCATTTACACTGCTGGCGCGTCGTGCGGGAATTCCATGCGTTTATGTAACCGGGACTACTTATGGAATAGCACATGCGTGGAACCTTGTTAAGGTTGGTGGTAAATATCGCTATATTGATACGACATGGGATGATCCGGTTCTGATGAGAAAATTTAATCCGAGGAAGCCGTTCGCTGTTATTAAAAATAAAAAGGGAAATACGAAATATTTTTTGGTAAGCAAAAAGAAGCTGAGCAAGGATCATAAGTTTAGTTATAGTTATCATGTGAAAACATATAAGAACTATTTGCCATATCACTTCAAAAAATAGAGGCAACTATGAGAAAATATTTGTGACTTTTAAGCAATATTAATGGAAGACTGACGTAGATAATGGACTCACCATTCCGATTACGTCAGATGGTATCGTAAATGGATATTAATAAAAAACTCCCCTGCAACGCTTTGCCGGGGAGTTTTTTTAGTTTGAGTAAATTTATAGATGCAGTCTATTCAAAATAGCTATATCGAGTACTTGTTTGATTGCATTTAGCAAATAGATGTGATCTATCCAAAATAGCCCTGGGACTGTTTGCCATCTTCTTTTGCTTGACCGTATGTTTTGTAATGCTCGATTACTTCTGCCATCTGCTCATCAGACAATACATTTGGCGTAGAGATTGCCATTGCGCGCCACTGAACCTGTGCGCACCACTCGCAAGTATTTGCGATGGCAAATGCCTTTTCTAAGGAATCGCCGTAAGCGACCATTCCGTGATTTGCCATGAGAAGTGCTTTGCTGTCAGATTCGCGTAAGCATTTGCGAACTTCATCAGCAAGCTCTGGAGTGCCGTAAGTCTCATATGGAACCGTAGGAACCGTAGCAACACCCGTATCTGCGATTGCATAATGAGTCGCCTTCAGATCAACGCCGGCACATGCAAGCGTTGTGCAATACATAGAATGTGCATGGACAACGGCACGAGCGTCCGGTTTCTCTAAATAAAAGGCAGCATGTAAACTGTGTTCACTGGAAGGTGTGCGTTTGCTGTCCACAATATTGCCCTGCAGATCCATAACGACAACATCTTCTGCTGTTGTTTTTGCGTAAGGAATACCAGATGGGCTGATCACCATATATCCGGTTTCCGGGTCATACATACTGATGTTACCTGCAGTTCCAATCGTCAGACCCGATGAAATCAACTGATTTCCATAGTCAACTACCTTTTGTCTCATTTCTTCTAATAACATAATTATCCTCCGTTTCAAGTGATGGTTTTCGCTGTCAATATATTTGAAGTGTTGACGCGTTGACATCTTGATCTTATAAATAAAAGAAACATTGTTTCAAATGTATCCATACACGCTATTTTTAGAGTGAATAGAATATTTGCGCAACTAAAATAAGTTTAGCATAAATGAGTACGATTCTCAATCATGATTGTGAGTAAAATTGAAATAAAAGAATGCATTTCGGAAAAAGATTTGAGCGGATTGGAAGACATGATCGGATGAGATGAGGGATACCGAGCTTATAAAAAGCGAAAAACACAATAGAAATAAAGAAGTGACGGTTTTTCGTTTTGACAGCTATCTTGCATCTGTGGTACACTAAGCGCAGTTAGCTACGGCTAACTGCTGCGCAAATAGTGAGTAAAGCTAGGCGATGTATAAAATATCTGTGCTATGATCGTGTCAAGTGATATGTGAAAAAACGAGTCAGGGAAAAGGTTTAATTGGGACCTTGAAAACTACAGATATTTTATTTTCTGGATGGATAGGAGGAAAAAATGAGTGAAAAAATCAAAGTGACTTTGGATGGAACAGCAGAGACCATGTTGCAAAGTTTTTATGCGAGAGCAAAATATTCGCTGAAAAAGGGACATAAATTTTATGATGCGAAAGCAGTGGAACTGGTGAATAAGATAGATTATGATTTTTCGTCGGCAGAGGAAGATTCCACCATGAGCAATGGTGTGATTGCTCGAACGCTTGTATTTGATGAGTTGGTAGAAGATTTTATTGATCGCAATCCGGATTGTACGATTGTAAATATTGCCTGCGGATTGGATACTAGATTTTATCGAATGGATAACGGCAAGCTGCGGTGGTACAATTTGGATCTTCCGGAGACGATCGCCGTCAGAGATCAGATTTATCAGGAATCAGGAAGGGTATCAACAATCGGGATTTCTGCATTGGATCCGGCTTGGGCGGATCAGATTGATGCACAAGGAAAAATGTTGTTTATTATCGAAGGCCTTAGCATGTATCTGACGCCGGAAGAAAATGCGACGATGCTTGAAATTATTCGGGATCATTTTGACAATGCAACGGTGATGATGGAGTGTCTGGCCAAGAAATGGGTCAATAAAGAGGACATTGAAGAATCCATTCAAAAAACTGGAGCAAAATTTATTTTTGGAGCGGATTGTTTTGAAGATCTGGGAGATGTTGCCAAGGGATTCCGCAAGATCAAAGATGATAATATTACACGAGGCATGACCAAGATTATTCCAGTGTTAAGGCCATTTGGCTGGTTGCCGATCATTCGTAAAATGACGCAGAAAATTTTGATTTTTGAGAAGGTGCAAGAGTAGTGATTTGCAGCGCCCGGGGTAGAGAAAACGTCAGTCATAGCCGGAGAATCTCTACCTTGAGAGGAGAAATCCAGCGCCCGGGGTTCTTTATTACCAGATCACGTTTTCCTAAAACTATTTCACGGTAATATGAATTACCGGACGCAAACCGCCGTTTACAACATAATCATCAAACACTTTGTGCCTCGCTTTGTTGACAATACCGTAATCGCCTACCTTTGCGGCGTTATTTCCCTCGAATCCCGGAGAACGCAGCCACCACCAAACACCGGTGCCATCCGTAAGACTTGCGGAACGTTCAGAAGACTCTTTGAAATAGGTTTCTGCTTCACGAATCGACATAAGCGATACGTAATCGTTCGTATTTTTGCCGCCTTTTATATCAAAGGCATCATTGTCTTCGCTCACATAAGATATATGTAGTGTAAAGCGATCATTTCTGTTACAATTTGACATAATTCACCACTATGATTCGACAAATGTGTTATAATAAATATTGGGATTTATAGAAATACGCAACAAAAGCCTGAATCGGGCGGTCAGGTATAAAGCGTTATTGTTAAGAGTGTGGAGGTAAAAAATGAATAAAGAGATGATAATTGATCCGGAAATAAAAGCGATGTTTGAATTGTTAGCGGAGGATGCATCTACCATGGAAGCGTGCATGGCTAAGATCAAATGTTCTCTTTCTATTGCGGCAGAACTTTTTCATATAAATAAAGTAGAACTTAAGCTAGAGGCACCGGTCAGTAAACTTTGTCCGGAGGGACAGCGTGCCGTAGAAGTTTTGTATGACACAGGGGATGCATCTGACGGTGAACCGAATATTTCGGTATTTCCGTTACCGTCCGGCGGAACGGTAACGATCATGGATTATCCGCGTGACCAAAGCAAGTTTTCATCCAAAGAATTGGAATTGCATAATATGTTATTACGCCAAATTTTTTATAAGATCAGCAGAACGATGACGCAGAACTTACTGCAGCAGGTTATGATGACGGATATGAGTACCGGTGTAGCAAATCAGGATTATTTAATGCATTTTGCCGGAGGATTGATCGCTTCCGGGCAAATTGCAAATTACAATATTATATTTTTTAATGTACATAATTTTAAATATGTCAATAAAGTGTTTTCTTATGAGCAGGGTGATATTATCCTGCGTAATTATGCCCAGCATATCAAAAATATAATGGGAAATGATGAAATTGTTGCAAGATTAGGTGGAGATAATTTTGTGCTTGTTTTTCACAAGGAACGCCGCGAAAAATTGATCGAACAGCTTCAGAATATCAGGATACATCATCAATGGCAAATGAAAGAGCGGGAATTTGTGTTTGGAGCAACGATTGGTGTCAGCAATTTGAATGGCATCACAGTACCGCGTGCCATCATGGGAAGAGCCAGTATTGCTTATCAGGCAGCCAGACAAAAAGGGGTTGGCAGCGTGGTAGAGTTTTCACCGGAGATCGAACAGGAAATACTAGCCAATCAGAGCATTGTGTCCAATTTCCTTCCAGCATTACAGGCAAAGGAATTTGTCATATATTATCAGCCTAAAGTCAACGTCGCAGATCGGACAATGTATGGTGCAGAGGCTTTGGTTCGTTGGATCAGAAATGGAAAGATGGTACCGCCAATGCAGTTTATTCCGCAGTTGGAGCGCGAGGGAAGCGTGTGTAAACTTGATTACTATGTGTTGGAAAGTGTCTGTGCTTTTTTGAAAGATCGACGGAACAAGGGGCTTTCGGTTGTACCAATTTCAGTGAACTATTCCAGAAGACATTTGGAGGAAGAAAATCTCGTTGAACGTACTTTGGAGATTATTGACCGCTATGGTGTTGATCATCATTTGATCGAGATCGAGCTTACCGAAAGTGAAGATTTCCAAAATTATGAGATCATGTCTGAAATTATTGATGAGTTCAAGGCGAATGGCATTGGAACCTCGATTGACGATTTCGGAACCGGTTTTTCTTCACTCAATATGATCAAAGAAGTTGATCTCGAGACGATAAAAATAGACAAATCCTTTATTCCGTTGGAAACGGATTACCCGGGAAAAGACCGAGATCTTGTTATGTTTCACAGTATTGTGCAGCTCATCAATGAACTGGATAAGAAATCCATTGCTGAGGGGGTTGAGACGGTGGAGCAGCTTGAATATCTGAAAGGAGTTGGTTGCGATATCGTGCAGGGCTATGTGTTCGACAAACCGCTGCCACAGGAAATATTTGAAGAGCGATTAGCAAGTGCGCATCCGTATGAGAATATTTGAAGAGCGATTAGCAAGTGCGCATCCATATGAGAATATTTGAAGAGCCGTTAGTAAACATTCGGATTGATAAAAGAAAATGGGAGGTGTTCCGCTGTGGAAGATATGAAACAAATACATGATTTCGCTGCTAAACGGAGCGATAAGCTTCGCGACCAGACTACTAATTGCACGGTTGTCCCTTTTCCGGAATTCGCCGCATTGAAAGCGGAAGTAGAAAAATTGCGAGTTGAAATTTCCATGCTTTTGCTTGAGCGGGATGAATTACGCTTTGTAATCTGCAAAAACATAGAAACGGCATATATGCTCGCTCTTGGCAGCCTTGAATACAAAGCTTTTGAATTGAACTGTAATGTGTTGCGTATCAAAAGAAAAATTGATCTTATCCAAGCAAAGAAAAATAGACAGGAAAAGATTGCGTTATCAGCCATTGATAAATTGCTTGATAAAGAGTTTGCCGGTTTTCAGTGTCAGCTCAATGAGCAGATCGATAAGATGAATAAGGCTCTTGATCATAGTCAGGGACATGTTCTTACGGATGAAGAGACCAAGCAGATAAAGAAATTGTATCGCAGCATTGTAAAGGCTCTGCATCCCGATCTGCATCCGGAGATTACACCTGCACAGATGCAGTTGTTTCAAAACGCAGTACAAGCGTATGAAAATGGTGATATAGGGAATCTTCTCATCATCAGTGAGATGGTAGCGGAACCTGTCGTTCCGGAACAAAGTGAAAGCGGGTTATCCATTCTTACTAAAGACAAGGAACGGCTGACTAAAACGTTGGAACTTATCCGTGAACAAATTGCAAATATAAAATCGGAATATCCGTACACAATGAAGGAACTGGTGAACGCCCCGGAGCAGGTGGCTGAAAAACGGACGGAACTTGAGAAAATGATAGAGGAATTGAAAGAAGCATATAATCTGTATGCTGGAAGATTGAAAGAAATGTTGAGGTGATAGGATGAGTAATATCGTAAAAACAGATGGCGGCAGTCTTGCAAGCCTACTTCATGGTAAAGGCGGTGGCCTTACTATATCGAAACCTTATGAACGTGATATCTTTTTGTTTGATACTTTTATTGCCGGGACAACGCATATTGAAGGTATTGAGGAATTGGCTCAGTATCTTAATGTTAACGATAAGTTGGATTTTTATCGTGAGCCACATAATCGTTTCGATCCCCAAGCGATAGTGATAAAAAACAGTAATGGGGTCAAAATTGGATATGTGCCAAGAGAGGATAATGTAGTATTTTCTCGTTTGATGGATGCAGGAAAACTACTCTTTGGGAAAATCACTGCCAAGGAAACCAAGGGAAAATGGATTAAAATCAAGATAGGCATTTATCTGCATGAGTAGGCGATTTCCTTCGACGCAGCAGTGATCAACGTATGGCATAAGAGCCTCGAATTTATAAGTCCCTCCTTCTGCATAAAAACGTAAAGTTTAAATTCATGACTCAAACTTCGCACTTCCAATGCTACTGTCTGGTCACATATTGCTTATTATGTCAATGATTATATTGTATTTTGCAGCCACAACATAGCGATTTCTGCCGGCAGTGAACTATAGTAATTGCCTTGCCGCAATTACGTTTTAGGTGATTTCTAGATTTTGTTGTCTCTGATGATTGATTTACATGCCCTTCGGAAACT
>OMGJ01001335.1_pt1 | contig 11173 bp, 8 predicted proteins | sample 1645811 | NCBI WGS metagenome assembly OMGJ01 (sample SAMN05578589, study PRJEB25193) | human gut metagenome | biome: Human Microbiome; feature: human-associated habitat; material: feces | host: Homo sapiens | place: USA:Birmingham | reverse complement strand
AAAACGAGGATGAGTGGACTATTGCCAATCTACCGTTATATACGGCACAATCAAATCGTAGAACTTCTTTGACCATTCTGCATGGAACTTTGCCATCTGCGGCCAGTCATCCTCGTTTTCAATGCTCACGTTATCAAGCTGAATAAATACCTTTGAGGATTTGATATCATCTCCACGGTTCCACTGAAGCTCCGTTCCCAGCTTCGATTCAATCTCGCTCTTGTGCTGGTAAAGAGCATCAAACGCAGCTTTATTCTCTGACCTCTCCGCTCTGGCAAACACGACCTCTGAACGTGCAGAGTCAAAATTCGCAACACAGCAGAGGTAGAAACCTCCAATGCCAAAGAAGCCGTTTATCCAGTTGTCCGTACTCGGATTTACATTGCTGAAAGAGCCGGGATTACCATGAGCCTCATGGATTTGTGTTAAGGCATACGTCCAGTAACGTTTTCTGATCTCAAACCTCGTTTCAGAGGAATCACCGCTTATACTGAGATGCTCTCCAGTCATAGATAACGCTGTCGTGATCCGGTCAAAATGGTCGATGATCCAATCAAATATTTTCGGCTGCTCTGCTGGATTGAATACATCAGCCTTCTCCTCAATAACGATGGAACGTGTTGTACCTGTCAATTTTGAGTATTCCCAATTTAGGTTCTCACCAAATTCGGCCTCAATCTGGTCTTTTAATTCCTTCAGACGGTAAAAAATGAGCTGTAATTTCTTCACTATCAGGTATATTTAGGAATTCCTTCATCTTTTCCTTTTCACTTAAGACCAAATCATACCTTGCACGACAGTGATCATAATAACCTTTTTCTTTAAACAACTTTTCATAATCAGAAACCACGCCACTACTATTTAATGAATCTGAGAAAAACTTCGCTTCAATGAGATATAGCTCCTTAGTTTCCGGTGTATAAAATACGACATCGTAATCACCATAATCTATTTCTTTCTTTCCAAAAATCCTGTCGTATCTAACATCTTTTTCATCTATTGTTGGTGAATAGTGAGAATGTAGTTTTGTTCTCAAAATTTCTACAAGTCTATCCGACAAGTCTTCATTTTTCCTTTCAATTGCCAAGGTGAGACAATCTTTTGTATTTGAATAGCACATACCCCCATTTAGATAAATAGAACACCATAAATGTTTAGCTTGCTCTATAGCGCAGTATGAAATATAAACCCTATTACTATCCAAACAGATAAATGGCCTTAGTTCATGACGATATTTATTTGTTTTCATAACCCAAACAATGGGCTCGGTTCCCTTTTTCTGGGATGCTATCTTTTCCTTTGTAAGAACAAAGGCATCAAAGAATTTTTGTGAATCTATGAGGCCTTGACCATATTTTTCAATTTCAGAAAGAAAATCTTCCTTGTCCAAAATTGTCATTGCATAATGTCCACCATGCAAAAGCTCAGCTTGAAAAGTACTCATAACTCTTAGACAATAAATAAAATCCAAGCCGTACGTGTCAAAAAAACCCTTTCCAAAAACACTTTCGCTTGCTTTTGAGAGCTCATTATCTTCTACTAATACGTTCTGATTTCCTGTCATTACAGTATTGAAATAAATGACAGGATGGTATTTTATCAATGTTATGGGGATGTCCTCTTGCGGCTTTACATCTATTCCAGTATATAATTCTTTTGAACTAAATTTGTTGCTTAAAGATATAAGCGATAAAGCCTGCGATGCAAGACCATAAATATACATTTCAACAAACAATTCGTTATTAACATTAAATGATTTCTCTTTACATTCTCCAAGATTATTGTCAAGAAGTACCGCATTCTCTATCCACAGATTCACTGCATCGATAACATTACATGATTTGTTCCGGTTTTCTTCAAATACATCCAGTATTGATCCCGCTTGTATATTTAATTCAGATAGTTTTTTCCTTGCTTCTTTTTGCCTAATATAAAAATGAAACGCTTCATCAAGAATTTTATATAAATCCTTAATCAAATAACTGGCTCTGTCTCCTTGAAGCTGTTTAACCATTTTTTCTTGGATCTTTCCAGTTAATTCCAACAAATAGTCTACAGCTTCTTTCCGCGTGGAAATTTCAAGATTAACGTTACCAAAATACTCCTTATATTTATTGATGACTACGTTTTGTGGAACGGATAATTCCAACCAATATGATCGCGTCATAAACATATAATCCATCAGCAAATTTATCTCCCTTATTTGATTATAAACGTCATTGCCCAAAAATTTTTATGATATTATATTGGCATATTCGCTACTGCACATAGAAGTCTCGTAATAAAAATGACATACATTTCGCAGCAGCGACTACTCAACATCTATCTCACAGCCACAACTCCCCGACATCTAACTCGGCAACTCAACATAGTGACATCTATCGTGGCAACTCAACTCTCACACTTTTTGAGCCGGATTGCCCTTGGATAAGTTACCGCAGAGCGTTTGGTCTACTCGATGCCATATTCGCCCGATTGCCCGAAAACCGCAGTATTACTGAGCTTTCGCGGCTATTTCCCTTCGACCCTTGACATCAAACAGACCGTTTCCACATGGACTGTATTAGCAAACTGGTCAACCGGCTGTACTTTCACAATCTTATATCCACGCTCCGATAACACCTTTAAATCCCTTGCAAGTGTTGCCGAATCACAGCTTACATACACAACTCTCTGTGGTGACATTGTAACAATAGTATCCAGAAGCTTCTCATCACAGCCTTTTCTTGGTGGGTCTACCACTATAACATCTGGTCTTGTCATATTGTGTCCTGTACCATCATCTGCTTTCCTGCTTTCATAAAATGCTGTGACTACTTCTTCTGCCTTTCCTACAAAGAACTCTGCATTATCTATTCCGTTAAGCCCCGCGTTATTCTTCGCATCTTCAATCGCCTGTGGAACTATCTCTACACCGTATACCATTCCTGCATTTTTTGCCAAAAATAACGAGATTGTTCCTATTCCACAATACAGATCCCACACTGCCTCATTGCCTGTAAGATTAGCAAATTCCAATGCTTTTTTATAAAGCACTTCTGTCTGTTTAGGATTAACCTGAAAGAATGAAAGCGGTGATATCTGGAACTTTATATCTCCAATGTAATCTTCTATATAAGGTCTTCCATAAAGAGTTACACATTCCCTGCCAAGTATTACATTAGTATCCTCTTTATTAATATTGACAACCAGCGAAGCTATATTTAACTTTCTTCCACTGTTATTACTTGTATTATTATCACTACCTGATGAAGTATTATCACTTACTGAACTGCCACTATTAAGCCGCTCAATCACTCTTACAAGTCCATCTGCCGCCTCTTTTTTTAACATTTTCTTAGTAACAAGACAGACCATAATCTCATCAGTATGAAATCCTGTTCTTATAAGTATATGTCTTAAAGTTCCCTTATGGATATTCTCGTTATAGGCTCTTACCCTGTAATCTTTCATCCACTGCTTGACGGCTGTTAATATTACAGAGTTGTTCTCATCACCTAAAAGGCAGTCATCACAAGGAATTATTGAATGTGTATGACCTGCGTAAAATCCCATAATAATATTACCGTCTTTATCCTCACCTACAGGATACTGTGCTTTGTTGCGGTATCTGAATGGCGTGTCCATACCAAGAATGTCACACATTTCATAATCTACGCCTTCTGTAAGTCCACCTATTCTCTGTAAATTATCACTGACAAGCTTCTGTTTGTACTTAAGCTGTGCAGCGTAACTCATAGCCTGTAACTGACATCCGCCACACTGCCTTGCTATATTACATTCCGGTGTAACCCTGTCCTTTGACGGTGTTATGATATTCATAAGTCTGGCATATCCGTAATTCTTCTTTGCCTTCATAATCTTAACTTCTACTACATCACCTATGACTGTATCTTTTACAAATAATGTATAGCCGTCTATCTTGCCTATTCCTTCTCCTGTTACTCCTATATCCTCTATTGTAACCTGTACAATATCATTCTTACTATATGCCATAACTGTTCCTCACATTAACAACTTGTTCTTCTTATGTTGGATTCAAGCCATCTGTTAAATCCAAGCCAGTCATTAGTGTCTTTGGCTTCAAGACATTCCCTTAAAGTTTCAAGCTTTGCATCCATATTATCTGCCATAGAAAGTGCTATTGCTTCTGCTATTGCCGGCTTCTTAGGTGAACCATATTCTAACTCACCGTGATGTGATAATATACAATGGCCAACCTCATTAGCTAATATCTCTGGAAAATCTGGTATATGTCTGATTTTTTCAATAACCATTTCGTAGCCAATCACTATATGTCCTATAAAATTCCCCTCATCTGTGTAGTCATTTCTTGGAAATTCACTTAATTCCCTTACCTTGCCTACATCGTGAAGCATTGCACAGCTTATAAGCAGATCCCTGTTAAGAAAATCGTAATTCTCACTCATCTTTGCACATAATCTTGTAACACTTAGGCTGTGTTCAAGCAGTCCACCCATAAATCCGTGATGTACTGTCTTGGCTGCTGACGTATTCTTGAACTTTTTAATAAATGCTTCATCTTCAACGAAAAATGCTTCCAAAAGCTGCTTTATGTATGGATTATCTACACTTCTTACGAATCCTAATAATTCCTCATACATCTGCTCTATATCATATCTTGAAGATGGAATATAATCTGTTGGTGTGTACTCATCCTCTGCTGCCACACGAATTCTTTCTATTTTAAACTGTAATGCACCATTATAACTTGTAACCTGTCCATTAACAAATACATAATCATTAACTTCAAAATCGCATATTCCACCTGAATTAACGTCCCATATCTTTGAATCTATCTGTCCTGTCTTATCTATAAGTATAACATTCTCGTATTCTTTTCCAGCCTTAGTAAGTGCTGATGACTTGGATTTACACAGATATACCTCTGAAATTCTGTCTCCGTCTTTAAATGTTTCTATATAACGCATACTCTTCCTCCATTCAATCAGATTTCTCTCTGATTTCAATTAATCTTATTATATTCTTATCTCAACTATTTAATTCTACTCTGTACTGTCAAGTAGCTGCTTTATCTGTATTCCACATTGACATCATAAGATACTTCAAAATACCCTGATTTACCAAGCCTTTTTACAAGGACATTAACGCTCTGTCCTGACTGGCATCTGTACAGCTTCTCATTCAGCTTCTGCATAGTAAGACATTCCTCGCCATTTACCTCTACAATTACATCTCCTGTCTGAAGTCCTGCCTGATATGCCGGCGACTCCTGCTCAACTGCAAGTATATATATTCCTGTTGTAAGACTGTATTTATCTGCCAATTCATTATCTACATTCTCTGCTTTAATACCAAAATACATAATCTCCTGACGGTTTATCATATTCTCAATAGTACCTTTAAGATCTGATATTCCCATAAACTTAAGCTTGACATCTTTATTACTGTGTACAGATATTCCTACAACATTGCCGTCCGAATTAAATAAAAATGCGTAATCTTCATCTTTGGCTGTAAGATTAGTTTCAAATATGTCTACATTATTATCTATAAGGCTGTACGAGCTGATATTGGTTATAGTTCCATAATCTACTGCCCCATCCGCTCCATATATATTGCCTGCGGCAATTACAAGCTCACCCTTGTTAAGTATATATGAATTGCTAAGAACTGATACCTCTATGCTTGTCCTGTCGTCCTCACTCATCTGTTCAGCATCAACACTTATTATACTTATACCTGTATTACTGTCTGAGCACACATATACTGCCTTATATTCATTATCATTAACCTTAACACTTATATCCGCAGTATTATCAGTATATTTCTTTGATGTAAGTATAATATATCTTGAATTCACATAGGCAACAATAAGTCCTGTCGTAGATGTTACATTTTCCCTGTTCTCAATATAATTCTCATAATTAAGCCCTTCCGTGCTTTCCTGAATTATGACAACTGACTTCTGCACATCATCTACCTTCGTTCTTAACGACTGCATTAATGTATCATAATCCTTCTTAATCTGTGGCTGTCCTTCTTCATCCTCAACAACAACAGGCTCCGGATATTCATCTCTTGTGAATTCAATCCTGTCCTGTTCTGCTTTCTTCTTATCAAACTTCGCCTTTACTGACGGCACAATAAGCTTGTCAGCCGCTATATATACCACTCCTGCTATTATTATCAATATAAGTATCTTAATTGTTCTTATAAGATTCTTATATTTAACCTTAGGACTTAATACAATCTTTTCCGTATATAAATCGTATTTCTGCTCCGTATCTTTATGTTCCATATTATCCCTCATTCTTATTCATTAACAGATGCTTACACATCTGATATGTTAAATCACAAGTACATTTTTCTTCTGACTATCCGGTTATTACGCAATATAAATAAAGTATACACTATGTTTATGAACAAACTATGACATAGATGTTAAAAAGTCGGCTCTTTCTTAAATTTAGCCTATGGTTTTAATCTGTTTTAGTATATAATAAGAGAGGATTATCAGCTTTTATCACTAATAGCAGACATATAATAATTATTATTTAAAATGACAGGAGTATTACATTGAATAATAAATCATTATCAACACTTGAATATAATAAAATAATATCTCGTCTTGTATCTTTTGCCTGTTCTGACGGTGCAAAGCAGATACTTCATAAGCTTGAGCCTATGACTGACATAGACAAAATCAATACAGCACTTGATTATACTAATGATGCACTTACACGTGTATACCAGAAGGGAAGCGTGGATTTCTCAAGGATAAAAGATATCAGGGGAAGCATTGCAAGACTTAAAGTTGGAAGCTCTCTTAATGCACTTGAGCTTCTTAACATATCTATGTTATTAGAATGTGCTGCCCACATAAAGGGATACTATGAACAGCGTGCTGATTCAATACAACCTTTAATAGATATGCTTGACCCTGTTACACTTCTTAATAACGCAATTAAGAAATGTATTATATCAGAAGATGAAATCAGTGATGATGCAAGTGCGAACCTCCGCAGTATAAGACGTCAGAAAAATATAGCTGCTGACCGCATACACACTGAACTTAATAAAATATTAAATTCGCCATCTACAAGAACTTATCTTCAGGATTATGTGATAACAACAAGACAGGGACGTTTCTGTCTGCCTGTTAAAGCTGAATACAAATCACTTATGCCTGGTATGGTTCATGACCAGTCATCAACCGGTTCTACTGTATTTATTGAGCCTGCCGCAGTTGTCAAGCTTAACAATGATATAAGAGAGCTTGAACTTAAGGAACAGGCTGAGATTGAAGTTATTCTTGCAGATTTAAGTGCTAAAGCCGCAGAATATACCGATTCACTGCTTTCAGACTATGAGATACTTACCAATCTTGACTGCATATTCGCCAAAGCACTTTTATCAAGGCATTTTAATTGCAGCCGCCCTGTTATGAATAACAAAGGTATAGTAAATATTAAAAAAGGACGACATCCTCTTATTGAGCCGCATACTGTCGTGCCTATAGACATTTATCTCGGTACAGATTTTAACCTTCTTATCATAACAGGACCTAATACCGGTGGTAAGACCGTATCCTTAAAGACTGTCGGACTTCTTACTCTTATGGCTCAGGCCGGACTTAATATTCCAGCACTGGAACATTCCGACATAGCTGTATTTGACAATATATTTGCTGATATCGGCGATGAACAGAGTATTGAACAGAGCCTTAGTACATTCAGCTCACATATGACTAATACTGTCGATATTCTTAAAAAAGCTGACAGCAACAGTCTCATTTTATTCGATGAGATTGGTGCTGGTACTGACCCTACAGAAGGTGCAGCCCTTGCAATTGCTATACTTGACAGCCTTCACAGACGTAATATTACAACAATGGCGACAACACATTACAGCGAGATTAAAATGTATGCACTCACAACCGATGGCGTGGAAAATGCCTGCTGTGAATTTGATGTACAGTCACTCCGCCCTACTTATAGGCTTCTTATCGGAGTTCCTGGAAAGAGTAATGCATTTGCCATTTCCAAAAAGCTGGGACTTTCTGACAATATAATTAATGATGCTTCACGCCGTCTTGACTCTGAAGATATCAAATTTGAAGACCTTGTAACTGATCTTGAACAAAGCCGTGTTACAATTGAACGTGAGCGTGAGGAATTAAATGAGTACAAAGCACAGATTGCCCAGTTAAAGTCTGAACTTACCAAAAAAACTGAACGTCTTGATGAACGTACTGACAATATTATAAGAAAAGCTAACGAAGAAGCTGCACGCATACTTAAAGATGCGAAAGAGTATGCTGATAAGACAATTAATGCTATGAACAAGCATGGTATGACTGTAAAAGAGCTTGAGAAACACCGCAGTGCTATCCGTGAGAAAATGAATAAGCGGCAGGAAAAGTTAAAGATTGAACCTGCCAACAACATAAGCGAGCATAAGGCTCACGATATATCTGAATTCAAGGTTGGTATGCACGTTAAGGTTCTTACAATGAACGTCATAGGTACTGTATCCCAGATTCATAAGAACAAAAACCAGGTTACTGTACTTGTAGGAAGCTTAAGCACTAAAATGGATATTAAAAATCTTGCCATACTTAAAGGCTATAAGGATCCTGCTGAAACAAGTTCTAAGCCTAAGGGTGCTGGTGGCTCAGGTAAAATCAAGATGTCAAAATCATCTTCTGTATCTTCTGAGATTAATCTTCTTGGATACACTGTTGATGAAGCTATTGCCGTTCTTGACAAATATCTTGATGATGCCTATATTGCCAGAATTCCGCAGGTACGAATTGTTCACGGCAAGGGAACAGGTGCTCTACGCTCTGGTATAACTTCTTATCTGCACGGGGTTCCTTATATTAAAGAATTCCGCCTTGGACAAATTGGCGAGGGTGCAGAAGGTGTTACAATTGTAACATTTAAAGATTAACTATAAATATTGTATATGGAGGCACATATGGTTGCTAAACAACGAATTTTAATCGTAGATGATGATGAGAATATAGCTGAACTCATCTCACTCTATCTTACAAAAGAATGTTTTGAAACTAAGATTGTATATGACGGCGAAAGTGCACTTGATAACCTTTCTACATTCAAGCCTAACCTCATTCTGTTAGACCTTATGCTTCCTGGTATTGACGGATATCAGGTATGCCGTGAAATCAGGAAGAATAATAATACGCCAATAATTATGCTTTCAGCTAAGGGCGAAACATTTGACAAGGTATTAGGTCTGGAGCTTGGTGCTGATGATTATATTATCAAGCCATTTGAAACAAAAGAACTTGTCGCACGTGTTAAAGCTGTATTAAGACGTTATCATCTTCCACAGACTACCGTTGCACCATCAGAAAATGCAAGATGTGTAACGTATCCTGACTTAATTGTCAATCTTGACAATTACTCAGTTACTTATGATAAAAAGGCTGTAGAAATGCCGCCTAAAGAACTTGAACTTTTATACTTCCTTGCATCTGCACCTAATCAGGTGTTCACACGAGAACAGCTTCTTGACAATATCTGGGGCTATGATTACATCGGCGATACCCGTACTGTCGATGTGCACATCAAACGAATTCGTGAAAAGATTAAAGACCACGATAAATGGTCAATTGAAACCGTATGGGGAATTGGCTACAAGTTTGTGACTAAATAAGCAGGAACGGACTCAATATGAAATATAATATGCTTACCAAACAGATAACTCTATATATAATAATTGCTGTTGTAGGATTTATAGCTGTAACAACAATATGTTTCAGGCACGATTATAATAAAGTATATGACTATTATTCTGAAGTGCTTTACCAGCAGGCTAACGAAATTGCCGGCACATTTGCAAAAGATACCTTCACGCCAGAATATCTTTCAGGCATAGAAGCTGACCTTAAAATAGTATCTGAACTCAACCACACAAGAATTATGTTCGTAAGCCCATTCGGTGATGTTATGTTAGATACTGGATTTTCTGGAACAGCAGATTCTAATGGTTATCTATATGAACTTAAGGATTTTGATTATGGCAGACTTAAAGGTGCACACACACAGACAGGTGATTTCTATGGTGTATTTGACGAAACTGTTGTAAGTGCATATTTTCCTATTGCCAGCAATTTCACAATGAAAGGCTATGTTGTCATCAATATGTCTGAAACTGTCATAACTGACAGGGTATATGATACATTTAACACCAACTATCTTACACTGGTGATTGCTATGCTGCTTTCACTTTCTATGCTGGTGCTATATTTCATACATATTCACAAGCCTATCAATGAGCTTACCAAGGCTACTGAAGAATATGGAAAAGGTAATCTTTCCTACCGCATTAAGATACACCACAATGATGAAATCGGACGTCTTGCGGCTTCTCTAGATTATATGGCAAAAGAACTTAACGAAATGGACCGGTTCCAGCAGAAGTTCTTATCCAATATTTCGCACGACTTCCGTTCGCCTCTTACTTCAATAAAAGGCTACCTTGAAGCCATTGAGGACGGAACAGTACCACCGGAAATGATTAATAAATACATTAATATTGTATTATTTGAAACCGAACGACTTACCAAGCTTACAAGCAATATACTTACACTTAATGAACTTGACCCTAAGACTGTCCGCCTTGAGATTACAACATTTGATATTAACTCAGTAATAAAGCATACAATAGAAACTCTTGAGGGTTCGTGTAAAAAGAAAGGCATTAAGTTCAGCCTGACATTCTCTGGCACAGCACTTAATGTCAAAGCTGACAAAGGTAAAATACAACAGGTTATATACAACCTTGTAGATAACGCAATCAAATTCAGCCACGATAACTCCTTTATATATGTAACTGTCAAAGAAAAAGGTGATAAAGCCCAGATATCCATTAAAGATACTGGAAGCGGAATTGCCAAGAAAGATATTGATAAAATATGGGATAGATTTTATAAATCAGATGCCTCAAGAGGCCGTGACAAGAAAGGGTCTGGACTTGGACTGTCCATAACTAAAGAAATAATTCAGGCACACGAAGAGCATATAGATGTAATCAGTACGCCGGATGTGGGGACGGAGTTTATATTTACGCTGCCACTTGCGAAGGGGTGATGTTAATAACGGACGATTGGCTGCAATCAACATAAGCATAAGAAGACGATGGGGAGCCGCCGGTCCTTAGT
>OMGJ01001321.1_pt1 | contig 11283 bp, 15 predicted proteins | sample 1645811 | NCBI WGS metagenome assembly OMGJ01 (sample SAMN05578589, study PRJEB25193) | human gut metagenome | biome: Human Microbiome; feature: human-associated habitat; material: feces | host: Homo sapiens | place: USA:Birmingham | reverse complement strand
AAATAAAAGAGAAATCAATCGTTTCCTCGACTTTTCTTAGAAAATGGTCTTTAGGCACAAGTTCATCAAGCGTATAGAATCCTACTTGACGTCGATTGTATTCGGGATTTTCTTTGTGAAACATAGGAACACCTCATCAAATACCTTTTTCTTTTATTATACTCCTTCAAAGCAAGAAAAATCCCCAGAAGTATAACTTCTGAGGACTTTGTCTTCAATCTGAAAGAAGAAAATCATTTTGATTTTCTTCTTTTTTATTCAGCAAGGAGTTTTTGATAAATTGCTAAATTTTCATCATCAAATACGTTAAATATGACTTTTTTTATTATACTTGACTCATTAATAAAGGTTTTGACTGTTTGAATGGCGATTTTGGCAGCTTTTTGTTTTGGAAAATTGAAATCCCCAGTTGATAGACATGGAATAGCAATTGATTCAATGTTATTTTTCTCGGCTAGTGCTAATACTGAGAGATAGCTTTTTGCTAAAAGATCCTCATCAATTTGTGTCGGTTGGTCTACTATTTTCGGACCTACTGTATGAATGACAAAAGCAGAAGGAAGGTTGTAAGCTGGAGTGATTTTAGCCATACCAACGGGTTCTTCATATCCTTGTTCTAAGATGAGTTCGAAACAAGCTTGGCGTAACTGAACACCTGCATATGTATGAATAGCATTATCTACACAATCATGGAGTGGTTTCATACATCCTAGTAAGGTTTTATTGGCTGCATTTACGATTGCATCTACTTCGAGTCTTGTAATATCACCTTTCCAGAGGTAGATTCGATCATCTTGAGGGATGGGCTGGAGTGAACTGAGTTGTACAAATCCACGTTCCCCTTTCCTAACTTGTAGGTAAAGATCTTGTATTGTCAAGAATTGTGTTGATGCTGCCATTGGTTTACGTGTATTAAAGAGGGCTCTGAGAAGCTTTTGCTTTTCCTCGAGTTCTTCTGGGATAATCAAATCATGTAATTCTAGATTTTCTTTTTTGAGTTCACCTATGAGATAGGTAATCATTGCATCTTTATCCATATTTACTCATTTCTATTTTTTTAGTTTTTTATTATTATACTCCCAAGATAGGCTGTGAGCAAGTGATGTCTATGATAGGCAATGACTAATATTTGATAAGAATTTTTTATGTATGTGTCAAATTCTTGCAATAGCCTTTAGAATCATATAGAATAGGTCTACAAAAGTTTTATAATGTCTAGGAGGATGAATATATGACACAAGTAGTAATAGATGCTACATTTGAACAAGAAACAGCTGAAGGGCTAGTTTTGATTGATTTTTGGGCAACTTGGTGTGGGCCTTGCTTGATGCAAGCACCAATTCTTGAGCAACTTTCTGAAGAGATTTCAGAAGATGAACTTAAGATTGTTAAAATTGATGTTGATGAGAACCCAGAAACAGCTCAGAAGTTTGGAATTATGTCTATTCCCACTTTACTCTTCAAAAAAGATGGTGAGGTTGTTAAGCAAGTTGCAGGTGTACATACAAAAGAACAAATTAAAGCTATCGTTGCAGAGCTTAGCTAACTAATCGTCACAGTCCCGTTTGGGGATTTTTATTTTTAGTTTATTCAAACGACGAGGAGAATCATATGTCTTATTCATTTCAAAATCCTAGTGATGAGTTTATAGAATCTTATTTAAAATCTGCAAAGACGATTGCAATTGTTGGTTTATCTCATCGTAAGGAGGCAGCATCTTATCAGGTTGCTCATTTTCTACAAGCTGCTGGTTATCGTATTATACCAGTAAATCCCAAACTAGAAGGTCAGGAGCTTCTGGGAGAGCATGTTTATGCTTATCTTAAAGATATTCCATTTTCGATTGATATTGTTGATGTATTTAGACGAAGTGAGTTTTTACCAGATGTTGCTTATGATTTTCTTGAGACAGATGCAAAAGTTTTTTGGAGTCAAATTGGTCTTGAGAATGAGGAAGCTGAGACTATTCTTCGTCAAGCGAATAGACAGGATATTGTAATGAATCGTTGTACAAAGAGAGAATATATGCGACTCTTTGTTTAATAAAATGAAAAGGTGAGTGAGCTATGCTCGCTCGTTTTTGTTATAATAGACCTATGATTGAAATTTTTGATACGCATACCCATCTTAATGTGGATAATTTTGCAGGAAAAGAACAAGAAGAAATAGATTTTGCAGCTGAACTAGGTGTTGTTAAAATGAATATTGTTGGTTTTGATAAGCCAACAATTGATAAATCTTTAGCACTATCAGAGAAGTATGATCAACTATATAGTACGATTGGATGGCATCCTACGGAAGCAGGGTCCTATTCTCAGGAAATTGAGGATATGATTGTATCACAATTGGATAATCCGAAAGTAGTGGCACTTGGGGAAATCGGTTTGGATTATTATTGGATGGAAGATCCTAAAGAGATTCAGATTGATGTCTTTAAGCGTCAAATAGCTTTGTCAAAGGAATACAATCTACCTTTTGTTGTCCATACACGTGATGCACTTGAGGATACTTACGCTGTTATTAAAGAAGTTGGTGTTGGTCCTCGTGGGGGGATTATGCACTCATACTCAGGATCCTTAGAAATGGCTCAAAAATTTGTTGATCTTGGAATGATGATTTCATTTTCAGGTGTTGTAACTTTTAAGAAGGCTTTGGATGTTCAAGAAGCTGCTCAGAAGTTACCTTTAGATAAGATTCTGGTTGAAACGGATGCACCGTATTTGGCACCTGTTCCCAAACGTGGTCGAGAGAATCGTACAGGCTATACACGTTACGTAGTAGACAAGATTGCTGAGTTTCGTGGTTTAACGAGTGAAGAAGTGGCTAGGGCTACTTATGACAATGCGATGAGGATTTTTGGTCTGGATGAATAGAATAAAGATTCAAGAAGTCATCGTCGTAGAAGGTAAGGATGATACGGCAAATTTGAGACGTTTTTATGAGGTGGATACCTATGAGACTAGAGGCTCTGCTATCAATGAAGACGACTTAGAGCGTATTGATAAGCTTAATGACTTACGCGGAGTGATTGTTTTCACTGATCCAGACTATAATGGTGAACGTATCCGTAAAATCATCATGGAAGCTGTTCCGACAGCAAAGCATGCTTTCTTAAACCGTGGGGAAGCAACACCAAAATCTAAGACTAAAGGTCGTTCATTGGGGGTTGAGCATGCGAGTTTTGAGGATCTTCAAAAGGCCTTATCTGGAGTTCTAGGTAGTTACGATGATGATAATCAGTTTGATATTAGTAAATCAAATCTTATGAAGTTAGGGCTACTAATGGGAGCAGATAGTCGAAAGCGTCGAGAATATTTGGGCGAGGTGCTCCGTATTGGTTATTGCAATGGGAAGCAGCTTCTAAAACGTTTGGAATTGTTTGGAATCACTTTAGAGGAGCTAGAAGAGGCTATGTCAAATTACTAGACTACCAGTAATCTTAAAATCAAATCGCTATTAAGTAGCTATTATAGAGGTTGGGATAGTTAAGGATTTGGAATATTTTTTGTCCAAATATAAAAATCGTGAAATTAATAAGAAAAGAGAATAAATGAGAATTGCAGATTATAGCGTGACCAAGGCTGTCCTTGAACGCCATGGCTTTACCTTTAAGAAGTCTTTCGGACAGAACTTCTTAACAGATACAAATATTTTACAAAAAATTGTTGATACGGCAGAGATTGACAAAAATGTCAATGTAATCGAAATTGGACCTGGTATTGGAGCATTAACAGAATTCTTGGCTGAAAATGCTGCGGAAGTTATGGCTTTTGAAATTGATGATCGGTTGGTTCCGATTTTAGAGGATACATTACGTGACCATGAAAATGTTAACGTGATTAATGAAGATGTTCTCAAGGCGGATTTACAGACACGTGTCAAAGAGTTTAAAAATCCAGAACTACCAATCAAGGTTGTAGCTAACTTGCCATACTATATTACGACGCCAATTCTGATGCATTTGATTGAGAGTAAGATTCCTTTTGCAGAATTTGTTGTTATGATGCAAAAAGAAGTCGCTGACCGCATTTCTGCAGAGCCTAATAGCAAGGCCTATGGTTCTCTATCAATTGCCGTTCAGTATTATATGACCGCTAAAGTGGCATTTGTTGTCCCTCGTACAGTCTTTGTACCAGCCCCGAATGTTGACTCAGCAATTTTGAAGATGGCGCGCCGTGAACAACCGTTGGTTGAAGTTAAAGATGAGGATTTCCTTTTCCGAGTGGCTAAGGCTAGCTTTGTCCATCGTCGTAAGACATTGTGGAATAATTTAACAAATCATTTTGGTAAATCTGAAGAAGTAAAATCCAAACTTGAGAAGGCATTGGAAATTGCAGATATAAAACCTTCTATTCGTGGAGAGGCTCTATCTATTTCTGATTTTGCACACTTATCAGATGCTTTGAGTGAATCAGGTCTATAATTCAAAAATCCCACTGAATTTCAGTGGGATTTTTAGCTATGCGGAGAAAGGGATTTGAACCCTCACGCTTGAAAAAGCACATGCGCCTGAAGCATGCGTGTCTGCCATTCCACCACCTCCGCAGATGATATGCCTATTATACTGCAATCTATTGAAAATGCAAGGAGGCCCATGGGAAATGGAAAATCCGTTTTTTTGTTCCAGAAAAGCTTTCTAATTTGTGATATAATAGGGCTATTAAACGAATGAGGAGTTCACTTGCAAGGAAGAATTATCAAAGCACTGGCAGGTTTCTATTATGTAGAGCATGATGGTGTTATATACCAGACGCGTGCACGAGGAAATTTTAGAAAAAAAGGACAAACACCTTATGTTGGAGATTTTGTTGAATTTTCAGCAGAGGAAAATTCAGAAGGTTATATCCTTAAAATTGGTCAACGAATCAATAGTTTAGTGCGTCCACCCATTGTCAATATAGATCAGGCTGTGGTTATTATGTCTGTTAAGGAACCGGATTTTAACTGTAATCTTTTGGACCGTTTTTTGGTTCTACTAGAGCATAAAAATATAAAGCCTGTAATCTATATTTCTAAGATGGACTTGGTTGAAGATGATTCAGAAATGAAAGCCATTCAAAAACAATATCAAAGAATTGGTTTTGATTTTATCTTCAGTTTGGAAGAACTATTGCCGCTCTTGACTGCTAAAATAACAGTCTTTATGGGACAGACGGGTGTTGGAAAATCAACCTTGTTGAACCGTATTGCCCCACAGTTACATTTAGAAACAGGTGAGATTTCAGACAGTTTAGGTCGTGGACGTCATACTACAAGGGCTGTAAGTCTTTATGACGTTCATGGTGGGAAGATTGCTGACACACCAGGATTCTCTTCGCTAGATTATGAAGTGGATAATGCAGAGGACTTGAGTGAAGCTTTTCCGGAAATTCGTCAAGCTAGTCATGGTTGTAAATTCCGTTCTTGTACTCATACCCATGAGCCTTCTTGCGCTGTTAAGGAAGAGGTTGAAAATGGCCAAATCTGGCAAGTCCGTTATGATAATTACCTTCAATTTCTAAGTGAAATTGAAAATCGTCGTGAAACATATAAAAAAACTGTAAAAAGAAAGTAGGTCTCTCATGTCATATAAAATTGCTCCTTCTATCCTAGCTGCTGATTATGCTAATTTTGCTTCAGAACTAGCTCGTATTGATGCATCAGGTGTGGAATATGTTCACATTGATATTATGGATGGTCAATTTGTTCCTAATATCAGTTGGGGAGCAGATGTGGTTGCTAGTATGCGTAAACATAGCAAGTTAGTTTTTGATTGTCACCTTATGGTTGTTGATCCTGAGCGTTATGTGGATGCCTATGCACAAGCTGGTGCAGATATCATGACCATTCATGTTGAAGCCACTAGGCATATCCATGGTGCCCTCCAGAAAATCAAAGTTGCTGGTATGAAAGCAGGTGTTGTGATTAATCCTGGAACCCCAGTTGAGGCACTTATTCCTGTACTTGATTTAGTGGATCAAGTACTTATCATGACTGTAAATCCAGGTTTTGGTGGTCAGGCGTTCATTCCAGAAATGATGTCTAAAGTAGAGCGCGTTGTGGAGCTTCGCGAAAAAGGTGGCTATTCATTCGATATTGAAGTTGATGGTGGTGTAGATAATAACACTATTGCAGCATGTGCCAAGGCGGGGGCTAATGTTTTTGTCGCGGGCTCTTACCTCTTCAAAAATCCTGATTTGACAGCGCAAGTTCAAACGCTTCGTGATGCTATCGATGCCTAAAATAGCTTTATTTGTCGGTGGTGAGCTAGAGTGGTTCACTACCGATTTTGATTATTTTGTTGGGGTGGATCGTGCGTGCTTACGTTTGTTGGAGTTAGGTTTACCTATTGATTTGTCTGTTGGAGACTTTGATTCAGTATCTCGGTCAGAGTTAGAGATGATCCAATCAGCTACCAAAGATTGTATGATTGCTCCGGCTGAAAAGGATGACACGGATACAGAGTTAGCCCTAAAAATTACATTTCAGTTATATCCTGAGGCGGAAGTAACTATTTTCGGTGCTTTTGGTGGCAGAATTGATCATATGTTATCAAATCTATTTTTGGTCAGCGATCCTGATTTAGTTCCTTTTATGAGGAATATCTGTTTGCGAGATAAGCAAAATAAGATTACTTATTATTCAGAAGGAAGTCATAAAGTTTTACCAGAACCCGGAATGACATATGTTTCTTTTTTACATGAAGGTGATGGAGAACTGACGATTTTGGGAGCAAAATACGAATTAACTAGTATGAATTATTTCCAGAAGAAAATCTATTCTAGCAATGAATTCATTGATGGTCCGATTCAAGTGCTTGTGCCAAATGGATATGTGATTGTCATCCAGACTAAAGATAGGAGTTAGTATGATTTATCTACTTACACTTTTAACTTTATTAAGCTTGGGGATTCTTATTGTTCTTTTCTTGAAGAATATGGAGTTAAAAGAACAGATTAATAAGAGTTTGGAAGAAAATGCAGATAATCTTTCAGATCAAGTTTCGTTTCAATTGGAAAGTTTTGCTAAGACAAACCAACTGGAAACAACAAAGCAATTGAACCAATTGCAGATGGAACTATATCAACAGTTGACAGATATCCGAGAGGTTTTACATCAAAATTTGTCTGATAATCGAGACCGTTCTGACCAACGTCTTGAGCAAATAAACCAAAGCTTAACCAAAGCTGTTAAAGATATGCAGGATTCCAATGAGAAACGTTTGGAACAAATGCGTCAGACAGTTGAAGAGAAACTTGAGCAAACCCTACAAACACGTTTACAAGCCTCTTTTGAGACAGTTTCAAGACAGTTAGAGTCGGTTAATCAGGGCTTGGGGGAAATGAAAAATGTAGCCAAGGATGTTGGAAGTCTTAACAAGGTCCTTTCAAATACAAAAACACGAGGTATTTTGGGAGAGCTTCAATTAGGGCAAATTATTGAAGACATATTGACTGTTAATCAGTACGAGCGAGAATTTCCTACGGTATCAGGTTCAAGTGAACGAGTTGAATATGCAATCAAAATGCCAGGAAACCATAAAGACGAATATATCTACCTTCCCATTGATTCTAAGTTTCCTTTGGAAGATTACTATCGTCTGGAAGATGCTTATGAGTCTGGTAATAGATCGGAAGAGGTTTAACAGCCTGGTAATAACACGGCGATCGAGAATCACCGTAAGTCACTTCTGGCTAGTATTAAGCGATTTGCAAAGGATATTAACAAGAAGTATCTTAACCCACCTGAAACTACAAATTTTGGTATATTATTTTTGCCGACGGAAGGACTTTATGCTGAGGTAGTACGCCAACCAGCCTTCTTTGACGCCCTTCGTCGCGAGGAGAATATTGTTATCGCAGGGCCGTCAACTTTATCAGCACTCTTGAATTCATTGTCTGTAGGTTTTAGAACTTTGAATATTCAAAAGAATGCGGATGATATTAGTAAGATTTTAGGTAACGTCAAACTAGAATTTGGCAGGTTTGGAGATATGTTAGCTAAAGCTCAGAAACAATTGAATACAGCAAGTAAAACCGTCGATAGTCTTCTTAACACAAGGAGTAGGGCAATTGTTAGAGCTCTTGATACAATTGAAACCTATCAAGACAGTGCGATACAAAGTTTGTTGGATTTACCACGATTAGAAAACGAGGACAAGCATGAAGATTAATCAAATGAAAAAAGACGAGTATTTTGAAGGTTTTTATCTGATTAAGCGTGCAGAGGTACGTAAGACAAGAGCAGGAAAGGATTACATTGCCTTTACATTCCAGGATGATACTGGAGAGATTTCAGGCAACCTATGGGATGCTCAGCCTTATAATGTCGAAGAATTTACCGCAGGTAAAGTAGTGCATATGGAGGGCCGTCGAGAGGTTTATAATAATACTCCTCAGGTAAACCAAATTACCTTACGCTTGCCTACATTTGGTGAGCCAAATGATCCGGCTGATTTCAAAGAGAAACCACCAGTAAATCCTTCTGAAGTACGCGAATACCTAGAGCAAATGATTTTTAAGATTGAGGAAGCAACTTGGCAGCGTGTTGTTCGTGCCCTTTATCGAAAGTATAATAAAGAGTTCTTCACTTTTCCAGCTGCTAAAACAAATCATCATGCTTTTGAAAGTGGACTAGCCTATCATACAGCTACTATGGTTCGCCTAGCGGACAGCATTGGAGATATTTATCCAGAGCTCAATAAGAGCCTACTCTTTGCCGGAATTATGCTTCATGATTTGGCTAAGGTTATTGAACTTACTGGTCCTGAAAATACTGAGTATACGGTTCGTGGAAACTTAATTGGTCATATTGCTTTGATTGATGAAGAAATCACTAAGGTGCTCATGGAGCTCAATATTGATGATACGCGTGAGGATGTCGTTGTTTTGCGTCATGTCATTCTCAGCCACCACGGACAACTAGAGTATGGTAGCCCAGTGCGACCTCGTATTATGGAAGCAGAAATTATTCATATGATTGATAATCTTGATGCCAGTATGATGATGATGACGACAGCCCTTAATCTAGTAGGTCCAGGAGAAATGACAAATCGTCTCTTTGCTATGGATAATCGTTCTTTCTACAAGCCAAAATTTGATTAAAATCGAAATTAAGCGAGCATTTTATATGAAAATGTTCGTTTTTTGCTGTATTATGGTATAATAGTTAAAAAGTACAGAAAATATAGGTAACATATGAAATTAAAACGAAGTGAACGCATGGTAGTGATTTCAAACTACCTAATTAATAATCCCTATCAATTGACAAGTCTCAATACTTTTGCAGAGCGATATGAAGCTGCTAAGTCTTCAATCTCAGAAGATGTTGCTATCATTAAAAAAGCTTTTGAGGAAAGTCAAATAGGAGAAATCGAAACAGTAACTGGTGCATCTGGCGGTGTTATGTTTACACCAACGATTTCTGATGAAGATGCAAGAAGTCTGGTTGAAGATCTTTGTAAACGTCTTTCCGAGAGTGATCGTATCTTACCAGGTGGTTATCTCTACCTATCTGATTTACTGAGTACACCGTCTATTTTGAAAAATGTTGGTCGTATCATTGCTAGTGCCTTTAAAGGACAAAAAATTGATGCCGTTATGACTGTTGCAACTAAAGGAGTTCCTTTAGCAAATGCAGTAGCAGATGTCTTGAACATTCCATTTGTTATCGTTCGTCGTGACTTGAAAATTACAGAAGGTTCAACCGTATCGGTAAACTATGTTAGTGGTTCAAGTGATCGTATTGAAAAGATGTTTCTTTCAAAACGTAGTTTGAAACCAAATAGCCGCGTCCTTATTGTTGATGATTTTCTTAAAGGTGGTGGTACCATTACGGGTATGATTAGCTTGCTTTCAGAATTTGATAGTGAGTTAGTAGGTGTAGCTGTATTCGCAGAAAATGCTAAAGGTGATCGTGATATCCATGAATATAAATCATTACTTACTGTTTCTGACATCGATGTAAAAGCACAGAAGGTAGAAGTTGAAGTCGGTAATATTTTTGACAAATAATTAATCTACGATAGTATTCCTAATTTAACGATTAGGAATTTTTCTTTTTAACAAGAAAGTCTTGACAATAATTATCAAAAAATGATACTATATTAGACGGTACTTTTTACTTTTGGTCTCTCAAAAGTGTACAGAGACGTGCTGACATAAGTTGCAAAAGTACACACAGATATGGGCTGTCACCAAGTGCCATATCAACCAAAAATAAAAAAACACAGGAGAATGTAGATGCCTACAATTAACCAATTGGTTCGTAAACCACGTCAATCAAAAGTTGTAAAATCTAAATCACCAGCTTTGAACGTTGGTTACAACAGCCACAAAAAAGTTCAAACTAACGTATCTTCACCACAAAAACGTGGTGTTGCAACACGTGTTGGAACAATGACACCTAAGAAACCTAACTCAGCCCTTCGTAAATTCGCTCGTGTACGTTTGAGCAACCTTATCGAAGTTACTGCTTACATCCCAGGTATCGGACACAACCTCCAAGAACACAGCGTTGTTCTTATCCGTGGTGGACGTGTAAAAGACCTTCCAGGGGTACGTTACCACATCGTCCGTGGTGCACTTGATACTGCAGGTGTAGCTGATCGTAAACAAAGCCGTTCTAAATACGGTGCTAAACGTCCTAAAGGATAAGAAGGGAGATAAGATAAAATGAGTCGTAAAAATAGAGCGCCTAAACGCGAAGTATTGGCAGATCCATTGTACAATTCAAAAATCGTTACACGTCTTATCAACCGTGTAATGCTTGACGGTAAACGTGGTACTGCTGCAACAATCGTATACGATGCTTTCGAGCAAATCAAAGAAGCAACTGGAAACGATGCTCTTGAAGTATTTGAAACAGCTATGGACAACATCATGCCTGTACTTGAAGTACGTGCACGTCGTGTCGGTGGTTCAAACTACCAAGTCCCAGTTGAAGTTCGTCCAGAACGTCGTACAACTCTTGGTCTTCGTTGGTTGGTTAACGCATCACGTGCGCGTGGTGAACACACTATGAAAGATCGTCTTGCAAAAGAAATCATGGATGCTGCAAACAACACTGGTGCATCAGTTAAGAAACGTGAAGATACTCACAAAATGGCTGAAGCAAACCGTGCCTTTGCACACTTCCGCTGGTAATCATAAGTTTCAAGCTGAATTACAGTCATATATTCATAAGCTAAGATTATGGATTTGTAATAGGCTGACTCTGAATTCAAATAATATCATTCATATCATTTGAAAACCAGTTAAATATTAGAGATCGGAAGAGCGTCGTGTAGGGAAAGAGTGTAGATCT
>OMGJ01001319.1_pt1 | contig 11291 bp, 10 predicted proteins | sample 1645811 | NCBI WGS metagenome assembly OMGJ01 (sample SAMN05578589, study PRJEB25193) | human gut metagenome | biome: Human Microbiome; feature: human-associated habitat; material: feces | host: Homo sapiens | place: USA:Birmingham | reverse complement strand
ATATAACAGGAGTGCCGCAGCCTCCTCACTAGGCTTTGTTAATGCTGGATTATTCGGATCATAAGCGCCTTCATATTCGTCATCAAAACATACCCCGTCCAGATTATATGCTTTGCAATACTGAGCTAGTTCTCGTGCAAAGTCTTTGGCACCTTGTTTAGAAAGTTGCGCCACTCCTGTTATATCCCCGTTACTAAGTATCCCTAATACTATTTTAGTTCCACGTTTACGAAGTGGTTGCAAAAATTTCTCATTATTGTCTAGCAAATATTGTATGTAAGCATTACATTTTAAATAAGGGCGTTGGGCTTGTGCATCCCAGTTGATATTGGCAGCAAATGGGGAAACTACATCCCACAGCAATTTTCCGTTTTCCAGTTGAAAAGAAAGAGCATTCAGTGGATTTGTACCATCAAAGAAGACAAATGACTTTACTACATCTTCTCCTTTGTAAGTGTTTCCCAGCTTTCTCATATCTTTTATCAAATAAATACAATGACCAGCTTTCTCATCTTTTATGGTAATGTCGCTACTTACGTGGGTAAGAGCTATAGGTAAAGCATAGGTTTTATCTTCTTTCAAAGTGCCGTCTGCCTGAATGGTGATGTCAGTCTGAACAGATTTTGTTTGTGCATCTACAATAAGCTTCCCGTCATTCTTAAAAGAAACCAGGTGCGCAGGATACAATTCAAAATCGGTTTCATGCTCTTTGTTATAAGTATCCAAATAGTCTGCATCATTACTGTCCCGTAAAAGTGGATAAATAGTTCTTTGAAATAATTGAAATATAGTCTATTAGATACTACTTTTTAGGCGCGACGATTTGAAATCATACCTTTGAGGTCAATTAAGGTGACCTCAAATGAACCAAGATAAATATGTTTTCGCTCAGTTAGTAGAATTCTTGAACAATGATAAGTTCAGAAGACTTGTAGACAAGTATGATGGCAATCGTTATGTGAAACATTTCACTTGCTGGAGTCAGTTACTTGCAATGATGTTCGGTCAACTCAGTAATCGTGAAAGTCTTCGTGACTTGATTGTAGCTTTGGAAGCACATCAAGGAAAGCGTTATCATTTGGGATTGGGTCGTGAGCCCATTGCCAAAACTACGCTTGCATCTGCCAATCAGAATCGGGATTACAGAATCTTCGAAGATTTTGCTTTCTATATGATGAAGGAAGCATGTGAAAAACGATCGACTCACATCTTGGATATTCCAGGAAGGAAGTATGCGTTTGATTCCACTACGATTCCTTTATGTTTGGCTACATTCCCTTGGGCGAAGTTCCGTAAGAAAAAAGGTGGAGTTAAGGCTCATGTCCTTTATGACATAGAAGCACAACTTCCAGCCTTTTATACAGTAACTACAGCATCCAGGCATGATTCAACAGAAATGTCCGCAATTAATTATGAGCCAAATGCTTATTATATATTTGACAGAGCGTATGACTCGTTTAAAGAACTTTATCGGATTCATCTTACAGGTTCTTTCTTTGTAGTCAGAGCGAAGTCTAATCTGAAATGCAAGTTCTGTAAATGGAAGCGTAGAATGCCGAAGAATATCCTTTCAGATGCGGAAGTGAAACTGATAGGGTACACTTCTGAAAAGAAGTATCCTGAATCATTCAGAGTCATCCGTTTCTATGATAAAGAGGATGATCGTGAATTCACATTCCTGACGAATGCCAAACACATATCTGCACTTGATATTGCCAATCTTTATAAGAAAAGATGGTTCGTGGAACTTTTCTTCAAATGGCTGAAACAACACCTTAAGATAAAAAGGTTCTGGGGTACTACCGAGAATGCGGTTCGAATACAGATTAGTGTTGCTATCATCACCTATTGTTTAGTAGCTATTGTACAATATGATATGCAACTGAATCGTTCAACTTATGAGGTCTTGCAGATTCTTAGCATCTCATTAACAGATAAAACGCCTTTACAAGAGCTGTTTAATAAGACTAATTTCAATGATGTCAAAGAACAATTTAATCCCCTTATTCCGGGATTATTTGATTAATTAATAACTCGTCCCGATTTTAACGGGACACTAATGATTGAATATGAAAACTTCTACTCCTTTGTTGTACCTCAAAAAGTAGACACAGATATAATAAAAGATGCCGGAAGCGAATATTATTTTTATAAACAAAGAGCTAGTAGGCTTTGTAGACATCAAGAACTATATAGATCTTTATCAGTACATCACTATGCCCCCCCTGTTATTGGATCCCCACTATTAGGGTTCATTCGGGACTTGTACTCCTATAGTGTACGCTCATGCTGGTGTACCCAAAAAGAAGGCACCTTCACAGGCACCTTCTTAAAAACACTTTAATTAAAACACTTTGGGTAAACATACCCAAATATACTTATAAAGTAGAAGACTCTACTTATTGAATGGACCTAATATTTCCTCTTTATATAATTTGATTGTATTTTTAGAATTAGAATTATCTGTCATTGTTATTACAGTAGGATTTTCGTCACTATCGGCAGACAAAGTGAAAGTCTTTCCATTAAATGGATAAACCATATAGCTCCAATTATAATCATTCCATAAAGTGACACCAAAATTATTACCTCTGGAAGCAAATGTAAAATTCACTTGATTGTCGCCCGCAGTTTTGTTATTGAAAAGTAAGAATCCTACTGTACCACCACAACTCCAATAAAAAGCGGTAGTTGTTGCATCATATGGTGTAAATAATGCATAATCCAAAGGAACCCCTAATGCCGGCATTACCTGAGTTTTGATAGCATTCCACCTAGCAATTGCTTGAGGATCTCCTAATCCACTCATTGCAAAATACCAGTCGTTGTTGAGCAAAAGATAATTAAGTGGGAAAGTTGGAGTAAAGAGGGCATTTACACCATTTGTTGGAGAAAAGGTACCATACTTTTCATCAGGCTGATATTTCAATTCCTCAATTGACTTTCCATTCAAAACCACCGGCTCACGGAATTTAATATTTCCTTCAGTCGTTATAATGTATGGCGCTTCTACTGTAACATCATTATCACCTTCCGTATAAGTAATTGCAAGGTTTCTATATGAAACTGTAACATCCGCTTTAAAATCACCCTCTGTATATTTATAAGCTATGAATTGAGAAAACACTTCATCTGCATCCTGAACACCTTGCAAGAAATCTTTCCATGCAACTGTTTCAGCCAATGGAGTCATTATGATTTTGGTAAGATTCTTCTTTCCTTTTAGTATCACCTTATCTTTAGTGGCCTCCATAATAGTAAACTCAAAGTCTCCTTCCATACCTTTTCCATCACTGCCTATTCCTCCGGGATTATGCGGATCTGAGAAAAAGTGCATTATTTCATTGTGGGTGTCAAAACTCAATACCGGACCAGCACTTTGCTTTAATACGTACGTACTGGCAACCTTTGCTCCAGCATCATATATGTCACTTGCTACTTGTACTGTACCATCTTCTGCAAATGAAACTAATATATTATAACCTCCATAAGTTAGGTTTGCGGAAGGATAGTACTCCATCAACCAACCATTCTTGGCACTTGTCAATACCTCTTTATCAGCCTTTAGTGTCGCTTCAATACGATTGGCAGAAGAATCATTAAATAAATTTTCCTCTTCTGGTGTGCAGGATGAATAAAGAGCGACGGCAAGCGATATAAATAATAAATTAAATATTTTTTTCATATTACTTTCTAATTAAGTGTTGTTAAATCAAGAGTAGCTACTTCTGCAGAGCGACGGGTAACGACTTTACGCAACTCATCAATATCTATTTGCCAACTACCTTTTAAATATTCTCTTATAATTTCCAATTTATCAAGGATGGCCTGCTTACCAGATTCATCTTCACCAACAACTCCGGCTGCTAATAACTTTTGCCAAGCAGCTTCTGTGCGAGTTATGTAAACAGAAAGAATTTCTGCAAAATCTTCATTTGCTTCCTTGCTAGCATATCCTGATACAAAACCGGATTTAGGAGCATCAGGATCTTTCAAGTTAATCCAGTCCGTAGCTCTATAATTACCGGCAGAGATCAAATTGAAGTCTGTATCATAGTTTTTCTTCTGCTGCAAAATGTGGGTAAACTCATGGTGCATTGTTTGGAAAAACCAATAATTCAAGTCTGTTGTACTGCCACTCTTATCAGGGAATGGGCTATCGATATCAATATACGGATGCTCAATATCAATAACGTTCACATTATACAGTGTCACCTTTATTCCTCCTTCGGCAGTACCCATCACAATACTACCAGTGTTAGGATAGTACGCCGGAGAACCAAACAGCTGCATCACTCGTGGACAATACATTTTGACGAATTCATCACCGGCTACTTCCTTATAAACATCAATCCATACATATTTCATCATTTTGGCCAGAGCTATAGACTTATCATAGTCTGCAGGAATCAGGTTAAACTCCATGTTCGATTCCTTATCATCATATCTATAATTAAAACTGATATTATAGGGCGTTACATAGTTCTTCATCAGCCAATTGTCGAATTCATTCATTTTCGGCTCTTCCGTATCAAAAATACTCTTTGAGTCAAGATCATCTTCACTGCAAGCCCCTAAGCACAAAGTGAATGTAATCAATAAAAATAGTTTTATATATTTCATAATTATTTCATTTTTAAAGGTTATTATCTTGGGTTAGCAGCCAAACCGGCATCAATAACATCCGAAGGCAACTGGATGGCACGACGCAGATCACCGACTTTCAATATATCTGTAGCCAATCCATAACGGTTGTGCGCTACTTCTATGCCATAGCGTTTAATGTCACACCAGCGTTGTCCATCATGCATTGTCTCAATACGGCGCATGTGCAATACACATTGAATAAAATTCTCTTGCTCACCTGATGCTACAGTAAATCCCTGAGGGTGAAGTTCTTTTTTGATAGTACGATCACTCCCCCCATCAGCCATAGATGGTATAGGGCAATATTTAATATCATTCCAGAATTTATTGATGCTTTCACGAGTCAATGTTTGCAGAGTATGAGTCATGCCATCATCATCAACATACGAAGAAAGGCAATTTGTAACTTGCCAACTATTTAAATCGGCAGCAGCTTCCTCATATTTCTCCAAAAATGTATTCACGATAGTTGGTGCAACATACCACCAAATCGGGAATCCTAAAATAATCTCATCATAAGAAGATACATCCACATTAGAATCTGCGATTTCCGGTCTGATTGATTTGTCAGCCATCTCTACACTGCTTCGTGATTTTTTGTCCATCCAGTTGAGATCCGCTTTCGTATATGGAACCTTTGGTGCGATCTCGCACAGATCAAAATCGCCTGCCTCTGCGATCATTTCTGCTGTTTTCTTTGTTGTTCCGCTTGCGCTAAAATAAGCAACTAACTTTTTTGCCATAAAATAACACCTCGTTTCTTAAACATAAACAAATGTAGTTCTGCAAGAATCGCTTTAGCAATTCTTAGTGGCATAGCACTACATTATAAGCAGTTTTCCATAAAGTTAAAAATGTGCAGGAAGTTTTATTTCTCCTACACATTTATTATAATACTCCATTTTCAATTATGTCTACTACTTATATCGTATTGCTATCTATGCTTTTTGGGCATCAGTCTGCTCTGTCGCCTTGCTTCCTTTTCTCTCAAAAATGGTGCAAAAGATCAAACGAACTAACGGTCCGCAATAAAACATTTGATAACAGATTGCCACCAGGAAATTCATCGCCCATGTTTGAATCCAAGTACCAAAGGTTTTCGTTTCCTTAAACAACAAAGTTGCCACAAGGCTCATGAGCGGACACATGATACAACAGATGCAAATAGAGATCGCGTAGGTGATGATCTGCGGTCTGTCGTCCGGTGTCACAACCGTAAAAGCAAGCGCTTTCGCAATCTTTCCGACAATAAAAAATTCTAAGACAAATGCGACCGGCACCATGATCGGCAGTTCATGAACTGCTGCAAGAAAAGTCTCTCCTGTTACTTTTCCCATGTTTAACGCTACATTGTAAACGACCATCCCGTACACCATGATCGTTGCCATAATGGCTGTGAATACGACATCTTGAAATTTGTTTTTTGGCATAAAAAAATCCTCCTAAAATGATAACTATTGTCATGTGTTGTTCGTTATCATCCCGGAGGATTGTGCGTTTCCAATAAAAACCATATAATGCTGTGAAATTATAACATATTATCTCTAAATATGTAATACCCAAAATTAATAATAATCAAATTTTTGTGCTAATTGAGTCAGATCAACCCCACAATTTTCTTTTATTTTGTTCAAAAACGCCGGTATGTCCACACCATAAAGATAATGCGTCAATGTCATTCCATCTGTATTCTTCTTATTACCATATAACCAAAAATACTTCTCCATTCCATCTTTACCATTGGTTTTGTCTCTGTCCTTTTGTGCGACTTCCATCGTTTTTTCTCCTGTCGTTCGCATTTTTTTCAACGATTGTTTCTGATCCTTTGCTATCGCTTTTTGTGATAGCTCCGTCAAAAACAGCCGGTCTTTCCCTGCCAACACGTCAATTTTTAAGGTTGGATATTTCTCATCCTTTGTCAACGATAATTTGAAAGTATATGTCACGGAAGAATCTGCTGCTTTCAGAGATATGTCTTCGCGATATTCTTTTTTCGTATCGTTTCGCACGATCGTAACCGAATAGTCGACATTATCCACCATGAGCTCTATTACACGTCCACGAATCGTATCTGACTCATCCACATATAATTTCATTTTCTTCCATACCATGCTGTACTTGTTGGTCATAAATTCACCGGTATGATACACAATATCATACTCCGTACATGCATCAGTAATTCCTTTCGGCTTCACATCCTCTCTGCTCTTCGTGACAGTCTGTCCTTTTTGCCAAAACATGCCAAGCCACTTTTGCATCTCACTTTTGAACGTAACTTCCGTCCCCATCGGTACAAACAAGGCTTCGGTCAATTCCGTCTCCAACATAAGATAATCTTCTTTTAGTTCCGATATCTGCAAACAGCTAACCCCACCATTGTCTCCCACATCACGCTTCTGTGTTCCATCATGAAAAGCATTAAAATGTACTGCCTTTTGGTCATTTAATAACACTGTCCCCTGTCCGGTCACCGTGTCTTTATCCATCTGAATATCAGACTGTACCGTGACCTTTTGCAAGCCACTTTTCCTTAATAATGCTTTCCATGCATCGCCAAGTGTAATCTGCGTTGTTAGTCCCAGTCCTTCACTGCTCCTGTCTTTCCAATCTGCCTTCCAGTCACAAAGCTGTTGAATTTCTTCATCCAGCGTTCTCTTCTCCAATTGTTGAACATACTCCGTTGGCGGAAGCTTCTTTTGCTGTTCCTGCTTTTTATAATAGATCACGCCACCTGTCCCCAATGCCAAAACAACAATAATACAAATAGCTGCCACAAACCATTTCTTTCTGCTCTGTTTCATAATCCCTCACTCCTTTTACCATAAAACAATATGCTGTTATCTATACAACCATCGGCCGCATCAATATAATTAAAAGCACTCTTCTCGTACTTTTTCACACCACCATCACATCTCCACTCTGAAATAGCACTTTTTAGAAAACTTCCTCTGCCTAGTTTTCGTAAATTTTTCGGTAAAACAACCTTTTCTAAATAATAATTGCCTCGGAAGGATAAAGGTGCCGTCTTGCGAACTGTATCCGGTACAACAAAGGTACTGCCCTTCTTACTCATCGGATAACAGATAAGTGTTGTCATTTTCTTATTGTATAACACACCATTTTGCGACCTGTACTTTGGATTAATCGAAGAAACACGAATATTTGTAATGTAGATTTGTGCCCCAAATGCCCCTTCTTCAATTTTCGTCACACTTACCGGAATATAAAGTTCCTTTATCTGTATATCACCAAACATATTGGCTGTAATGGTAGTAAATCCTTCTGGCAATTCCACATATAACTTCTCGTACGCATCGTCTCGTTCTCTGGCAAGATCCATACACCAACTAAGCCCGTAATCATCTGATAGTCCTTTACCTATCAGTCTTACACCATAGGTTTAAAACTACCATATGTAAAATACTTTGAATGCCTTATTTTACGTATTCCCCTTCTCTTATCTCCTAGGCCAAGCATAACATATCCGTTATCAAAAATAAAGCACAATCTTTCCTTTCCCCCTGTCATTTTATATCCGTTTATGGTATCCTTATTGTGGGGTTATTTTTTACCGAATGTTGATGGGAACGTTCGTGTTATTACAAGAAAAAGGAGATTTTAAATGAAACAAATTGGCTTTGATAATGATAAATACTTATCCATGCAGTCTGCACATATTAGAGAGCGCATTTCTCAATTTGGCGATAAGCTGTACTTAGAGTTTGGCGGCAAATTATTTGACGATTATCATGCATCACGCGTACTTCCGGGCTTTGCACCGGACAGTAAATTACAAATGCTTTTACAACTTGCCGATCAGGCTGAAATGATCATTTCGATCAATGCATCAGATATTGAGCGTAACAAGATCAGACATGATCTCGGAATTACCTACGATCAGGATGTATTACGTCTGATCGATGTATATCAAAAGAAAGGACTTTATGTCAGCAGCGTAGTTATCACCCGTTACGCCGGACAGCCATCCGCAAATCTGTTTCAAAAAAAATTAGAATCCATCGGTATCCAGGTTTATCACCACTATACTATCGATGGATATCCAAACAATATCGACAAGATCGTAAGTGATGACGGCTATGGCAAAAACGATTATATTAAAACAACCAGACCGCTTGTCATTGTTACTGCACCGGGACCGGGAAGCGGTAAGATGGCAACCTGCCTTTCTCAGCTATACCATGAAAACAAAAACGGTATCAAGGCCGGTTATGCAAAGTTTGAGACATTCCCAATTTGGAATATTCCTTTGAAGCATCCGGTCAATTTAGCCTATGAGGCCGCAACTGCTGATCTGAATGATGTTAATATGATCGACCCATTTCATTTGGAAGCATATGGTGAAACTACGGTAAATTATAACCGCGACATTGAAATTTATCCGGTGCTCGCCGCCATGTTTGAACGCATCTATGGATACTGTCCATACAAGTCTCCAACAGATATGGGCGTCAATATGGCAGGCAACTGTATTATTGATGACGAAGTCTGTAAGGAGGCGTCGAAGCAGGAGATCATTCGCCGCTATTATCAGTCGCTCAACCGCTATATCAAAGATGAGGCATCGGGTGACGAAATATACAAACAGGAACTCATCATGAAGCAGGCTAAAATATCCGTAAACGATCGTGCTGTTGTTCCGATTGCTAACGAGCGGGCTAAGCAAAAAGGATCGGCTGCTGCAGCAATGGAACTGCCGGATGGAACCATCGTAACCGGTTCTACTTCTGATCTGCTCGGTCCGGCGTCCGCTGTACTGTTAAATGCGATCAAAGTATTAGGAAAGATTGATGATAATGAACATCTGATATCCCCTTCCTTTATTGAACCGATCCAGCACCTTAAGACCGGTTATCTTGGCAGCAAAAATCCACGCCTGCATACCGATGAAGTACTTATTGCGCTTTCAATGTGCGCTGTATCGGATCCGAAAGCCAAACTGGCATTAGAACAGCTCCCAAAATTGTCCGGGTGTCAGCTTCATGTTTCCGCGATCTTGTCATCGATCGATATCAACACTTTCAAAAAGCTTGGCATTGAATTAACCAATGAAGCCGTTTATGAGGGTGCTGCTACAACAGAAACGGAATGATCGTATTCCCGCATGCTATAATAAAAAGTTTCCTATAAAATAAAAAACAGCGTTTTCAAATTTTTTGAAAACGCTGTTTTTCATTTCTTATGTTTTCTATCACACGAAGATCATTCATTCCCCGTATTCTTTTTCATGGCTATCTCAACAACCTTACTGGTATACTCTGCCTTGTCTAAGCTTAGCAGTTCCCTTGCCTGCGACTCACTGACGCCATACTCAGATTGTAACAGAGATACGATCTGTTCTTTGCAGCCATCTACCTCGTCCTCGATCTCAAGCTGTTTGGCAGTCTCTAAATTTGCATCATATCTCTGCAAACCACGGATCAGCGCATTTAAGGCATCTGGATAATAATTCATAGCATCATAATTTTGATAAGAATCCAATGCTCTCTGTACCTGCATCACTGTTCGAATCTTATTATAGGTATCCGGATCTTTTTCTTTCACCTTCGTTCCTAACACCTCTTGGTATGCCTGCTCGTACTTACCCATCTCAAAGTATTTCATGGCCTGCTTCTTTGAACTGGAGTAACCATGTATGTTTGTGCCAGCAATCTCCACTACCAGAAAAGTAACGGTCAAGATAGCAATGATCGCAACACCAACTTTATTGAGCTTGCCGGTAACTTCATATTTTTCAGCTTCTGCCTCTTCTTCCTGCTGTGCTTTTTGCTCAGCCTTTTTGGCTTCTTTTTCCGCTTTTTTTGCAGCTTTTTCTTCCGCTTTTGCTGCTTTCTTCGCTTCTTTTTCTGCTTTTTTTGCTTCCTTTGCCTGCTCTTTTTCTGCCTTTTTCTGTTCTGCCAACTCCGCTTTTTCCGCAGCTTTTTGTTCTTCCTCTTCCTGTGCTTTTCGTTCTTCCTCGGCAATCTCATCGTTGATCACATTACCAAAGACACGCTGAAACAATCCTTTCTGATCTGTTGGCTCCTCTTCCGGATATTCCTCCGGTGCCGCAATATCTAGCAGATCATCAATAGACACATCCTGTGATTCCGAATCAGCACCAAGCATATCAAAAATATCTGCTGCCTCAGCATCCTGATCTTCTACCAGTTCATCCTTTGATGCCGTCTCCTGCTGCAACGATCCAGTCATATCCAGATCATCCAACAATCCATCTAACATCATATTTAATGCCTGATCATCGGTCGAAGATTCTGATTTTCCGTCATTCATTAACGCTGCCGTCTCTGCTGAATCTCCGCCACTTACATCGTCAGAATACAAATTGATATTATCTAATAATTCACTGGTATTAATCGTCGCACTATCACCAGCCGGCTGTGAGATCTCTTCAGTACCTCCGTCGTCGATCGGTGCTGGAATCTCTTCAGAAGCTTCCGCAACCGACATTGGAATCTCTTCGGAAACTTCCTCCTCTACCGGCATTGGAATCTCTTCAGAAACTTTCTCCTCTACCGGCATTGGAACCTCTTCAGAAACTTCCTCCTCTACCGGCATTGGAATCTCTTCAGAAACTTCCTCCTCTACCGGCATTGGAATCTCTTCAGAAACTTTCTCCTCTACCG
>OMGJ01001309.1_pt1 | contig 11378 bp, 13 predicted proteins | sample 1645811 | NCBI WGS metagenome assembly OMGJ01 (sample SAMN05578589, study PRJEB25193) | human gut metagenome | biome: Human Microbiome; feature: human-associated habitat; material: feces | host: Homo sapiens | place: USA:Birmingham | reverse complement strand
ACAATTGAAGTGCAACATAAAGTAAAAAAATAAACCCATACCGGGTAGAATATGTTTAACGACCAAATCAAACAATTCGAGGTATCCGGTATGAGCTATAAACATCTTACTATAAAAGAACATGAAATGATTATCCTTTTACGAGCTAAAGGGTCATCTATCAAAAAAGATCAAGGAAAACTATCTAAAGGAATAATTGCTGATCATAAAATGCCTTTGCAAAATAAGCAAGGGAGTAAATGTTACCACCATAAGTAATGTTTGCTTCCCATTTCTTATCTAGTTATCGTTATTTTATTTGGTAAACAATTTTCAATTTGGAACGTTAAAATTGTACAAATGCGCTTAAACGATCAAACTAAAAGTCCTATTTCGTAACTTAACTTAGGTAAAAACCGATTGAACAATACTAGCAGGCTTTTTACAAAGTTCTACTTTTCGACTTTTGGTTAACTTACACAAATCGTCTTCCAATAAATAATTTAGAAGATCATTTCCTATTCTTCCTCCAAAGTGGAAATTTCGCTCCGAGAAATCTAAGCAACAGGGTACGGTGGTTTGATTTACTTTACAAAACTTGCTGAATATATTTTTCCCTTTTTCAGTAAAAGAATAGTTAACTTTGTCAGAAGTGAAGATTAGATGTTTAAGCTCAGCATACCTAAAAATAGTGACCCCTAGTTTTCCACCAAGATGATGTAAACAGGTTCTTGCAATTCCTAAATTACTAATGGTATTTCTACTATCCAACATGTTATTACTGGCATTACCTAATTTCGTTACATTGTAGCTCATTTTATTTTTGTAATACCATCTACCGTAAAAATGTAATGAAATAATAGTTTTATCACACTGAAGTTGACTTATTACTTCTTCTCTGCTTAAATGGCAGACTTTTGACAGTTCATTAACAGTCAACCATTTATTACAGGTAAGTGCACTATTTACAACTCTCATTTGTTATCATCTCTCATAAAATCTAAAAAATTAGGAACTAGCTCAAATATTCTATTTGTTATTTGATAAAGAACGAACTTTTTTTGTTTTGTGGTTCTTAGTAAATTTGCTTCTTTTAATATTTTTAAATGCCTGGATACAGTCGAGGTACCTAGTGATAAAAGCTGTGACAGTCCTTGTGTAGTACAAGGTGACTTCGAAACGGTTTTCAAGATCTGAAGTCTGGTTGGTTCACTAAGAGCCTTAAAAGTTAATAATAGTTCTTTTGGTGTATAAATTAGATCTGCTCTTTTTTGTAGCCCGTAAGTAATGACCACTCCATTTTTAAATGTATCAACGAATAGATGAGGCCAAGTAAAAAAACTTGGTATGAGCATAATTGTGTCAGTATCTTTAAGATCAATTTCTCTCTCAAAAGGCTTATTAATAATTAAAGTATCATTTTTCCAGTGCATACGGGCTACTTGCAATTCATCTATAGTACTTCGAATACCATGAATATTAATTGAGTTCGCCCGTATCTTGATTTCCTGAAATAACAGTTTTTTAATATTATCTTTTTCCCAAACCGTAGAAAAAACATTGTCATTATACTTAACGATAAATTTAAAAAAACGGTTAATGACAGTTTGCGGGTTACCACTAAGGTCTTTTATAAGTAATGAATTCCGGTTAATAGAAAAATCCTGCCATTCAAGACCTTTAGCTAAATTTGGAATAAACGTGTTACTTCTATCGTGATTTAAGGTGGATAACTCATTAATTAGTCCATTTACATTACTTTGCCTACTAAGAAAAGCGCGAAGCATGGATAGTTCATCCTTTAGATTACTAGCATTGTATTGAAAATTACAAAGTATAGTGGGAGGAACACCTAATTCATATACAGGACTAAAGTAGTACAAATTATCAATATCCTCTTTATCTAATTGTTCCATTGTCTTTAAGGCCCAATCTACAACTAACCCATGATGCCTAGGATTCATCAAGACATGAAGACTTCTAAGAAGTTCATTCAGTGGTGAATAAACAAACTGAAATCTTTGAGTTAGTGTCTCGTCTGTTACAGTAGAGTATTTACTAAAGTTTATCCTAATAGTCATTTTGTCCTCTTTGATTCGATATTTCTTGAATCGATTGATTGTTAATTAGATTTACATTAACATAATTAGCACAATCTAACAAGGAGGATTAATAGAATGATTCACGACAAAAAACACTTAAAATACACAGCAATCCCCGACGAAGAGATGTATTGGGAAAGGGTAAATCGTAGTTTGGGTTGGCTCGGTGACACCAAACAGGAACAACATAATAAACAAGAAAAATTGAAAAATGTTGTAATTGGAATAGCAGGCACTGGTGGAATAGGAGGACAACTTGCACAACGGTTAGTTCGAATGGGTGTTCGAAATCTAAAATTGGCAGACCCAGATACATTTGATATTTCAAATATGAATAGGCAAATGGGTGCTGATCTGCAACATATTGGAAAAAATAAGGCAGAAGTTGTCGCAGAAATGACTTACAGCTTGAATCATGATGTAAATATAGCAGTTTACCCTGAAGGTATTACTAAGGAAACAGCCGAAGATTTTGTTCAAGATTGTGATTATGTTTTAGATCAAATGGAATTTTACGAAATTGCAAATCGATATGCTCTACACCGTGCATTTAGAAAGTCAGCAAAAGCAAAGCTTATTTTCAAAGTTCCAACGGTTGCTCACGGAACATATATTTTCAAATATACAAAAGACTCAATGAAGATCGAGGATGTGTATGGTATTAAAGAAGATTCTGAAATAAGCCCTAAGGTAATTCACCGTTTAATGGAAAGAATTATTCCTCACATGCCCAAGTATCCAAGTAAAGGGACTCTAGATCATTGGTTTGTAGACATGCATAGGATGCCTATTTTTGCAGCGTGTCCCCCTATTGCAGAAGGTGTGTTAGCTGAACGCTTAGCTCAAGAGATAACAGGGCTTAATAAATTACCTGGTGCTGTTGAAGTGCCAGCACAACCTGGATATGTATATTTTGATACATTAAATTGGACTACAGAAGTTAAGAAAGGGAAATGGTGGACCGATGACACAAAAATTTAACATCATCTTCTTTTCGGAAGTTAATTCTAAATTTGGCATGCCTATCTTTAAAATGCTTTACCATGATGACCGATTTAATATAAAAGCGTTTGTTACAACTCCCGAGGGAAAACTATGCTCTTATTATATAAATGAAGATAATCCGGTAGACCTAGAAAAGTATGCAGAATCAAAAGATATACCAGTATTTAGACCCAACAATATAAATTCTTCCAAATTTATAGATGAATTAAGCGATTTCAACCCTGACTATATATTGATTGCTAATTATCAAAAGATTTTCAAAAAGAATCTAATCGAACTTCCTAAGCTTAAAACATTAAATTTCCATCCTAGTCCATTACCAAGATATGCTGGCTTAGCACCATTCTTTTGGATGTCTCTAAATGGAGAAAAAAATACTGGTGTTTCCTGTATAGAAGTTACACCTGAAATAGATGGTGGAGATATTGTTCTCCAAAGGAAAGTTAGGTTAACAGGAAATGAAAATTCACTAGAGGTCAGAGAAAAGCTATTTAAAGCATCTTTTTCTCTATTTAATGACGTTTTAGATCTAATTTGTCAGGGACCACTTAAAACCCATAAGCAAGATATGACGAAAAGAGATTATCATAGCAACCCATCACAGACAGATAAAACAATTACCAACAATGATACTGTATCATCAGCATTAGCAAAACTAAAAGCTTGCGCTCCTGGTAATGCTTACGTCCAAATTAACGATAATGTATTCAAGGTAAATAGTGTTAGTTGGAGCCAAACCAGTAAAGCAAAGTTAAAATTAAAAGATGGTAGACTTTCATTCTTTCTGGAGAATGCGCTATGAATATAAGAACTAAAGATAATTTAGTCGTTATAGTTGCTGGCATAGGAATGTTATTATCAACATTAGATACAGGGATTATCAATGTTGCATTACCATTTTTTAAATCTTACTTTGAAACTACAGCAGATATTGCTGCTATTGCAGTTACGGGTTATACTATTAGCCTTGCTGTTTTTATTCTTCCTTTTGGACTACTTAGTGATAAATTTGGTAAACTATCGTTCTCGTATATTGGGCTGATAATTTTTGGGCTTAGCTCATTACTTTGCGGACTTTCAGCTAATATTCAAATGTTAATTATGTTTCGAATTTTCCAAGGTATTGGTGCAGCTGCATTACAAGCAACATCAGCCTCTTTAATTACTACCTTAGTTTCTGCTGAAAAATCCAGTTCTGCTATCGGAGTTTTAGGAATTATGATTGGTGTCGGACCTGTACTTGGTCCTTCATTAGGTGGATTGCTACTATCATTAAATAGTTGGAGAGGAATATTCTGGTTAAACATTCCGTTCGTCCTTCTGGGACTCATTTGTAATCACAAATTAATTACAGAGATCTCTGAGAATAAATACGCTAAACACATTGATTACCCTGGAAGTCTTACCAATGGACTATTTGTGATATTGCTTATTAGTGGATTGTCATTGCTAAGCTCACATAGTATTGTTGGGATAGCATTAATAATCGCTAGTCTAATAGCTGTAATTATCTTGTTTAAAGTAGAAAGAAATAAAGAAACTCCTGTTGTCAATGTAATAAATCTTATTCAGAATAAATCGCTACTGGTATATCTATATGAAACGATTGCCTTTGGCTTTGCTTCAGCCATAATCTTTCTTATGCCACCTTATTTGTTTGAAACTGTCTTTAAATTAAATTCAGGATTGACGGGTATACTGGTACTAGGTGCACCTATAGGTCTAGTTTTATTTTCTAGAGTATCTAGTGCACATAATAATGGTTTGAAAGATAATTCCTTTTCTAAGGTCGGATTATCTATTATTCTTTGTTCATTACTACTCTTGAGCCTATATCAAACATCTTTACCATATATTTTAGTTACAATTTGTTTGTTTATTTATGGTGTGGGTGGTGGCTATTTCCAACCGGCGAACATATCTGTAATTATGAAAACTACTGATATCACTTCACAGGGTAGTATTGGTTCACTCCAACGAATGGTTCAAAATGTTGCTATTGCTATGGGTACAGCAACAGGTTCAGTATTTTTAAACATGTGGTCTCATGAATTAGTAACAGCTATTAAACTTGGTTGGATTACTGCAGGATGCTTAATTATAATTGCAATAGCTCTAGATTTTGCCCTAAATAAAAATAGTTTCAAATAACTCTAAGACTAACAAAAACACCTGTCACACGCGACAGGCACTGATTTGTTTTGCTGAAATGTTAATGGACTTAATCAGTTTTTTTAGTTGCTTCTTAGAAAGTAGCAACAATGCAAGCACGATGATGCTGATATATAAATCAAGTCAGTCGATTACTTATCCGAACCGGTGGGACATCTGAAAAGATGCCCTTTTTATGTTTAAATTCTGATTGATCAAAATTACTATTAGGAGGAATTAAATGAAACGCTGCTTTCCGAAAAACGATGATGCTCCACTCCTTACGAAGTATCATGACCACGAATGGGGTAAGCTGAACCTCAACGAGAATTACTTATATGAGATGATGGTTCTAGAATCCTTTCAATCGGGACTTAGTTGGCAATTAGTCTTGGATAAGCGAGAAAATTTTCGACAAGCCTTTGCAGGCTTTAATGTGGAGCGGGTTGCAAAATTTACCAGTAATCAGCGTAAGCAATTACTGAAAAACCGAGGAATCATTCGTAATCAGCGAAAAATTGATGCCGCCATTAATAATGCTCGTGTAATGACTAAAATGCACCATGAAGGGCACCAATTGTGTACAGTACTAACAACCTTAATTCCACAGCCAATCATTAACCACCCTCAACAGTTTACTGATATACCGACCCAAAATAGACTATCTCGAAACCTAGCAAAAGAGTTTAAAGAAATAGGTTTTCAATTTATGGGGCCAGTAACAACCTACTCCTTTCTTGAAGCGGTAGGCCTAATTAACGATCATATCGAAGACTGTCCTTTTAAGTACACTACTACGTAATCTACAAAAATTACACTCTATCCTTTACTAATAGGACTCTCTTTTAAGATTTAGAGAACCAGAGAAATGTATTCCGCTGGTTTAATTTAAAAATACACTAATGGTACGCGTGGTGCTAGTTAAATCGTTCTAGACAATAAGCCAAATTATAAGCTAAAATTGCAATTTCCAACCGGCTTTGAAAGCCTATCAGACTACGTGCTCGATTGTTCTCGGCATTGTAATAGGTCAGAAGCGAAAAGTCGCTTTCAATTGTTCTGCGAATAGCCATCAATTGATGATCATTGTGCTTTTTAGCTCCTGTCATATTTTTACGATATGGTGTCCAAAGTTCGTAACCCATTTGTTTTAGCTGTTGATGCAGTTCTTTGCCTAAATAGCCTTCGTCGCCAAGAAGATAGTAATTAGATGGATGGGTATTTTCCAGCAGTTCAACTGTCTCCCTGGCATCATGAACTGATGCTTTTGTTACGACATAATCAAGAATGTAACCGTCATCGCTAACAATGGCATGAACTTTGAAACCATAGAAGTAAATTTTCTTGGTGGCCTTATAACCAATGTTGGCATAACCGCGAAAAATTTTAGCACGATAGTTGCGAATTGGTTGGCAAACAGGTACCGGAAAGCTGTCAATGATCAAGAACTGTCCATTCAGGTCAACCTTTTTATTCATTTCTTGTCGTATTTGATAAATCAATTGCAATAGCTGACGTGAACGCCGATTAAAACGTGAGTGTGATAAACAATTGAAACATTCACAGAATCTTCTTTGTGATTCAATTCCTGTCTTAGCTTGCCAGATAAGTAAAGCCAAAATCAGACTGTCCGTAGTTTTAATTTGATCAATATTTCGCCGATGAGTAAACTCAGCCGGTGCATACAAACGATACCAGTGCCGACAAATTATCACTAAATCTTTAAAACTAACTTGTAAATGGTGGCTAAAACGCTTAAGCTTAAGGCAGTTCAATCAGATCAGACTCTTTTCTATTATTACTATTTACAAGTCGAGTCTAACAAGATTGGTCTTTTTTATTAACTAAAACGATTTAACTAGCACCACGCGTAAGTTAATAAACATTCAATCTCGTTAGTTTTACCTGAAACTTGGCAAGCTCCTGCTTTATTTGAACAACTGAAAAAGAATCATAAACAGTTTTCAAAATATTTAAAATGGGCTAATAATATTGATACTGTTCAAAAAGAAGCAAATTCAATTAAAATCTTCCAGCAGAAAATGGTAGATGGTACTAATTTCAATTTAGTAATTTTGATTGATGGCAATCCGGCAGGAATGATTGATTTACATCATTTAACTCATGAGTCTGGTGAAGTAGGATATTGGCTTTCAAGTGATTATCAACACTTAGGAATTATGACTAAATGCGTTGAATTCTTAATTGTTTATTCATTCGTACAATTAAAGTTGAATTATCTACTTTTACGAACTGCACAGAACAATTCAGCTAGTCAAAGTGTTGCCTTGCGAACCGGTTTTATGTATGAGAAAGATGATGAACTAGGCATGAAAGTATTTAAAAAGAGTATTAAATAGTTGGAATGATTTACTACAGAAGAGGTGTATTTTTTGTCTAAACTAATCATCATTAGAGGTAATTCTGATAGTGGTAAAACCACATTAGCTAAGGAGATTCATAATCGATTGCCTCGAAATACCTTACTCATTCCGCAAGATACAGTTAGACGGGATATGCTTCGTGTCAAGGATGGTAAGAGCACCCTAGGTCTGCCATTATTTAAAGACCTACTTCTATATGGTTATCAAAACTGTGACTATGTAATTTTGGAAGGAATTTTAAACGCTGAATGGTATGAACCATTATTTAAGGAAGCTCAAAATCTTTTTGGCAATGCAATTTATGCCTATTATTTCGACATTCCGTTTGAAGTAACTGTAAGGCGGCACAAGCAACGGCATATTAGCTCTTTTGAGAAAAACAAATGCGCTCTTGGTGGAAGGAGAAGGACTACATTGGTTTCATCCCCGAGACTAAGTTTTCTAATGAGTTAAGTTTGGCAGATGAGATTGACATTATTATGAAGGATATTAAGGGATAGGATAATTATGCGATTATTAGTGGTTAGACATGGTCAAAGTGAAGCTGATATATTGGGAGTATGTGAAGGACGCGCTGATTTTCCTTTGACAAAATTAGGACATGAACAAGCAGAAAGAACAGCAGAATATATTTCAGAAAAATACAAAGTAGATAAAATTTATTCAAGCACTTTAAAACGAGCTATGGAAACTGCAGAACATATAGCAAAGAAAGTAAATCTTGAAGTTAATCCAGAAGATAAATTGCAGGAATTTAATAATGGCTTAAGAGCAGGACTAGAATTTAAATTAGCTTTTGAAAAATATCCTAATGTGCCTACTGCGATTCATGAATCACATTATCACCAAGAAAGTAAACTTGAATTTAGGATGAGAGCCGAGTATGTTCTCTCAAAAATCATTAGTGAAAATGATCCTGCTTCAACAATTGTAATAGTTAGTCACGGTGGTTTGATTATGCGATTATTTCAAGCCTTTCTTAAATTACCAATAGGGTCCAATGTTAAGTTAATTACCGGAGATGCTGGGATTCATGACTGGTCAATTGAAGATGGACAAAAGTTTATAAACTATTCTAATTTTTGCCCATTTTCATCGAATTAATGGAAATCAAGACATGGGGAAGTAAGCATGAACCAACAACCATTCATCTTAGACTTTGATAAAAATATCATGCAGTACTTGAGCCAGATCATGACCAAGCACCGTTTCATTTTTATTCACGTTTACTTTATGCATTCGTGCCAAAAGAAGAAATAGATTCATTCTTAGATAAGCATCTGCACCGCACTATAGGAATGTTTGATACTATTTCTTTTACTCCAAAGGTTTATGAAGTCGAAATTAATGGTGAACTTTTCACTCTATGCCAGGCACCATTGGGAGCATCTTCCGCTAAACAATTATTAGATTAGTTAATTGCTTATGGCGCTAGAAATGTACCAACCTTTGGCAATGCATGTGCTCAGTTTAGAAAAGTTGATTTTGCTCAAAACTTATTTACTGCTGATACTTTAGCAAATAAAAAAGCTTATGATCCACGGAATGGTGATACAGATTCACATCGTCGAGGGTTAGACGTTTGTTTCGAAATATTACATTTAGGATAACAATGTTACGGCATCAGCAGCGTCAAGAACGGTCTTTTGGTGAAAAGTAAATGCGTTCTTGGTGGAATGAAAAAAATTATATTGATTTTATTCCGGAAACTATTTTTTAGCAAAACCTGTCTTACAAATGAAATTGAAATTATTATGAACAGTATGAAGGTAGAAAGCTATGTTAGCAATAATTGATCAATTAAATAAAAAACTAAAGGCCAATTTAAAACCAATCAATCATGAATCCTTGAATCATACTTTCGTTGGCTATAGTCACTTATTTCATCAATCCGTTTTCGTTAAGCAATTTGCAAAAAAGCAAGCTTATATTACTGAAAAGAATATCACTAGTCAGCTCAATGATCGCATTTTAACTGGATTTTCATTGAGTAATACCTTTGTTTTAGTTCTAAAAGATTGGTCACCTAAGGATGTTAGTAAACCAATGGACTCAAAATTAGCTTTTGAGATGGGACAGATTTTAGCAAATTTTCATCTAAGAGTTAAACCATTTCCAGGAATTAAAGTCATTAAGAATCAATTTGATGATTATTTGACTGAAATTAATAATTTTCATGAGTCTACTTATAGAGATAGATTGAGACAACTAGAGAATAAATTTTTACCATATAAAAATAAGATTCGAACAGAATTATCTGAAAATTCAAAATATGTTTTACATGGCGATGTTGGACTCAGAAACTATAAATGTTTGGACGGAAAACTTATGTTAATTGATTTTGAAAAAGCTCGTATTGGACCAGTCTATTTGGATTTTATCAAATTGTTCTATCAAGATTTTGCCTTAGATAATGAATTAATTACCTCATTTTTAAAAGGATATTTAACAAAAAATCCTAATTATCAATTGTCAGATTTGGCAAAACAATATTTAATCTTCACTACCGCTATTGGAATTTTTAATTATACTGAGAAGATTGAAGATATCCCGTTTAGAAATATTGGAATAAAGATGCTAGAAACACTTGAGAATAGTTAAAGAGGTTTTCATGAACCAATAACCATTTATATTAAACTTTGACAGTGATCAACATGCAGTAATTGAACTAGATACGCGTGGTGCTAGTTAAATCGTTCTAAACAATATGCCATATTATAAGCTAACACGGCAGACTCTAGGCGTTCTTGAAAACCCACTAGACTTCTAGCGCGATTATTTTCGGCATTGTAATAACTAAGCAAAGCAAAGTCACTCTCAATTGTCCGTCTGACCGCCATTAGTTGATGATTATTATGTTTTTTAGCACCTTGCATATTTTTACGATACGGTGTCCAAAGCACATAGCCCATGTGTTTTAGTTTAGCGGCTAAATCCTTACCTAAATAACCTTCATCGCCTAAAAGATAATGATTAGTAGGATGGGCATTATTCATCAATTCTACTGTTTCTTTAGTATCATGCACCGATGCTTTAGTGACTGCGTAATCAAGCAGATAGCCATCATCGCTCACTATTGCGTGAACCTTGAACCCATAATAGTAGACTTTTTTAGTCGCCTTATAACCAATATCGGCAATATCATGAAAGATTTTGACGCGATAATTACGAACAGGTTGGCAGACCGGAACTGGGAAACTATCAATAATCAGAATTTTACCTGAAAGATCCACTTCTTGGTTCAAAGTATGACGAATCAGATAGATTAAAGGCAAAAGTTGACGAGCTCGGCGATTAAATCGGGAATGGGATAATCCTACAAAGAACCTGCAAAATCTTCTTTGTGATTCAATCCCTAATTCCGCTTGCCAGATAAGCATTGCTAAGATGGAACTATCAGATAGCTTGATCTGATCTGTATTTCTACGATGCTTAAGGGAGTTCGGGGCATACAGCTTATACCAAGAACGACAAATATTGTTTAAACGAGTAAAACTAACTTGTAAATGATGAGAAAAATGCTTAAGCTTAAGATAGTTCAATCTAGTCAGACTCTTTTCTATTATTACTATTTACAAGTCGAGTCTAACAAGATTGGACTTTTTATTTAACTAAAACGATTTAACTAGCACCACGCGTACTAATGGTTATTATATGTATTGATATCATTATGATAATAGTTAATTATTTTAATAAAAATATGCAGCTTGCTCCCGGCTTTCTGACTGTATGGTTGTCTTTAATGTAAGAATCTTTG
>OMGJ01001301.1_pt1 | contig 11431 bp, 13 predicted proteins | sample 1645811 | NCBI WGS metagenome assembly OMGJ01 (sample SAMN05578589, study PRJEB25193) | human gut metagenome | biome: Human Microbiome; feature: human-associated habitat; material: feces | host: Homo sapiens | place: USA:Birmingham | reverse complement strand
TACTTCTTAATACTGTCTACTCTTTCCGCTTATGATGCGATTTTCGATGGTGATGATGAAGAAGTAATGGCTTCAGATAAAAAGGAAGAGATTGAAGCGCAGATTGTTGATATTGCATTAAGTGATCTTCATGAGTTTAAGGATCATCCGTTCAGAGTTCTTGATGATGAGAAGATGGCAGAAACAGTAGACAGTATTAAGAAGTATGGAGTACTTGTTCCTGGTATCGCAAGACCGAGACCTGAAGGTGGCTATGAAATTCTGGCAGGACATAGAAGACGCCATGCATCAGAGCTTGCAGGCAAGGAAACAATGCCAATGATTATTAAGGATGTTTCTGATGATGAAGCGGTTCTGATTATGGTTGATTCAAACATTCAACGTGAGCAGCTTCTTCCAAGTGAAAAGGCCAAAGCTTATTCCATGAAGTATGAGGCATTAAAGCATCAAGGAGCCACAGGTGGTAGTAGCCTTGAGAAAATCGGTGATGAATCCGGAGAAACGGTAAAACGGTTCAAAGATATATTTGGTTATCAAGACTTTGCAAGGAATTAATGAAGCTTGTAGACGATGGAAAACTTGGATTTGTTCAAGGCGTTGATTTTTCTTTTCTTGATGAAAATGATCAGAAGACAGTTTATGCAGTTTTAAGAGATATGGGCTGTCCAGTATCAACATCACAGTCTGCAAAGATTAAGGAGATAGCTAAGGCAGGTAAGTTTACAAGAGAATCAGCTATTGGCGTGCTTGTAGTAGTTAAGCCAAAGGCAAGAAAAGTAACCTTTGATGCTAAAAAGTTGGATTCCTATTTTGATCCTACAATGACAAATGATGACATTGAGGAACTGATAATTAAGCTTTTAGAAGAATGGAAAGAGAAAGGGGGTATGAAACCAAAGCAATGGTGACAGATAATATTTGTTACTTACTAAATAACTTTTTGCATTGCTCTGCTTATGAAAATGTGATTTTCTGCTGGGTAATGCATCAACAGTCTATCATAGATTCTATCTTGGAAAAGCTGGATACACAAAACTGTGAGGTGAAATGTATTTCGCTTATTGCTGATGAAGCCAGTTTGCATAAGAGATTAACTACGGATGTGGAAAGAGGTATTCGTGCCGAGGATGTAATTGAAAGAAGTGTAGCAAGAATACCGATGTATCAAACATTAAACACGATTAAAATTGATACCAATGAAAAAACGGTGGCTATGATTGCAAATGAAATCAAGCAGTTGTGATGCTACCAAAGAACCATTTATAGGAAACAGAAAATTCCTATTTTACGTGGTTAAAGCAGTGTAAATAATACTAGACAGATTTGTCCAATAGCGTAAATACGGCATTTTCTCGCTTTGTGTCGTGTTATGTTTAGTAGAATAATGTTACTCTGTCAATGAAAGGAGGAAACAGTATGGATCAGAAAAAGATTGGACGTTTCTTAAAAGAACTTAGGAAAGAAAAGAATATTACACAGGAACAGCTTGCCGAAAAGATAAAAGTTTCAGGTCGAACGGTTTCTAGATGGGAAACAGGTTCTAATATGCCTGATATTAGTTTGTTGGTTGAATTGGCTGATTTTTATGATGTTAGTATACCTGAAATCATTGATGGAGAAAGGAAAAGCGAGAATATGAATGAAGAAGTAAAAGAAACAGTATTGAAATTATCTGATTATACAGAGACAATTAATCAAAAAATTAAAGGAAGGTTATTTGTACTTACGGTTATTGCAATAATAGGAATGATTGCGTTTGTGATTATTGAATTTACAGGACTAGATACACCTGGAAGTGTCTATGAAAGAGTAGCAGGTGCAGGTCTTGGGTTAGATTGCGGTATATTAATAGTCCTTGCAATGTATCTTTCTGGGCTTTTAGGAAAGATTAAGGCAAGACGAGAAATGAAACGAAAGTACAACTGTAAATAAAAAGTCTAATAGACCGTAAAATTCAAGTTTGTCTGATTCACGCACAATTTAATAACAAATTTACATAGCACTTTAGCCAAATGGTTAAGGTGCTATTTTTTTACCACAAAAGGAGGAACGAAATGTCATATAAATTAGTAATTGCTGAGAAGCCTTCGGTGGCACAGTCCATTGCAAAGGTAATCGGTGCAGATAAGAGAGAGGACGGCTATCTGGTGGGCAATGGTTATATTGTCAGCTGGTGTGTGGGACATCTGGTGGAGCTTTCATCACCGGAGTTTTATGATGAGAAATATGAAAAGTGGAGATATGAGGATCTTCCAATCCTGCCATCAGAATGGAATTACCAGATTGCAGAAGCAACCCGAAAGCAGTTCGGAATTCTGAAAAAACTGATGGAAAGAGAGGATGTAACCGGATTAGTGGAAGCCACTGATGCCGGACGAGAGGGAGAGCTGATCTTCCGGCTTGTATATGATCAGGCAAAATGCAAAAAGCCATTCGAGCGCTTATGGATTTCTTCAATGGAGGACCAGGCGATTTCGGATGGCTTTTCTCATCTGAAAAATGGCAGGGAATATGATGATCTCTACCGGGCGGCACTATGCAGGGAGCGAGCGGACTGGATTGTGGGAATGAATGCAACCAGGTTATTTTCAACTCTGTATGGACAGACACTGAATGTTGGAAGAGTCATGACACCGACGCTTGCCATGATTGTACAGAGAGAGGCAGAGATTGATGGATTCAAGCCGGAACCAATTTACAGACTTTCCATCAGCTGCGGAGGCATTACGGCATTATCAGATCGTTTCGAGAAGAAACAGGATGCAGAGAATATCCTGAATGTGCTGAAAGAACAGAAGAGCGCACAGGTGACAAAGATTGATCCGGCAGATAAGCAGGAGAAGGCACCACAGCTCTACAACCTTACAGCGTTGCAGAGGGATGCCAACCGTTTTCTGGGATTTACGGCACAGCAGACCCTTGATTACACCCAGAGCCTTTATGAGAAGAAGCTGGTAACCTATCCGAGAACAGACAGCCGCTTTCTCACAGAAGATATGGAAAGCATGATTCCTGATCTGGCAGGAAAGATGGCTGCAAAATTTGGATATACCAGAAAAATGGTGGTTCATCCGAAACAGGTAATCAACAACAGCAAGGTCAGTGATCACCATGCAATCATTCCTACGGTCAATGTGGCAGATACAGAGTTTGGAGAACTGCAATCTGGGGAACAGAAGGTGTTGAGCCTGATTACAGCCAGACTGTTATCTGCACTTGGAGATCCGGCAGTGAGAAATGAAGTGGATGTGGAATTTACCTGTGCAGATACAGTATTCAGGGCAAAGGCAAAGAACATCAGGGAAAAGGGATGGAGAGATATTCGGGAATGGATCATTGGAAGCAGCGCAGAGAGCACAGATTCTGAAAATGACAGGAGAGAAAAAAGTGAGAATGCTGATATGCTGGCCTGCATTGCAACCCTGACCAATGGAAAGTCTTATCCATTACAGAATCCTAAGATGGAAGAAGGAAAGACCACACCCAAGAAACATTTTACAGAGGACAGTTTACTGTCTGCAATGGAGAGAGCCGGAGCAGATGAGATGCCGGAAGAAGTTGAGAGGAAAGGAATCGGAACCTCCGCAACCAGGGCAGCTACGATTGAGAAGCTGGTACGTATCGGATTTGTGGAACGTAAAGGAAACAAAAAGACAAAGTACCTTCTTCCGACACATAAGGGAGTTGCACTGATCACAGTCATGCCGGAGCAGATCCAGTCCCCATCCATGACAGCGGAATGGGAGCAGAAACTTCTGGATGTGGAGAAGGGAGAATTCCGTGATACAGAGTTTATGAACGAAATCGAAGGGATGATCACAGAACTGGTCAGAACTTATAAGATCATTGAAGATGCAGAAGTACTCATGCATCCGGTACTGGAAGAAATCGGAACATGTCCTTGCTGTGGCAGGCATGTAGTCGAGAGACAGAAAGGATATTCCTGTGAGAACAGACAGTGTAATTTTGTGCTGTGGAAGCAGAACCGATTCTTTGAAGCTCTTGGCAAAAAGATGACCAAGCTTATAGCTGTAAAACTTCTTTCCGATGGAAAAGTGGCACTGAAAGGCTGTAAGTCAAAGAAGACCGGAAAGACCTATGATACAACAGTCATCATGACAGTGGATGAGAACCAGAGAGTAGTATTTGAACTGAATTTTGAGAAGGGAGCAGGCAAATATGGAAAAAGCAAAAACAAGAAAGATTAAAAAGTGGGATGAAGTACACGGAGAGCATGAGGTGGAAGTATCGGATAATGCCGGAGGATGTGAGCCGGAAGAGGTGGCTGGAGCCAGCCCTTCCATCAGCAGAAATCCGATGAGGAGCATCGAGGATATGGTGGAGCAGAACGACAACAGCTTTGATGGTGTGATCAATAATGTGAAAGTGGAACCGGCAGCAGGCACTTTGGCAATCGTACAGGATGATAAAAAATCCGTGCTGGAGAAACTAAAGGAACAGAGTAAGCAGGTACAGGCCCCTGTGCCTGTTTCTGATAGAAAGCCGGTTCCGGGATGTTGTTTTGAAAGAGAGTTTCAGGGATGGTAGAAAGATCAAAACGAATTGAGCTGAGAGTGACAGCAGATGAACTCAGGCAGATTCATGAGCGTATGCAGGAGGCTGGTATTTCCAGTCTCACTGCATATATGATCAGGATGGCACTTCACGGATATGTCATTGTGATGGATCTTTCTGACTTAAAAGAAGTCCTTCGTCTTTTACAGATATCCGGAAATAATCTGAATCAGTATGCAAAAAAGGCAAACGAAACAGGCAGCATTTATCATGAGGATATCGAAGAACTGAGAACAAACCAGAAAGAGATTTTGCAGGAAATGAGAAAAGTGCTGGACAGACTGACAGCAATTATGTAAGGCAGGTGAGAAGATGGCGGCAACAAAACTGATAGCAATGCACCAGAATAAAGGTCGGAGTGTGATGCGGTGTCTGAAAGACAGGACCGATTATGCCATGAATGGAGAAAAAACGGATGAGGGAAAATATATTTCCTCTTATCAGTGTAATCCGGAGCTTGTTGATCTGGAATTTGCTCAGGCAAAAAAGGAATATCTGCATAAGACATGGCGGCAGCCTAAGGGAGATGTGATTGCATATCAGATCCGTCAGTCCTTCAAACCGGGAGAAATCACACCGGAGGAAGCAAATGAAGTCGGATATGAAACCGGCATGAGATTCACAAAAGGGAAGCACGCATTTATTGTAGCAACCCATGTGGACCGGGCACATATTCATAACCACATCATTTTCAATTCCACCAATCTGGAATGTGACCGGAAGTTCCGGGATTTCTGGTTTTCTGGAATAGCATTGCAGAGACTTAGTGACATTATCTGTCTGGAGCATGGACTTTCTGTTATTCCAAAGGTAAAGCCGAGTGAGAGACAGCGGAGGACAAAGTACCCGGAACGTGTGAGCATGAGGGATGTCATCCGGGAAGATATTCTGAAATGCCTGGATCAGAAACCGGCAGATTTTGAAGAACTTCTGAAATTTTTACAGGCAGAAGGATATGAGATCAAGCGTGGTAAGCATACCGCAGTCTGTGGAAAAGAGCAGAAACGTTTCATCCGGTTCCGTTCACTTGGAGAGGATTTTACAGAAGAAAATCTGAAAAAAGTGATTGCCGGAGAGAAAGAGCCTCCCAAAAGAAATGAAAAAGTACCAGAACGGAAAGAAGCAAAAACAGAAAAGCGCAAGTTTGATCTGGTAGTTGATATTCAGGAAAAAATGGCACAGGGAAAGAACGGAGGATATGTCCGGTGGGCGAAAAAATATAATGTGAAACAGTTTGCGGAATCTATTCTGTTTTTACAGCAGCATGATATTCACGATAAGGAAACGCTGGATGCATTGGTGGACGGGAGCTCTGCAAAATACCATGAGCTTATGAAAACCATCAAAGATGCAGAGGAGAAGATGGCAGCAAATAAAGTGATCAAGACTCACATTATCAATTATGCCAAGACCAGGGAAACATATATTGCCTACCGAAAATCAGGATACAGTAAGAAATTTTACGAGGCACACCGGGATGAGATTACTCTTCATAAGGCAGCAAAGGAAGCATTTTCAAAACTGCCGGATGGAAAGATTCCAAAGGTAAAGGATCTGAATGAAGAATTTGCAAGACTGCTTTCAGAGAAAAAGGCAGCTTACAGTGAATACAAGAAAATAAAAAAAGAGATGCGGGATTATCAGATAGCGAAGCAAAATGTGGAATCCTTCTATGCTGCTCAGCAGAGCTGGGACATAGAGGAAGACATGAAAAAGAAACGGCAGCAGGTGAGGTAAGCATACGAGCAATCATCAAAAATACAAATGGGTGGTTGCTCTCTTTTTTTATATTCCGGCAGAGCAGGAATGTATCAGCACTCACGAAGTGAGGGCGTAGCTTGTCATCGAAGATGACATTCTAAGGGGATTGGGGATGTGCCTCCAACAAGCAAAATGCGCCCGTGTACGTACGAGGGCACTGCTTGCTAACTTGCGAAGCAATAACGATTGCGGCCTTAATGAGCCGCTATTTTAAGAAAAGGAGAACAAGATGGAAGATAAGGTATTAGAGATAAAAGATAAGATGTCAGATATAGTTACGGCAGCTGATGTAACAGATATTAGATTGACACAGGCAGGATATTACTGGGATGCAGGATATAATGAATTTGATTTCTCATGCAAGATCAACGGAGAAATGGATATCCTTCACATGGTACAGCAGAGGCATGATGACGGATATGGTCTTGTCATCCGATCAGAAAAGGATGATATCTGGGATAGAATTTCAGGAAGTGAAGCCTTCCGGCTGGAAGAAAAGCTGTTAGATGAAGTGCAGTACAGAACCTATCACAATAGAATAGAGAAACTGGCTTCCTTATCAGACTGCCAGGAGATGCATTTTGAACTGATGGAAAATGATAATCCCAACCTAAATCACGTGATCGGAAAACTTTGGACTGAGCTTAACCAAAAAGAAAATATGCTTTCAGCAAAAGTGATTGAAGATTTCCGGGAGCAGACAGAGGAACATTTTCATCCAGTGGACGGAATGAATGCAGGAGAGATCGAGGAGATGGTGTCTTATTATGTGCAGGCAAAGATTATAGAAAATAAACTTGATGTAAAGGTGGAAAATGTGATTCTATCAGGTAGCAGATGCCGGGGCATTGAGAAAATCGGTTCAGATCTGGATGTTGTGGTGGACTATAAAGGTACAATCAGGGAAGATGATTTTTTCAATATACTGCACGAGGAGAGATTTGCGATTGCAGGAATTGCAGTGGACATCAATCCCATCACAGAAGATAAGACAGGATCGCTAGCAGAGTATCTGGAATCCGCAGAGCAGTACCTGAAAGAAAAGGTACAGGAGAAAAAAACGGAAAGGCCATCAGTGAGAGAAAAGATAAAACAGGCGAAGCAGAATCCATGGGAAAAGAAAAAAGTGAATACGGAAAAGTTAAAAAATGATGAAAGATAGAAGAGTCATGGTTGATGGAGATTGGTACGTGAGATGGGATTGACCATTACTTTATTATTTTTTCTCATTATATGTACTCAATACAGTAGTTATTCGTTGAATTAAGTGGTTAATTGTAGTATTATATATATGTATAAATATAGCTTAATTTGATGGAGAGTAGATTATGGCAAGACCGAAAAAAAATGGAACTTATTTGAATGTGTGCATAGAAACTTCTATATATAAACGGCTTGAAAAATTATGTGATGAGGCAGGGCAAACAAAAACTGTAGCGGTTGAACGAGCATTAAAAGCATATTTTGATGAATATGATGAGACAAAGAGAATTATGAATAATATCTCAGCTGCAAAATATAAAATTAGCAAATAAAGGAGCTACTATGTCTGGAAATTCAATTTTAAACAGTGCAAAATATTCCAATAACAATACAGATGAATGGTATACCACATATGAAACCATTAAAGAAGAGATTAGCCATTATACAAAGGCGTTTTACGGAAAAACTGTACTATGTAATTGTGATGATCCATTTGAATCTAATTTTTGCTATTATTTTATGAAGAATTTTAATAAGCTTCAATTAAAAAAACTTATATGCACATCATATTCTGGTTCAAAAATTGATCAAATAAAAAATAATAATCAGATAACTTTGGATATGTATTATAATGATATTGCACATCATGAAGATATCCAAGGTAGTGTTCTTGTTATTACTAAAATGCCAGGAACTTTTGGTGAAGAAGTAGATGATGAAATAATAAGGAAAACACTCTCGAAGAAAGGCACAGTAAAAAGATTAAAAGGAAATGGAGACTTTAGAACAGATGAATGTATTGAATATTTGAAACAATGTGATATTTGTTGTACCAATCCACCATTTAGTTTATTTGCTGAGCTATTTTCTTTAATTGTAAAATATAATAAACAATTTTTACTTATAGGGAATCAAAATGCGATTACATATAAAGAAATATTTCCATATATTAAAGAAAACAAAGTTTGGGTAGGATATCGATTTGGAGATATGGCATTTAGGGTTCCAGCTGATTCGCAACCACGAAAGACAAGATTTTGGATTGATGAATCTGGGCAAAAATGGAGAAGCCTCGGAAATGCGATGTGGCTTACGAATATAGATATTGAAAGAAGGTATCATAAGTTAGAATTGACGAAACATTATAATCCTGAATTACATCCAAAATTTGACAACTTTGATGGAATAAATGTAAAGAGAGTGGCTGATATTCCAATGGATTATTATGGGATAATGGGTGTTCCTATTACTTATATTAAATATCACAATGACTCACAATTCGAGATTATTGGTGAAGCTAATCATGGTTCAGATAATGAATTTGATTTATTTAAGCCTAAAGTTAATGGTAAGGAATTATTTAAAAGAATTTTAATTCGCCGAAAGGATAACTAAAAATGAGTAGAGAATTTAGAGTGCTAGATTTATTTTGCGGAGCAGGCGGACTGTCTTGGGGGCTACATAAGAATAAGAATTTCAAAACAGTAGTAGCACTGGATTTTGATGAGAATGCAGCAAATACTTTTAAAAAGAATATGCCTGAGGTGGATGTAATAGTAGGAGATATAACAGATAGTGCTGTAAAAGAAAAAATAATAACTTCTGCAAAGAAAGAAAATGTAAACATGATTGCAGGGGGACCACCATGCCAAGGATATTCTATGAAAGGGAAAAAACTTGGGTTAGCAGATCCTCGAAACTTTTTATTTAGAGAATATCTTAATATAGTAAAAGAAATTAAACCGGAAGTATTTATAATAGAAAATGTGAAGGGATTGCTTATAGCATCAAATGGATGGTTTAAGGAAGAAATTATACAATCAATAGAAGATTTAGGGTATAATGTTGAGTATGGAATATTAAATGCGGCAGATTTTGGAGTACCTCAATCAAGAGAAAGAACCATTTTTATCTGTTCACAAAACAAGAAAATACCATTGCCTGAACCTATTGTGAAAACAAGAACAACAGTGAGAGATGCAATCAGCGATTTATCATATCTAAATTCTGGAGAGGGAGAGTTTGAGCAAGTATATGCTATGGAACCGCAAAGTAACTATCAAAGGCTTATGCGAGATGGGAGCAATAGATTGTATAACCATAAAGCATCAAATCACAAAGAAATTGCTATTGAGAAGCTAAAACTAATTCCACCAGAGCAAGGAAAAGAGTGCCTTCCGGAAGAAATGTTGGGAAATCAGAAATTTAAGACAACATGGGGAAGATTAAAGTGGGATGATGTATCACCTACAATAGATACACGATTTGATGCTTCTTCAAATGGAACAAATAATCATCCATATTTGCATCGAGCAATTACTCCCAGAGAGGCTGCAAGATTACAATCGTTTGATGATATTTTCATTTTTTATGGTTCAAAAGTATATGTAAGAAAACAAATAGGAAATGCAGTTCCTCCATTATTAGCTAAGGCTATTGCAGATCAAATTGAGGATTATTATTCAACGGAAGGAGATACATTATGAATGTAGAAATGGCATATTTACTTGGAATGATTACCGGCAACGGGCAAATACAGAGAGGACCTACCGAGACAACAATATCAATAGATATTCCTCATAAAAAATTGGAAACAGAATTTCAAAATGATGTAGGTATATATGTTAGAGCTAGTATAACAGATATTAGAACCGTTTTAGAGCCGTTATTGGGGACATCTTTATCGTTTTCTCAGAGTGCAAATTATTCATTATTGTCATTTAGAAAGCCAAATGAAGATTATTTAATGCGAGAAGTTCTCAGATATGTAGGTGGAGCAACGTCATCGGATAATGCAAGAATTTCCCCAGAGGTGTTTAATTTTACATTTGATGAGAGAAAGCAGTTTATAAAAGGATTTGCAGACGTTACAGGATATATTCGTAGAAGTAACTATGCTTTTTCAGAACCTAATTATAGAGTATATTTTGAAATTCCTCATAATTGGATGTTGGTTGTTGATTTTTGTAATTTATTGAAAAGTATTGATATCCCAGTACAAGCAATTGATTGGGCTCATCCGAATATGAGAGACGGAAATTTAACCAAATATAACCAGGGGAAGACGGATTTTTGGAAAAAAGAGCATCAAGTTAAAGTGTGGGCTTTAGAGTTTCAGCCAGTAGGTTTTGTTGTTTTACATAAGCAACAAGCATTAGATTATTTTGCAGAAGAGCAAAAGAAACCATATTTGCAAGCAGGTAAAGATCCGGCGGCAAGACTTCATCGTTATTATTGGGAACTCACTCAAAGGAAAAAGCAAAAACCCTCTCATCCAGGTGAAAATGATGAATTTATTCCTGAGGAGATCAGAGGAAGGCATTATGATAGTTGGACGGAAATTGCAAAGGATTTAGGATATAAAAAAGATGAATAATGTGAGATTAGAAGAAGAATTATATGAACCAATGAGAACATGGTTGGAACAATATGTTAATGATAAATACAAGGGATATGATGTTGTTGCAATTGACGCACATGCAGAAAGATTAGATAGAGTATTAGCAAAATATGGTATAATAAATGAAATGGCAAATGGCGTGGATATCCAAATTGATGTGTTGGCAATTGCTAAGAAGAAAGAGAATGTAAAAATGTTTTTTATTGAGGCAAAGAAAACACAGTTAACGTTAAGAGATTTAGGGCAGTTATGGTCATATTGTAAACTTGTAGTTCCGGAAGAAGCGTTTTTAATGTCATCGTTAGGATTAGGTAGTTTAAATAAATTACTTAATGCATTTAGAAGAGAAGATCTTTTAGATTTTGGAGATGGTAAGAAAATTAAAAAGATGAAGATAGCAAAATGGGATATTAGGACGAATGCTCCAGATATGGTAAGTATGATTCCTAAAATATAAATTAAAGCAAAGGAGAAGAAATTCAAGTTTACAAT
>OMGJ01001287.1_pt1 | contig 11507 bp, 8 predicted proteins | sample 1645811 | NCBI WGS metagenome assembly OMGJ01 (sample SAMN05578589, study PRJEB25193) | human gut metagenome | biome: Human Microbiome; feature: human-associated habitat; material: feces | host: Homo sapiens | place: USA:Birmingham | reverse complement strand
TAGGGAAAGAGTGTAGATCTCGGTGGTCGCCGTATCATTAAAAAAAAAAAAATGGGATGGATCCGACCCGCAGCTCTGGGATAAAATGCAGGAGTTCAACGCTTCCGGTATCGAGTCGAAAGCACTTGGATTTATCTTTGATAACAGCGAATATACCAATCAGGTATCGGCTCTGTCTAACGTTGTAAAACAGTACAGCGGAGCACTTTACAGCGGTTCCGGTGATCCGGAAGAACTGATTCCACAGTTTCTGGAAGCACTGGATGATGCGGGAATCGATGATGTCATTGCTGCAAAGCAGGAGCAGCTGGATGCATTTCTTGCAGAGAAATAGGCACCATAATTTGTAAAAAGAACACGACCGGGGCAAAAGAAAATCCGGTGTGATACAGTAACCGAAGGCTCCACTCTTACCCGAAAAGATGTGGAGCTTTCTCTGTGAAAGAACCTGAAAAAACAGCCCTCATAAAAGGAGACACGCTTTATGAAAAAAGCAGAGGTTAAAAAAGGAAAAAAGAAAAACGTGCTGAAGGAATACTGGCCGCTTTATCTGATGATGCTTCCGGCACTTCTGTATCTGCTGATCAACAACTATATCCCGATGGCAGGTATGGTGATTGCGTTTAAAAAACTGAATTTTGCGAAAGGTATCTGGGCAAGCCCGTGGGCAGGACTTAAAAACTTCAAGTTCCTGTTTGCTTCCAAGGATGCATGGATTATTACAAGAAATACGCTGCTGTATAACGTTGCATTTATTCTTGTAAACATGGTAGTCGGAATTGCCATTGCGATTCTGATTACGGAGGTAAGAAACACAAAGCTCAAAAAGATATATCAGAGTGCGATTCTTCTTCCGTTCCTGATGTCCATGGTTATCTTAAGCTACATCGTATATGCGCTTCTGAGTGCAGAAAATGGTCTTGTCAACAACTCCATCCTTCCGTTGTTCCACATTGACCCGATTCAGTGGTACCAGAAACCGAAATACTGGCCGGCGGTCCTGATTATCGCGAACTGCTGGAAGGGCGTAGGATACGGATGCCTGATTTATATCGCATCGCTGATCGGTATTGATCCTTCCTTCTATGAGGCTGCCAGACTGGACGGTGCAAGCAAATGGCAGGAGATCACAAAAATCACACTGCCGAGCCTCGTTCCGACCATCATTACCCTGCTGCTTCTCAGCATCGGAAGAATTTTCTATTCCGATTTCGGTCTGTTCTATCAGGTACCAATGAATTCCGGTGTTCTGTTCCCGACCACAAACGTTATCGATACCTATGTATACCGTGCCCTGATTGAGCAGGGAAATATCAGTATGTCATCTGCAGCCGGTGTATACCAGTCTCTGGTAGGCTTCTGTGTCGTAATGTTGAGTAACTGGATTGTCCGCAAAGTAGACAAAGACCAGGCATTATTCTAGGAGGATGGAAGTATGACAAATTCAAAAAAAGCAAAACGTTTCCAGTTCTGGATTAATGTAGTACTCGTTCTGATTACGTTATCCATTATACTGCCGTTTGTACTCGTATTTATTTCCTCGCTGACCGATGAAAACACACTGATCCGCAACGGATATTCGTTCTTCCCGGAGAAATTCAGCTTCTATGCTTACTCCTATATCATCCGCCAGGGCGAGAAAATCTTGAGAGCATACGGAATTACCATTTTTGTAACCATCGTCGGTACAGCTGCAAACCTTGCGATGTCCGCTCTGTTGGCATATCCGCTTTCGATTAAAAAGCTGCCGTACCGCAGAGCAATTACCTTTTTCGTATTCTTCACGATGCTGTTCAACGGCGGACTGGTGCCGACCTACTTGATGTATGTAAATTATCTTCACATCAAAAACACGATCTGGGCATTGATTGTTCCGGGCTTCCTGTTAAGCGCAAACAACGTGCTGATGATCCGAAGCTACTTTAACACCAGTATCCCGGACGCGCTGTTCGAGGCGGCCAAAATCGATGGCGCAGGACACATGAAGATTTTCACCAGCATCACACTGCCGCTTGGAAAACCGATTCTGGTAACCATGGGACTGTTTTCCGCACTTGGCTATTGGAATGACTGGACAAATGGTTTATACTATTTATCAGGAAATGAAGGCCAGAAGCTTTACAGTATCCAGAACCTGCTGAACCAGATGATCACCGATATTCAGTACCTGGCAAGTGGAAAAGTAACCGGAAATATCGGTGCCGAGGTGGCAAAGCTGCCGACAACCTCGATCCGTATGGCAATCGCATTTATCGCCATGCTGCCGCTGTTTATCATCTATCCGTTCCTTCAGAAATACTTCGCAGAAGGTATCACACTTGGCGCGGTAAAGGGATGATTTTCCATGCAGGAATAAAAAAGAGAAACATTTCGGTGTTTCCGACATAAATCAGAAAAACAGTACAGACTCATGGAAACATGAGGTGTACTGTTTTTCTGCTGTATTATATTCAGAAAAAAAGATCAGTTCGTAAAATCAAACATGGAAAAATTTCGAGCGTACCGGAACAGAAAAAAGGAGGAAACTTCATGCGTATTTCAAAACAGACGAAAAAAACAACACTGGCGCAGCAGGGGCGTTATCTTTTGATCTGCCTGCTGAGTATGCTGCTGCTTTTTCTGGCTGGGAGCGTGCTTATTCTGAACCGGACGCAGCGGCAGGTATATGAGCAGCTGGAAGAGATTTCAAAGCTGTATACGGATGAGCTGGATCACCGTTTTTTTCGAATCAGCCGAAACCTGTTCTCGACCGTAATGGACAGCTCCAACCCGGATTCCGCGTTCTGGAAATATATGGATCTGATGGAGAAGGATCAGTATGAGGAATATGTCATTACACAGCTGCGAAGGAAATATGTATCTGCAGCGTGGGATTTTGGAACGGATTACAATGTTTTTCTCTATACGAAGAAGGATGACAGCTTATATCAGCTGAGCATTTCCTCCGACGGGCTTTACGCCGTTGATCCCTATTTGCAGGAAGCGCTGAAGTGCAGGATCAAAAGCCTGTCGCAGCAGGCGTATGCAGTCAAGAAAAAATGGACCGTGATGTGCCAGGGAGACGATGTTTATATGCTCAAGGTAGCGCAAAGTCAGGGCGTTGGACTCGGCTGCTACGTCAATCTGAAGACAATTCTGGAACCGTTCTCTGAACTGTCTCTTGGAAAGAGCGGCTATGTCAGTCTCGTTGACCAGAACGGGAAAAGCATCGGAACACTGACGGAAAAAGGAATTGTAACGGACAATTCGAAAATTAATACCGACAATTATACCTTCCGGCAGGAACTTTTGCAGGCGCCGTTTGAAATCCGGATTAAAATCTCCTGGACGGGAGTCTTAAATCTGATGACGGGAAGTGTGTTTGCCCTTCTCGGCGTTGCTTTTCTGATGGTGATTGCCGGTTCCGTGCTGTTGTTCCACCTGGAAACAAAAATCCTGAAGCCGGTCGCTATGTTTACGGAAAATCTTCAGAAATATGACAATGGGGACCTCACCTATCAGATGTCGGAAGGAAACCTGGTAGAGCTGGAGCAGATTGACGATAAATTCCGAAACATGATTCACCAGATCCGCCGGTTGAAGATCACGCTGTATGAGCAGGAGCTGCAAAAACAGAAAATCGAGATGGACTACCTGAAAATCCAGATCCGTCCGCATTTTTATATGAACTGTCTGAACTTTATCTACAGCATGATCGACTTCGGTCAGTACGACCATGCAAAGTCGATGAGCCGTATTACGTCCGATTATCTTGCGTATATTTTCCGGAATACAAGCGAGATGGTGCCGGTAACGGCGGAGACGAACCACTGTGAAAATTACCTCAAAATTCTGCTGCTGCGCTATCCGGAAAAATTCACCTATTATTTTGAAGTCCATGAAGAAGTGAAAGACGCGGTAATCTTCCCGTTTCTGATTCAGGTGTTTGTAGAGAATGCGGCAAAACATGCCCTGACGCTGGAGACGGTTCCGCTGATTTCCGTGACGGTTTACCCGGAGGACCGCGGCGAAGAAAAGTATGTCAACATTTATATTTCGGACACCGGAAACGGCTTTCCGGAGGAGACGCTGCAAAGGCTGAAAGCAGGGGAAGATATTTCCGAGCAGGGAAAGCATATCGGGATTGAAAACTGCCTGAAACGATTCCGCTATTATTATGGCGATTCCGGAGAGATTCATTTCGATAACAGTCCGCTCGGCGGAGCGATTGTAGATATCCATATTCCATACAGGACAGGGGGAGAAGAACATGAAACTATTGCTCGTGGATGATGAAGAGTACGTGATTGAAAGTATCAAAAGAAACCTCGATCTTACAGAGACCGGGGTGAACGAGGTGTATACCGCGTTTTCCGTACAGCAGGCGAAGAACATCATGGGAATGGTGGACATTGATATCGTGATCAGCGATATCGTGATGCCGGGCGGAACGGGATTCGACTTTGTGGAGTGGGTCAGAAAAGAGGAGCTGAAGGTCCAGGTCATATTCCTGACAAGCTATGCGGAGTTTGACTATGCCAGAAGAGCGATTCAGCTGAACAGTGTCGATTATCTGCTGAAGCCCATCGATTTTGAAAAGCTGAAGAAGGCCGTACAGCGTGCGGCGGAATCCGTTGCGAAAGAAAAGAAAATACAGGATCTCAGGCAGGAAAGCATCAAGTGGAACCAGAACAGAAAAATTCTGCAGCAGGATATCTGGAAAAATGTGCTGAAAGACGGCTTCTCCGAGAAAAAATTCTGCGAAACGGCGGCACAGCGTCAGTTGCCATACGGACCGGGACACTATTTCCGGCTGATTTGTCTGATGCCGGAAATAAAGAGCAATAAGCGGGAAATGTGGGATACGGCGACCATGGAATTTGTGATCGAAAATGTGCTGTCGGAACTGTATGAGGAAACGGATATTGCGGTAGATACTGTTTTTTACCAGGAACCGGGCAGCTACTGGATTGTTACACAGTCAAAGGAAAAAGCATTCCCGCAGGACAGAGAGCGGGACTGTGAAATTCTGCGGCAGTTTGTTGCGTGGCTGAATGAAAAAATCTATCCGGAGCTGTGGTGCGGTGTCGGACAGTGGGAATCTGTACTGGGGATGCAAAAGCAGAGCCGGAATCTTCAGAAAATGCGGGAGGCAAGCCTTTCCGTGCGGAACGAGGTGCTGTTTCTGAACGAATTTCAGGCTCCGCAGACCAGCTACGAAAATAAGGAGCTGGATGTATGGAAAGCTCTGCTTTCAGAGGAAAAATCGGAGGAGCTGCTGGAGCGGCTGCAGAAATATCTTGACCGGACGGAGCGGGAAGGAATGATTACCAGGGAGCTTCTGGTAGCACTCCGTACCGATCTGACGCAGGTGGTGGGCGCCTTCTTCAATAAAGATATGGACATCACAGCCATGGGACCGATGGCGGATAAAGGCTTTACGCCGGAAAATGTAGCGCTTTCCGGTTCCATCCTGGGCAGCATGGGTGCAGAAACGTTAAAGAAAATCCAGAAGGATTTTGTGGAGCAGCACCCGCATCATATCCCGATGCTGTTCATGCTGGATGTCATCAACGGCTTCAAGACCATTTTCCCGATTCCGCTGGGACAGGGCGCAACGTTTGAACCGGAGCTCTCCGAAAAGTGTGCGGCAGTTGCTGCAAAAGAGGCAGCCGTTTCCGGCCTTCACGTAACCTTCGCACCGATGACCGACCTGGTCCGCGATGCAAGATGGGGCCGTGTCATGGAGTCTACCGGTGAGGATCCGTATCTGAACGGTCTGTTCTGTGCCGGAATGGTGCGCGGATTCCAGGGAGACGATCTGAAGGAGCCGTACAAAATTGCTTCCTGCGTGAAACATTTTGCAGGCTATGGCGCTCCGACAGCAGGAAGAGACTACAATACCGTAGAGCTTTCCGAGCATACCTTCCGTGACTTCTATCTGCCGTCCTACAAAGCCGGCATCGATGCAGGAGCAGCGATGGTAATGACTTCCTTCAACACGGTAAACGGTGTTCCGGCAACCGGAAACAAGAAACTGATGCGCGGCATCCTGCGTGACGAGATGGGATTTGAAGGAGTTCTGATTTCCGACTGGGCGGCAATCGAGGAGATTATTTACCACGGCTACTGCGCAGACCGTGAGGAGGCAGCTGTCCGCTCCGCCGAGGCAGGCGTCGATATCGATATGATGACAGGTATTTACTGCGAGAACCTCTGCCGCCTTGTAAGAGAGGGCAAGATTTCCGAGGATCTGATCAATGAGTCCTGCATGCGCATTCTGGAACTGAAAAACAAACTGGGACTGTTTGAAAATCCGTATAAAGATGCAGATGAGACGAAAGAAAAAGAGGTCATTCTCTGCAAAGAGCACCGCGCCCTGGCAAGAGAAGCCGCAAGAAAATCGTTTGTCCTGCTGAAAAACGAAGAGAAAATCCTGCCGCTTGGCAAGGAGAAGAAGATTGCCTGGGTCGGACCGTATGTCCACAGCAGAAACCTGATGGGCGCCTGGTCCTTTATCGGAGATGCAAAGGATGTGACAAATCTGGAAGAGGCCGTAAAAGCGCAGGCAGATACGACAAACATGAGCTTCCATGCAGGCTCCCCGATGCTTGGCTCCGACATCCGTCTGGAGGGCTTCGGCGAGGCGATGGAGCAGTCTACCACGCCAGAGGAAGAAGAAGCAATGCTTCTTGAGGCTGTAAACGCAGCAAAAGAGGCCGATGTTGTCGTTCTTGCGATCGGCGAGGATCGTCTGCAGTCCGGCGAGGCAACCAGCAATGCGAACATCCGCATCCCAGAAATCCAGCAGAGACTGCTTGAGCGCGTTTCAAAAGTCAATGAAAACGTTGTTGTTGTCCTCTTCAACGGCCGTCCGCTCGACCTGCGCGATGTCGTATCGAAAGCAAAAGCCGTTCTTGAAGTGTGGATGCCGGGTACCGAGGGTGCCAATGCAATCGCAGACGTTGTTTTTGGTGCATACGCTCCAAGCGGCAAGCTGACCATGAGCTTCCCGTACTCTGTAGGCCAGGTGCCGGTTCACTACAACGAGTATTCCACCGGAAGACCGCACGTGCCGGGCAAGGACAAAGACCGTTTCCGTTCCAAATACCTCGACATCCCGAACGCACCACTGTTCCCGTTCGGATATGGCCTTGGCTACACCAGCTTTGCAATTTCAGATGTGAAACTGGACAAGGCAGAGCTTGGCATGGAAGATGAGATTAAAGCCTCCGTAACCGTGAAAAACACCGGCGATACAAAGGGAACCGAGACCGTACAGCTTTACATCCACGACGTAGCCGCATCCGTGGTACGCCCGGTGAAAGAGCTGAAAGATTTCTGCAAGGTAACCCTTCAGCCGGGAGAAGAAACCGAAGTCATCTTCAAAATCACAGAAGAAGAGCTTCGCTTCCTGACAGAAAATGAGCGTGTAGAAAGTGAAAACGGTGCTTTCGAAGTCTTCATCGGAAGCGACAGCATGACGGAGAATAAGGCAGAATTTGTGCTGAAAAAATAAGAAGCAATACTGGGATGTAGCGTAAGCGGAATCAAGATGGGGGTCTGAATCGCTACGGAAAGATAAAAGAAAAGCCAGCCACAAAAAGCGAAAAGAATTTTGCTTTTGCGGCTGTCTTTTTTCTGCCGGTACCGTATTGACCCTTCTGTTAAAACAAAGTAAAATAGAAATTGGTATTGGGACGAAAGAGAGGAAAAGAAATGGGGTACTTAGGAAACAAGTTACAGGGGAAATACCACAAAGACACATTCCAGACCGCCGTCAACATGGCGTGGCCGGCGATCGTGGAGTCGTTTTTCATTGCATTTGCGGGTCTTGTAGATTCGCTGATGGTAAGCTCGCTTGGCTCCTACGCAGTTGCCGCGGTCGGTCTGACGACACAGCCGAAGCTGCTTGGCCTGGCGTTTTTCTTTGCGCTGAATGTGTCGATTTCTGCTCTCGTTGCGCGGCGGCGCGGAGAGCAGAGGCAGGGTGCGGCGAATGAGACTCTGGTAACTGCGCTTGTATTTATTATCCTTGCGGCAGCTGTATTCAGTGTTGGATTTGTGGCGTTTGCAAGTCCGATTATCCATCTGTGCGGTTCAACGGCGGAGACTCATAATGGCGCAGTAACATATTTCCGTATCATCATGGGCGGTATGATTTTTAACTGTATCCAGATGGGGATCAACTCGGCACAGCGCGGTGCGGGCAATACAAAAATCACGATGCGCACAAATGTAACATCAAATACGATTAATATTATCCTGAATTATCTTCTGATCAACGGCCATTTCGGGTTCCCGGCACTCGGCATTCAGGGTGCGGCACTGGCAACCGTCACAGGAACGGTTGTCGGATGTGTGATGAGCATCCTTTCCATCACAAAGCAAGACGGATTTCTGAACCTTGGCTATATTCTGAAGAACAAAATTAAACCGACGCTTGCAGCGTTCATCAGCCTGGTCAGGGTCGGGTACAGTGTGTTTTTCGAGCAGGTTTTCATGCGGATTGGCTTTATGATGACGGCGATCATGGCGGCCAAGCAGGGAACCGATGCGATGGCGGCACATCAGGTCGGCATGAATATTATGTCACTTTCGTTTGCGTTCGGTGACGGCCTCCAGTCCGCAGCGGTTGCACTGATCGGCCGGAGCCTCGGCGCAAAAAAGCCGGATCTCGCAAAAGAGTACGGCAGAACGTGCCGTCTGATCGGCGCAGGCATCGCGGTATGCCTCGTTGCCATTTATCTTTTCGGCGGAAGATGGCTGTACAGCCTGTTTTTCGAAGAACCACATATCATTGAAATCGGTGTCAGCATCATCCATGTCATTATCTTCGTCGTCATTTTCCAGATCTGTCAGGTTATTTATATGGGATGCCTGCGCGGTGCGGGAGATACGCTTTATACGGCAGTTGCATCTATGATCAGCGTTACATTTATTCGTACGATCGTTTCGTATCTTGGCGGTTACACGCTGGGGCTTGGCATCGTCGGAATCTGGTTCGGCGTGCTGGCGGATCAGATGTCACGGTTTATCTTTGCAACGATCCGCTTCAAACAGGGAAAATGGGTGAAAATTAAGATTTAATCGAATCAAGCAGCGAAGCGGATTGCGAATATCTGCCTTGACCCGAATCAAGCAGCCAAGCGGATTGCGAATATCCGCTTGACGTAACGATTCAGAGCCATGCGAAATGGTACTCTGAATCATTACCAATATAAAACTAAAACAGGAGGAAGCAAAACGATGTACAAATTTGACAGAGAAGCCTATGACAGGCGGATGGAGTGGTACCGCGATGCCCGTTTCGGCATGTTTATCCACTGGGGGCTTTACGCCATCCCGGCGCGCGGAGAATGGGTGCGGAGTACCGAGCAGATTCCAAAAGAAGATTACATGAAATATTTCGAGGAGTTCAACCCCGTTGATTTCGAGCCGCGGAAATGGGCAAAAGCGGCGAAAGAGGCCGGCATGAAATACATGGTTCTGACTGCCAAGCATCACGACGGTTTCTGCCTCTTCGACAGCCAGTATACTGATTTCAAATCCACCAACACGAAATGCGGCCGCGACCTCGTTGCAGAGTACGTTGATGCCGTCCGCGCAGAAGGACTGAAGGTTGGTTTGTATTTCTCCCTGCTCGACTGGTTCCACGACGATTTTCCGCACTATGGCGACCGGAATCACCCGATGCGGAACAACCCGGCATACAAAAACGATGACCGCGATTTCGACCGTTATCTGACCTACATGCACAATCAGGTACGCGAAATCTGCACAAATTACGGAAAGCTCGATGTGCTGTGGTTTGACTTCTCTTACGATACGCTGCGCGGCGAAGCATGGAAAGCGACGGAGCTGATCAATATGGTGCGGAAGCTCCAGCCGGATGTCATCATCGACAACCGTCTCGAGGTGAGCGGAGAGGGCTACGGTTCTCTGGCGGCCGGAAATCCGACCCCGTACCACGGCGACTTTGTGAGCCCGGAGCAGATGATTCCGCCGAATGGCATCCAGGATGTAAATGGAAACGATATCGCCTGGGAATCCTGCGTTACGATGAACAATCACTGGGGTTATTGTGCCAACGACCACTTCTTCAAACCGGCACCGATGCTGATCAAAAAGCTGGTCGAGTGCGTATCGAAGGGTGGAAACCTGCTTTTGAATGTCGGCCCGGACGCCAGGGGAAATATCCCGGAGGAGTCGATCGAACGGCTGGCTGAGATTGGAAAGTGGATGAAGAAAAACGGAGAGAGCATTTACGGCTGCGGAAAAGCCGGTATTGAGAAACCGGACTTTGGCCGTGTGACGCGCCGTGGAAATCATCTGTATTTTCATGTCTATGAAAATACCGTTGGGCCACTGCCGCTGCCCGGCGTGAAAAAAGAAGAAATCCAGGCGATCCGCTACGTCGCAACCGGCGCGGAAATCCCGGTTTCCACAAGCTGGGTACACAGCGATTATCCGACCATGGCATTCGCCGATCTCGGCGAAGACCCGGTATTGCCGGATGGAGTCGATACAGTCATCGATGTGATTCTGAAAAAGTAGAGGGTAAAATCGGATTTGATCCTGGAGCGTGTCTGAAAAAGCATTTCCGCAATCTGCAGGCTTCACTTTGCGGTATCTTTTTTTTCAGACACGCTCTAAAAGTCTTACAAGTTCTTACAAAATTCTGTATTTTTCGCTCCGACGATTGACAGTTCTGACAGAAAAATGCATACTGAAAAAAACAAGATCACAGCCCTTGCTTCGAAATTTAACCGAATCAAGCAAGTAGCGAAGCGGATTGCGAAGATCCGCCTGACTCCTTTTCCTGCGCAGGGAAGGATAAGAGCTTTCGGAGTGAGAAAAGGGCAGTCTGTTTTTAGAAACGAAGCAAGAGAATCACAGTTTCGTTTTACAAGAAAAAAAGAGGGGGAATAAAACATGATTCGTCTAAACCACGTCAGCAAAATTTACGGCGACGGAAGCAAAAAAGCCGTCGATGATCTTTCCTGGGATATCGAAGATGGAAAGATCACCGGATTTATCGGCCCAAACGGAGCCGGGAAAACGACAACATTAAAAATGATCACCGGCATCCTGGCACCGTCCGAGGGAACGATTGAAATCAATGGAAAAGATATCCAGAAGGATCCGCTTGAAGCCAAGCGCCAGTTCGGTTTTGTGCCCGACGACCCGGATGCGTTTCTTCGCGTCAGGGGAATTGAATATCTGAATTTTATGGCAGATATCTACGGTGTCGGAACGGAAGAGCGTCAGCGTTTTATCGAAGAAACCGCAAAACGCTTTGAGATGGAAGAGAACCTTTCGAGCCGTATCATGAGCTACTCGCATGGCATGCGTCAGAAAATCATGGTGATGGGCGCACTGATCCACAAGCCGCCGGTCTGGATTCTCGATGAGCCGCTGACCGGCCTTGACCCGCGCTCCGCGCACGAGCTCAAACAGATGATGCGTGAACACGCCGATGCCGGAAACGCCGTGCTGTTTTCCACCCATGTGAGTAGCTCATGATA
>OMGJ01001266.1_pt1 | contig 11664 bp, 11 predicted proteins | sample 1645811 | NCBI WGS metagenome assembly OMGJ01 (sample SAMN05578589, study PRJEB25193) | human gut metagenome | biome: Human Microbiome; feature: human-associated habitat; material: feces | host: Homo sapiens | place: USA:Birmingham | reverse complement strand
AGGAGTACCCGTCCCAGCTCTCCGGCGGCCAGAGACAGAGGGTCATGATTGCCATGGCACTTGTATGCAAGCCGGAAATCCTGATTGCGGATGAGCCGACGACTGCACTGGATGTAACGATTCAGGCACAGATTCTGGATCTGATGAATCAGCTGAAAAAAGAGACGGGTACATCCATCCTGTTTATTACACATGATCTTGGCGTCGTTGCAGAGGTCTGCGATGATGTTGCCGTTATGTACTGCGGCCGCGTGGTAGAGCGCGGAGATGTAAAAACAATTTTCGCCAATCCGTCCCACCCGTATACGAAGGGACTGCTGGGATCAATTCCGAGACTGGGAGACGCCGGAAAAGAACTGAAGTCGATTCCTGGAAACGTTCCGAATCCGAAATATATGCCGAAAGGCTGCAAATTTGCGCCGCGATGTCCATACGCTTCGGAAAAGTGCCGCGAGGAAGAACCGGGATTTTTCCAGATCGAGGAAGGCCATATCAGCAGATGCTGGCTCTGCGAAAGCGGACAGCTCAAAACAGATCACGTAGAGAAGGCAGGTGACTAGGATGTCGGATACATTACTTAGAGTAGAGGATTTGAAAATTTATTATCCGGTTGCCGGAAGCGGATTTGGGAAAAAGGAATTCGTCAAAGCGGTAGACGGAGTTACCTTTGAGGTGAAAAAAGGCGAGGTATTCGGAATTGTAGGCGAGTCCGGCTGCGGAAAATCCACACTGGGAAGAGGGGTCTGCAAACTGGAAAATCTGACATCGGGCCATGTGTATCTGGATGGAGAAGATATTACAGAGTACAATGACCGGAGAATGCGTTCCATCCGGAAAAAGGTACAGATGGTTTTTCAGGATCCGTATGCGTCCCTGAATCCACGGATGTCCGTTTTTGACATCATTGCAGAGCCGCTGCTGGTGCATCATCTGTATCAGGATAAAGCGGATCTGGAAAAGAAAGTGCTGGATCTTTTGCACCGGGTAGGTCTGGATGACTACCATGCAAACCGTTATCCACATGAATTTTCCGGCGGTCAGCGTCAGAGAATCGGAATTGCCCGTGCACTTGCGGTAGAACCGTCTCTGATCATCGCAGACGAACCGGTTTCGGCACTGGATGTGTCCATTCAGGCGCAGGTTCTGAATCTTTTAAATGAACTGAAGCATGACCTGGATCTGACCTATATTTTTGTTGCACATGACCTGAGCGTTGTGGAATACATCAGTGACCGTGTCGGCGTTATGTATCTCGGCAATTTCGTGGAAGTCGGAGAAAAAGACAAAATTTACAGCAATCCGATGCATCCGTATACGCAGGCACTGCTTTCTGCAGTTCCGGTTCCGGATCCGACGGCAAAAAGAGAAAGAATTCTGCTGGAGGGAAGTATTCCGTCTGCGCACAAGCCGCCGACAGGCTGCAAATTCCATACCAGATGTCCAAAATGCATGGAATGCTGCAAAACACAGGCGCCGGAGCGGTATGAAGTGGATGACGGACATTACGTATATTGTCATCTTTATGATAAAGAAAGAAGGGAACAGCAGAAATGAAGCTTTTTATCAGTGTAGATATCGAGGGCTGTGCCGGAGTGGCACTGACCGATGAAACACATAAGAAGGAAAGCGTGTACCAGAGATTTGCAGAGGAGATGACCGAAGAGGTCGTTGCAGCATGCGAAGCGGCGCATGAAGCGGGTGCGGATGAGATTGTCGTAAAGGACGGTCACGGAGATGCATCTAACATTGACCCGCTGAAAATGCCGGAGTATGTCACCCTGATCCGGGGAAAGAGCGGTCATCCGTACAATATGATGTATGGCATCGATGACAGCTATGACGGCGTGTTGTATCTTGGATACCATGCACCGGCAGGAGATCCGAATTTTTCGATCAGCCACACATCGACAGGAAACAGCCTGTATATCCATCTGAATGGAAAAGTGATGAGTGAGTGCATGCTGAACAGTTATACAGCAGCATCACATCACGTACCGGTGCTGTTTCTTTCCGGAGATGAAGAGATCTGCCGTCAGGCCAAAGAACTGATTCCGGGTATTACGACAGTGGAAACGAAGCATGGTGTCGGTGCGGCAACGTGGTGCAAAGCGAAAGGAAAAGTGATATCTGAAATCCGGGAAGGGGTAAAAAAGGCAGTTGCCGGACAGAAAAAAGAGTGTCAGGTGGCTCTTCCGGAGCACTTTACATATGAGGTAACCTATAAAGACTGGAAAAAAGCGTACACGATGTCGTTTTATCCGGGAATGCAGAAGGTAGATACCTTCACAAATAAGCTGGAGACAGATCGCTGGATGGATATTGTCACAGCACACTGCTTTGTTGTATATTAAGAATATAAATCTGATAGAAACCCAAAGAAAAGAGGATAAAACAATGGATATAGAAATGTTTGGTAAGCTTTCCGATGCATTTGGACCAAGTGGATTTGAGGAGGATGTCATCCGTACCATAGCAGATTACTGCAAAGAATTTGATGTAGAAAATGACGCAATGAATAACCTGTATGTGCGGATGCCGGGAACAAAGCAGGATTCCCGTCCGGTCATCCAGCTGGATGCCCATCTGGACGCATGCGGTTTCATGGTACAGAATATCCAGGACAACGGATGCCTTGGCATTATCATGCTTGGCGGCTTTCATCTGACCAGCCTTCCGGCACATGCGGTATGGATCCGCACCAGATCCGGAAAGATGGTACATGGTATTATCTGCGCAAAACCGGTTCATTTCATGACAACAGCGGAACGCAGCAGTCAGACTCTGGAAATTGAAAAAATGTATGTGGATGTCGGAGCAACCAGCCGCGAGGAGGTTGAAAATGTTTTCGGAATCCATATCGGTGATCCGATGATGCCGGATGTAACCTTTGAATACGATGCAGAGCATGAAATCTGCTTCGGAAAAGCATTTGACAACCGGGCCGGCTGCGCGTGCATCGTAGATACGATGAAACAGCTGGAAAAGGAGCAGGCTTCTCTTGCGGTTAATGTTGTCGGCGCCTTTGCAGCACAGGAGGAGGTCGGAACCCGCGGTGCTGTGGTAACAAGTCAGATTGTAAAACCGGACCTTGCCATTGTATTTGAGGGATCTCCTTCCGATGACTTTTTCATCAGCGCAGGACAGGCACAGGGCTGTATGAAGAAGGGAGTTCAGATTCGTATTCTGGACAACAGCTATATTTCCAATACGCAGTTTATTTCACTGGCCGAGGAAGTAGCAGAAAAATGCGGAATTAAATACCAGGAGAGCGTAAGAAGAGGCGGAAGCACAAACGCAGCAAAAATCAGCGTGACAGGAAAAGCAGTTCCGTGTCTGGTGCTTGGTGTTCCATCCCGCTATGCGCACAGCCATTATAATTTCTGTGCAAAAGAAGACCTGGAGGCAGCAAGCGCAATGGCAGCCAATGTCATTCGTGCTTTAGATGAGGAAAAGATCCGTCATATCTGCCATCAGGATGTACTGTAAAATATTCGATAACGAAAGAAAAAGCATGCCGGAAGCGGGTTCACAGGAAAGGTGAAGCCGTTTTCGGCATATCTGGTAAAAAAGGAGAGTTTACAAGTGAGAAAACCGATCATTGGAATCTTGGGAAATACGTATAAAACACAGCCGGGACTTTTTTCAAGTGCGGAGAGAATGTATGTCAACAGTGATTATATCGAATCAGTTCTGAACAACGGCGGAATTCCTATGGCAATTCCGGCAGTTGCCATGAAAGCGGATCCGGAAGGCATACTTGCTGTGTGCGATGGCATTCTGGTTCCCGGCGGAGAGGACTTAAATCCGTGGTATTATGGGGAAGAGCCAAAACCGCAGATCCAGACCATTCGCCCGGAGATCGACGAGGCATGGTTTGCACTTGGACGGGCAGCAAAAGAGATGGGAATGCCTATGCTTGGCATCTGCAAAGGAATTCAGTTTTTAAATGTCCTGTGCGGCGGTGATCTGTACCAGGATATCTATACACAGAAGGAAACTACAATTCTGCATCTGCAGTCCCTGGAGCGGTCGTATCTGCATCACCATGTGGAAATTAAAGAGGGAACCCATCTGGCAGAAATTCTCGGGGCGGGAACCCATGCGGTAAACTCCATGCATCATCAGGCAGTGCGTACGCCGGGAGAGGACATCGTGGTTTCAGCAACGGCGCCGGATGGAACCATCGAGGCGATAGAAAGCCGCAACGGACAGATTGTGGCCGTACAGTGGCATCCGGAAGGGCTGATCCACTCAGCGCCGGAGATGAACCGCCTTTTTGCAGATCTGGTAGAAAGAAGCAGCAGATACAGAGAGAAAAGGTAACGATTTGGAACCATGTAAAAGGAAAGAAAAACCGGGATGGGACTTTTGAACCGTTACGAAAAAATAAGAATGGATAAAGATGCGATTCCAAAAGCAGAGAGCAGGAATCGTTCGGGAGGCAAAAAAAGAATGAACAGAACAATAAGAGTATCGGCGGCGGGTGATACTCTGATTATGAAACGGCTTCTGCCGGGATATCAGGATGTTTTGCCGATTCGCGAATTTCTGATGCAGGGAGAGGTTCGGATGGCGAATCTGGAAACGACGATATCGGACGGCAGCTGTTACGCATCGGCGTATTCCGGCGGAACATGGCTGACGGCAGATGCGAAGTGTCTGGAAGATACCCTGCGTTACGGTTTTAATTTTCTTGGGATTTCGAATAATCATACGATGGATTATTCCTACGAAGGACTTGCATCTACGATCAGCGAACTGAAAAAAAAGGATGTGGCATATGCCGGAGCAGGCAAAAATCTTTACGAAGCATCGCGTCCTGCCATTCTGGACACAACAGCGGGACAGATTGCGGTGATTGATATCTGTTCTACCTTTGAAAATGCAGCCAGGGCGGGAAGCCAGACGGAACGGCAGCCTGGCAGGCCGGGCTTAAATCCGTTGCGCTTTTCGGAAAAATATACCATTACGGAGAAACATGCGCAGGATCTTGCAAAGATTGCAGAGGTGACCGGAATCAACGGACTGCGGGATCTGCACCGGCAGGAGGGATTTATAGCTCCGCTTCCCGAGGGTGTCATGGAATTTGGCGGGAAAATGTTTGAAATCAGCAAGGACGGAACAGAGGGAAGAAGCTCCAGCCCGAATCCGATCGATGTGAAACGCACCGTCGATGCAATCCGGGAAGCGAAGATGACATGTGAGGCAGTCCTGGTTATGGTACATTCACATGAAATCCGTAAGGACAATGACGAGGAAGCGGATTATTTTCTGGAGGAATTTGCACACGCCTGTATCGATGCGGGCGCCAGCGCGGTGATCGGGGGCGGAACGCATCAGCTGAAGGGAATCGAACTGTATCGTGAATGTCCGATTTTCTATTGCCTCGGAAATTTTATTTTTGAAAATCAGTATGTACGCCTTCTGCCTGCGGACTACATGGAAAAATATGGTCTGAATATTCACACGGCAGCATCCATCGGAATCGCCAGGCGGCAGGAGCAGTCCTCACATTCCCTCTACGAAATTCCGGAGGTCTATCGGAGTGTGCTGCCGTATTTCGAGATCTGTCAGGGGAAATGCACACATTTGGAGCTTCTGCCGGTCGAGCTTGGTATGGACAGGGAAAACGCAGAAAAAAATATTCCATACGTGGCAGACGAAAAAACAGCAGAAAAAATTGCAGAATATCTCACCCGCGTGAGCAGGAGATATGGAACAGAATGGGAATACAAAGAAGGAAGGATTGTACTTCATGCGTAAAAAATGGGAAATAGAAGAGGAATACCGAAACTTTTGCCGGAACAACAAAGAACTTGCGCTGCAGACGCTGCGGGAGCTGACAATGACCCCGACGGAAACAGGAAAAGAGGATCAGAGAATCGCATATTGCATGGAATGGATGAAACAGCAGGGCATGGAGTCGGTTCATACGGATGAGCTTGGAAATGTAATCTGGGAGTATCGGCCGGAACAGGAAAAGAAGGTTCTGTATACGGCGCATCTGGACACTGTGTTTTCGCTGGAGGAGCCGCTGGAGATCAAAGAAGACGGAATGATCTGGCGTTGTCCCGGCATCACAGACGATACCGTGAATGTCGTGATGCTTCTGATGGCGGCAAAATACGTTCATGAGACAGAGCCGGAGCTTCCATGCGGTCTGATTTTTGCAGCGGATCTGGGAGAAGAAGGGCTTGGCAATCTGTGCGGAGTTCGCGCGCTTGTCGACCATTATGAAAAAAATCTGTGTGGAATGGCAGCCTTTGACCTGTATCGGGATAAAATGTATCCCATCTGCATCGGGTCTGTCCGGTATCGGATTTCGGCAAAAACAAAGGGCGGTCATTCTTTCCTGAATTTCGGAAGAAAAAATGCCATTGCAGAGCTTGCGGGTCTGATCGGAGAGCTTTACCGTTTTCAGACAGATGCAGCATCTCATACAACATACAATGTAGGAAAAATAGAGGGAGGAACCTCCGTCAATACGATTGCGCAGGATGCCTCCATGCTGTTTGAATTCCGTTCGGAGGATTACAGGAGCCTGGAAGCCTGCGAAACATATCTGGAGGAGACCATAGCAGCACGCCAGAGTGAGGAGGTACAGTATTCCTGTGAGCTCGTCGGAAAGCGGCCGTGCGCAAGAGAAACCGATCCTGTCCAGATGGCACGTATGACGCGGTGCGCACAGAAAACGCTGAAGGCAGCCGATGGGGAAGAACCGGTATGCTCTGAAGCATCCACAGACTGTAATATCCCATTGTCGCGGCATATTCCTGCTATCTGCGTCGGTTTCTGCCGGGGCGGGGGAGCGCATACCAGAGAAGAATGGCTCGATGCCGCCAGCGTAGAAGATGGCATGTGTGCAGCCGTAGCACTCGTATGCCGGCTTCCGTGGATGTGCTGCGAGAGCAGAGTCGTTGTAAGGGACGGGATAGAGGATCGAAAAGAGAAAGAGGAAATCCGGCAGCTGCTGGAGCTGTGCGATCAGGATTTCGTTCCGCCGCTTTCCCACCGCAACAGTACATCCCAGACGAACTGGGCCGAGACAGAAGAAAAGACGGATGGAATTGCAGAATATCTGGAGAATATCTGCAGTCAGCATGTGGTGCTGTGGAAGGAAGAGGGAGTTGTGCGGGCCTTTATGACCTGGAAGGATCATTTTAACTGTGAGAATCTGGAAGCATATCCGGATTCCTGCTATCTGACCACCCTCTGCGTCTGGCCGGATTACCGCGGACAGGGAATTTCGGAGGTAATGTATGCAGAAGCAGAAAAGGACATCGCAGCAAAATTTCCGGGAAGCCGGATTACTCTCCGTACCTGGTCCACGAACGGGGCCCAGGAGCATATCCTGGATAAACTGGGATATAGTCTTGTCCGGCGGCTGAAGGATGACAGGGGAGAAGGAATTGATACGGTTTATTTTGTAAAAAAGGAAGAAAACGAAAAAAATGACAGATAACATGGTGCTTGCAAATCGCAGTTTATAGTGTCATAATCGGAAGCATAAGACAGCAAAAGGAGGGCTATAGCTATGCCTTGTACAACCATTTTAGTTGGAAAGAAAGCATCGTATGACGGTTCCACCATGATCGCGCGAAACGACGATTCCGGTGCAGGCCATTATACATCGAAAAAATTTGTAGTGATTCAACCGGAGGAGCAGCCGAGAACCTATAAAACCGAGATTTCTCATCTGACCATTGAGCTTCCGGACAATCCGATGCGGTACACTGCAGTGCCAAACGCAGAAAAAGGCGAGGGTGTCTGGGCGGCAAGCGGCGTGAATGCAGCGCAGGTCGGCATGACTGCGACCGAGACAATCACATCGAATCCGCGTGTGCTGGGTGCTGATCCGCTTGTCGTTTATCAGCCGGCGGAAGACGGAAAAGAAGAGGTTCCGGGCGGAATCGGCGAGGAGGACCTTGTTTATATTGTTCTTCCTTATATTAAAAGCGCCAGAGAAGGTGTCAAAAGACTGGGCAGCCTGCTGGAGCAGTACGGTACATACGAGATGAACGGCATTGCATTTCAGGACCACGATGAGATCTGGTGGCTGGAGACGATCGGCGGCCATCACTGGATGGCAGTGAAAGTGCCGGATGACCATTATGTGGCCATGCCGAACCAGCTTGGCATCGACCATTTTGATCTGGAGGATGCACTCGGCGAACAGAAGGAATATATGTGCTCAGCGGATTTGAAAGAATTTATTGAAACATATCATCTGGATCTTTCTATGGATGGAAATTTTAATCCGCGCGATGCTTTCGGAAGCCACGATGATTCCGATCACGTTTACAATACACCGCGTGCCTGGTTCATGGAGCGCTATCTGAACCCGCACACGAAAAAATGGGACGGACCGGATGCCGATTACACACCGGTATCCGACGATATTCCGTGGATGATGGTTCCGGAGAAGAAGATCACCGTAGAGGATGTGAAATACGTACTGTCCTCCCACTATCAGGGAACACCGTACGACCCGTATGCCGCATACGGCGATAAATCGTGGAAAGGGGCATACCGATCCATCGGTGTCAACCGGACCGATTTCCTTTCTGTCATCCAGATGCGCCCGGATCACAAAGGAGACAACGGCATTCTGCAGTGGATTGCATTTGCGTCAAATGCATTCAATGTGCTGGTTCCGTTCTACACCGATGTGACGACAACACCGGATTATCTTTCCAACACAACGGGAGAGGTTTCCACAGATAACTTCTACTGGGCAAGCCGCATGGTGGCAGCAATGGCAGATGCATCCTATAAGTCTTCTATCTTCCACATTGAGCGGTATCAGGAAAAGGTGATGGCAAAAGGCCATGCACTGATCCATCAGTACGATGCGCTGCTTGCAGGGGAGACAGACGAAACAAAACAGACACAATTGCGAGAAGAAGCAAACAACAAAATCGCTGAAATGCTGAAAAAAGAGACGGGTGCAACACTGCACAAGGTACTCTTTGAACTCAGCAACCAGATGAAAAACGCGTATTCCAGATCGGATGCGTAAGGCTTTTTTAAGGGAAAGAATAGGAGAATGGTTCTGCGCGCAGGAAAAATTGCGCGCAGAACCATTTCCTGTCCGGAACCGTCTTGAACAAACAGGGTGTTACAGCTCGCCGGACACCGGTGAACGATACGATCCTGATAAAAAATCTCAGCGTACTTTGGTGAATTTTGTTGACAACAGGCAGTTCCTGTGCTACAATAAACCAGCGACATGGAAGAAGGTCTTTTTTTTATGCCTGAAATTGCTGAAGTACGAGCAGCAAAAACAGGGCAGAAATGAAGAGACCGCCGCTGATCCGCAAGGATCACAAGCGATAACGCAAATACACAGTGGAGGTGGAAGTCGTGCGCACAAGAATTACACTGGCATGTACAGAATGTAAACAGCGTAATTACAACATGACAAAAGAGAAAAAGAACCATCCTGAGAGAATGGAGACAAAGAAGTACTGCAGATTCTGCAAAAAGCACACAATGCACAAAGAAACCAAATAATCTTTGGTAAGAGGTGATCCAATGGCAGAAACTGAAAAAAAAGCATCCAAAAAGAGCTGGTTCAAGGGCTTGAAAGCAGAGTTCAGAAAAATCATCTGGGTTGACAACAAAACGCTGGGCAAGCAGACCGTTGCAGTCGTAGCGATCTCTGCAGTAACCTGCGGGTTAATCACCCTGGTTGACAGCGCTGTAATCGAGTTCGTCAATTTATTGATCAAATAAGGATAAAGGTGTCAGAATGTCAGAAGTAAACTGGTATGTAGTCCACACCTATTCGGGCTATGAAAACAAAGTAAAAGCCAATATTGAGAAAACAATTGAGAACCGTCATCTTGAGGATCAGATTTTGGAAGTACGTGTTCCTATGGAAGAAGTTGTTGAAGTCAAGAACGGAACCAAGAAACAGGTACTCCGGAAATTGTTTCCGGGCTACGTTCTGATCAACATGATCATGAACGACGATACCTGGTATGTTGTCCGCAATACCAGAGGTGTTACGGGCTTCGTCGGACCGGGATCCAAGCCGGTACCGCTTACGGATGAGGAAATGGTGAACCTTGGAATCACCGGTGGTGAGGAAAAGGTTGAGCTTGACCTTGAAGTCGGCGATGCAGTCGTTGTAACAGGCGGCGCATGGAAGGATACAACCGGACTGATTCAGAGTATCAACGATACAAAACAGATGGTTACCATCAATGTTGAGCTGTTCGGCCGCGAAACGCCGGTAGAAATAAGTTTCGCAGAAGTCAAGAAGATGTAAGAAATGCCCCAGGGGCGTTTCGTGGGAGGGAAATTCCCGCAATTACCACATTTATTTAGGAGGTGCCGTAAAATGGCAAAGAAAGTTACAGGATATATCAAATTACAGATTCCTGCTGGTAAAGCAACACCAGCACCACCGGTTGGACCTGCACTTGGACAGCACGGAGTAAACATCGTACAGTTTACCAAAGAGTTCAACGCAAGAACAGCAGATAAGGGAGACCTGATCATCCCTGTAGTTATCACTGTATATGCAGACAGAAGTTTCAGCTTCATAACCAAAACTCCTCCGGCAGCAGTTCTGCTTAAGAAAGCCTGCAACCTGAAATCTGGTTCCGGCGTTCCGAACAAAACGAAAGTTGCTACTATCTCTAAGGACAAAGTTCGTGAGATCGCAGAGATGAAGATGCCAGACCTGAATGCAGCAACTGTTGAGGCAGCTATGAGCATGATCGCAGGTACCGCAAGAAGTATGGGTATCGTTGTAGAGGACTAATTTAGAAGAAGAGTTTACATCTTCTCGTATTGACGTGGGAGGGAGATTCCCGCAACTACCACCAGGAGGTTATTAGACAATGAAACATGGTAAGAAATATTTAGAGGCTGCAAAAGCAGTTGATCGTAGCATTCAGTACGATCCGGCAGATGCTATTTCCACAGTTAAGAAATTAGCTACTGCTAAATTTGACGAGACAATCGAAGTTCACATCAAAACTGGTTGTGACGGACGTCACGCAGACCAGCAGATCCGTGGAGCAGTTGTTCTGCCGCACGGTACCGGAAAACAGGTTCGTGTACTTGTTTTCGCTAAAGGCGCAAAAGCTGATGAGGCTGTTGCAGCAGGTGCAGAGTTCGTTGGAGCTGAGGAGCTGATCCCGAGAATCCAGAACGATGGCTGGTTTGATTACGACGTTGTTGTTGCTACACCGGATATGATGGGTGTTGTTGGTCGCCTGGGCCGTGTACTTGGACCGAAAGGTTTAATGCCAAACCCGAAGGCTGGTACCGTAACTATGGATGTTACCAAAGCCGTTAAAGAGATCAAAGCAGGTAAGATTGAGTATCGTCTTGACAAAACAAACATTATCCACGTGCCAATCGGAAAAGCTTCTTTTACTGAGGAGCAGTTAAGCGACAACTTCCAGACGCTGATCGGTGCAATCAACAAAGCAAAACCGGCTACTCTGAAGGGACAGTACCTGAAGAGCGTTACTCTGGCTCCTACTATGGGACCTGGAGTTAAGGTTAATACTTTGAAGCTTGCATAATAAATGAAATACTGAGAACCCCCGGGGCTGTAATGGCTCCGGGGGTTCTTTGCGTTGAAAAACGGACGCAGGGGAAAGGCGAATTCCGATTCCTTAACTCCAGGTCCCATAGTAGGAGCCA
>OMGJ01001264.1_pt1 | contig 11669 bp, 7 predicted proteins | sample 1645811 | NCBI WGS metagenome assembly OMGJ01 (sample SAMN05578589, study PRJEB25193) | human gut metagenome | biome: Human Microbiome; feature: human-associated habitat; material: feces | host: Homo sapiens | place: USA:Birmingham | reverse complement strand
GCGGAGATTCCGGAGAAGCTCGTTTGTTAGTATTTAACAACTGGGGCAAGTATGACCCGAGTGAGCTTGAAGGTATTGATGTAAAGAATGCATCTATTACTTTCAAGGTTGCAGGTGTTGCAGATGTATTGGCAAAGACAGGCGCTAAGTCTATTAAGGCATTCCTTGGATTGAATTCAAGCGACTGGTCTGTAAATACTCTTGGAAACACAGTTCCTGCAAACGGAGTAACAGAGATTGAGAAAGATGGAACATACACAGTAACATATACTGGTTCTTCAACAGTTAAGTTAGGAAACCAGATGGGGGTAATGTTCGCTGACATCGATTCTGCATTAGAGAAAGATGATGACAAGAATGTAACAGCTGGTTTAACAGTATCTGATGCATCTCTCAAAGTTGAGGTGGCAAAGGAAGTTAAGAGCGTTGCAAAATTCGATGGTGCTACAGAAAGCAAATTCGTAGGTGGCGACAGTGGAGAAGCAAGACTTCTTGTGTTCAACAACTGGGGCAAGTTTGATCCAAATACAATGGAGGGTCAGACACTTAGAGACATCTCTATTTCTTTCAAGGCAGCAGGCGTTGCAGATGTATTAGCAAAGACAGGCGCTAAGTCTATCAAGGCATTCATCGGTGTAAACTCAAGTGACTGGTCTGTAAATACATTAGGTAACACAGTACCATCAGCTGGTGTTGTTGAAATCGAAAAAGACGGAACATATACAGTATCTTATACTGCAGCAGGAGAAATTACTCTTGGAAATCAGTTAGGTGTAATGTTCGCTGACATCGATTCTGCATTAGAGAAAGATGATGACAAGAACGTAACAGCTGGTTTAACAATTTCTGATGTAACTATGAAGACAACAGAATTGAAATTCGCAGATGATACAGAAGGACCAGAAGTAACACCTACTCCAGAGCCAACAGACGCTCCTAAGGCTTATGATGAGGCTCTTTGGGCTACAAAGGGTATCCATGCTTACCTCTCATATCAGATGGATTCATGGGATTATCGTAATGGTTACAAGCCAAATGCTGTTGGAAAACAGGATACTTACGATTACATCAAGGCAAGCGGTGACGCTACAAAATTCAAGGCTACTGATGTATTACTTACAAGAGATGGTGAGTATACAGTAGCTATTAGCGGTATCGATTTGTCATCAGCTACGAAGTACAACTTGTTGTCTATCGCAACAGACCTTTCTGCTAAGACAGAAGAAAACCCAGATGGTGCATATGCAGATGTTAAGTTATCTGTTACATCTCTGAAGGTTGATGGTGCTGAAGTTGCTAAAGATCTGAGCCTTGTTCAGAAAGCAGATGAGTTGTATTACTACTATCCACTGATCAACAAGTGGAGTAGTGATGATAAGGGACCTTTGTTTGAAAAGACAGATGCTGAAGATTTGGCAATTCCAGAGAACAGCATTGAGATTACATTTAAGGTTACAGGACTTAAGGCTGCATTGAACGACCTTAAGGAAGGTACTTATAAAGATCCTGAGACAGGTGAGAATGTAAAGAACGATACTATCACAAAGGACGATATTGATGCGTCTGAGGGTGCTCTTCCTACACCGAGTGAACAGCCAACTGTTAAACCAAGTGAGAAGCCAAACGTAACACCGGCTCCTACAAACAGCCCGGCACCTACTAAGGCACCAAAGGCACCTAAGAAGGGTAATAAGGTTGAGAGCGGCAAGGTTGTTTACAAGGTAACAAAAGCAGCTACAGCTAAGAAAGCTGGTACATTAGCAATCGTTGGTCTTTCTAAGGCAGGCAAGAAGGCATCTAGCCTCTCTGCACCAGCTACAGCTAAGATCAATGGCTACAGCTACAAAGTAACAAGTATTGGCAAGAACGCATTCAAGGGCGCTAATGCTAAGACGATCTCTCTTGGTAAGAACATTAAGTCCATTCCTGCAGGAGCATTTGCTAATTGCAAGAAGTTATCTACTTTGAAGGTAAAAGCTAAATTAACAAAGGTTGCTAAGAAAGCATTCAAGGGATGCAAGAAGACAATCAAGGTTAAGGGCGCTTCTAAGAAAGTAACTAAGGCTAATGTTAAGAAGTTAAAGAAGAGCGGTTACAAGAAATTCAAATAATTAAAGAAATTAACACTAAATTTTGATAATTATTGAGTCATTTAAAATATGGTGAAAACCGGAAAACAGTCGTGTCGAAAGACACGGCTGTTTTTTTATTATCGGAAATACTTTATCGAAAATTGCTGTTGTGTGGAGTAATGCAATCAAGAATTGCTTTAGCAATTCTTGCAAAGCAAAGCGCCGGCTTTGCTTTTTGTTCCTTTATCGGAGATTGCTGTTGTGTGGAGTAATGTTATCAAGAATTGCTTTAGCAATTCTTGTAAAGCAAAGCGCTGGCTTTGCTTTTGTTGAGTGGTTTTAGTTCGTAGAAGTCTGTGCAGCAAGAGGATTCTCTATTTTTGTAGGTAAAACAAGCCTTTTTTTCAAAGGAAAAAGGGCTGGAAATTTTAAAGAAAATCTTGTATAATAGTACATGATTTGGGGGACATCAGCATTTAAGTATGATATCCTGACCAGAATGTTCAAGAACATGTCAATGTTTGACCAAAACATTGCAAAATGAAAAGGAGGAAAATATTCATGAGAAAACAGTCAAAGAGTTTACTCTCTATGATTCTCACAGCAGCTATGGTTGTTTCTTTAGGTGCTGGTGTGACTGGTGAGAAGTCTAAAGCTGCAGATGCAACTAAGATCGCACCAGAATTTACTGCATATCTTGTGCAGAATAACAGTAAGATTTTCAATGGAACAGACAGAGTTGTAAAGGACAGCACAGGTGCTGTTAAGCAGGTTGATGCTGCTTACAAACTTGCAGCAGGCGAGACAGAAGAGGTTAATGGTGGATTTGTAGCATCTACAGGAGCCATCTCTACGACAGGCACATATACAGTATCTGCAGTAGCAGAGGATGACGTAGATGATCTTTTGACAGAGGCATCTTATCTTGGAGTTGAGTTTGGTACTTTAGGTGCAAAGGATGTATCCGGCAAGAAGAATTATGTTGTACCTAGCACATATTCTATAAAGCCTAAGACAATCACAATCACTGGCGCTGACGGTAAAGTAAAGCAGACGCTTGATTGGTCTAAGGCAAGCGTTTATAACGATGGTAATAAAGCAACAGGAAAGCTTCGCGCTGGTATTGTTAATAACTACTGCAGCACATCCGCAAGTAAGGCAGATGAGTTCCAGAAAGCAAACCCATTTATGACAAATGCTAATGGTACATGGACAAACGCAGGTGACCCGGTTGAGGTTGTTGCAGGTGATACACTCGCAGTTACATTGGAAGTATCTGCTGAGGCTCCTGTAGTAACACCTACTCCAAAGCCAACTGTTGCTCCTACAAAGGCACCGGCATTGAAGACATATGATGCATACCTTGGATTCCAGACAGATAACTACATCTTCCGTGATCCATGGAACGCCAGCAATGGTCTTAAGAGCAAGGAAATTAAGTATAATTCTCAGGTATCACTTAGCACAGGTGATAAGATGAAAGGATTCAATGCTAAGATTGCTAATGCTACAATGAAAGCAAACGGAACAAACTATACAGTATCTATCTCCGGTGTAAACCTTAAGACAATCAAGGGTGTTGAGAAAGATGCTAAGACAGCTAAGGGCTTCAACATGCTCTATGTTACAACTCAGATTCCTTTGACACAGAAGGGTGTAACTGCTGTTAATGCTACATTAAAGATTGATGGCAAGGTTGTTAAGAGTGGTTTCTCACTTCCTAACAAGCCGGATGCTGATGAGTATTATCAGTTCATGGTAGCTGATGGATATTCAGAAGATGACGGAATCAAGAATGTAGCTTATCCTAAGGGAAAAGATGCAAATTCTGCAATGAGTAGTTTGACAACTCTTCCTACAAGCAGCATGGAGATTACATTCCAGCTCAAAGGTGCTAGCTTCGAAGCAGCTAAGACAATTGGCTACAAGAAGGGTGCTAAGTTCGAGTCTGGCAACTTCAAATATCAGGTAACAAAGGTTGCAACAGCTACAGGCTCTAAGAAGACAAAGGGTGTTGTAACAGTAGTTGGCTTGTCCAAGAAGGGTAAGAAAGCTTCTAAGCTTAGCGTAGGTACTAGTGTATCTAAGACTGTAAGCAAGGTTAAGGCTACTTACAAGATCAACAAGCTTGGCAAGAATGCATTCAAGGGTGCTAAGGCTAAGAAAGTTACTCTTGGTAAGACGATCAAGTCTATCCCGGCAGGTGCATTCAAGAACTGCAAGAAGCTTTCTAAACTTACATTGAAAGCTAAAGTTTCTGTAAAGAAGGGCGCATTCAAGGGCTGCAAGAAGACAATCAAAGTTACTGCTGCATCTAAGAAGGCAAAGAAAGCTCAGCTTAAGAAACTTAAAAAGAGTGGATACAAGAAATTCAAATAATTTTCGATAGAAAATTAGAAGGAATTGAGTCAAACAAATTCTTGAACACAAAACATTGGTTTTAAGGGAGACCGTGATTCGATTGCAGATCGGATCACGGTCTTTTTATGGAATTGGAAAATGCTGTTATGCAGCGTGACATCACCAAGAATTGCTTTAGTAATTCTTGCATAGCAAAGTGCTGGCTTTACTCTTTTTTTATGTCATGAGCGAACTTCTCACCGAAATTAGCACAAAATATCAAAATAATGTTATAAATTGCCCTAATAATTGTAGACGAAACAAATATATGCAAGTATAATAGAACTATCAAGTCGCAAGATATGCGCAATCGGATGATCTTGTCTTACCGATATGACAAGCGGGGATAAAGTCATCAAAATTAGAGAAAAGGTATTTTGAAAGGAGACGAAACATGAAAGTAGCAGACGGATTTTGGTTAAGCAAACAGGGTTACAATGTGAACTACGCTTCTCAGGCATACAAGGTGGAGACAACAGAGAATTCCATCAAAGTATTAGCTACACCATATACGGTTTTGAATCGTGGTATGACATTGGGAGGACCAAACCTTGAGATCACATATTCTTCTACATCAGAGAACATCATCAAGGTACACATCGATCATTACAGAGGAGGATTGGACAACATTCCTCGTTATGAGTTGAACGAGGATACAGGATATACTCCTGAGATCACTCGCACAGAGGACAAGGTAACACTGAAGTCCGGCGATACTCGCGTAGAGATCAAGATTGCAGATGACTGGGAAGTACAGTATTACTACAAAGATAAGCATTTGACAGGCGGTGCATGGAGATCTACATCCATCATCAACGAGAGCCAGTACACAGCAAACGCTCGTATGAACACACAGGAAGACGATCAGTTCTTCAACTATCCACAGGATCCTCACACAACATATTTGCGTGAGCAGTTAAAGACAGATATCGGTGAGTGTATTTACGGTTTCGGTGAGAAATTCACTCCATTCGTAAAGAATGGTCAGACAGTAGAGACATGGAACTGTGATGGTGGTACATGTTCCGATCAGAGTTACAAGACAGTGCCGTTCTATATCTCTTCTAAGAGCTATGGTGTATTGGTCAACAGCTCTGACAAGGTATCTTTCGAGGTAATGAGCGATACAGTTTCCAAGGTAACATTTACGGTGCCGGGTGAAGAGTTAGAGTACTTCATTATCGGTGGTGAGAACTTAGAGCATGTATTAGAGAACTATACAACATTGACAGGTAAGCCTGCATTGCCACCGGCATATTCCTTCGGTCTGTGGTTGTCTACTTCCTTTACAACGAGCTATGATGAGAAGACAGTAAACAGCTTTATCGATGGTATGGCAGAGCGCAAGATCCCATTGCAGGTATTCCACTTTGACTGTTTCTGGATGAAGGGTTACGAGTGGTGTAACTTTGAGTGGGATGATGAGATGTTCCCGGATCCTGAGGGAATGTTAAAGAGACTACACGACAAGGGCTTAGAGATCTGTGTATGGATCAACTCATACATTGCACAGCAGTCTAAGTTGTTTGATATTGGTAAAGAAAAAGGTTATTTCATCAAGAATCTGGACGGAAGCGTATTCCAGTGTGATATGTGGCAGCCTGGTATGGCAATTGTCGATTTCACAAACCCAGAGGCTTGTGCTTGGTTCAAGGGTCTTTTGAAGAAGCTGTTTGACATGGGTGTTAATAACATCAAGACAGACTTTGGTGAGAGAATCCCTACTAAGGTAAAATATTACGATGGATCTGATCCGATCAAGATGCACAACTACTACACATACCTTTACAACAAGTGTGTATTTGAAGCATTAGAGGACTATTATGGTAAGGACAAGGCTTGTCTCTTTGCTCGTAGTGCGACTGTTGGTGGACAGAAGTTCCCGGTACACTGGGGTGGTGACTGCTACGCAGAGTATTCTGCAATGTCAGAGACACTTCGTGGTGGACTTTCTCTCTGCTCATCCGGTTTCGGTTTCTTCTCCCATGATATGGGCGGATTCGAGGCTACAGCTCCTGCTGATGTATATAAGAGATGGTGTGCATTCGGTCTGTTGTCTACACACAGCCGTCTGCATGGATCTACTTCTTACCGTGTGCCTTGGGCTTATGACAAGGATGGCGATACAGAGGCATGTGATGTACTTCGTCACTACACTGTATTAAAGGGTAAGATGATGCCTTATCTTTGGGCACAGGCTAACAAGACTCATCAGGTCGGTGTTCCAATGATGCGTTCTATGATCATCGCATTCTCTGACGATACTGCTTGTAAGTATCTGGATCAGCAGTACATGCTCGGTGACAACTTGTGCATCGTTCCGGTTATGAACGAAGAAGGTATTGCAGAGTTCTATGTACCGGATTGTGGAACATGGACAGATATCCAGAGTGGTGAGACATACGAAGGTGGTAAGTATTACACAAGAAAATGTGATTATTTCCAGACACCGATCCTTGCTCGTCCAAACAGCATTGTTACTTATGGTAACTTTGATGCAGAGGGTGCAATGAATGTATTGTATGATTATCTGCAGGATGCAGAGGCAGTAGTTTATGGATTAGAAGATGGTAAGACTGCAACAGCAACTATTTACGACCAGGAATCCAACAAGCTTACTGATATCACAGCAACAAGATATGGTGATAAGGTTACTGTTTCTTACACTGCAACAGACAAGAGCTTTAAGATTACTGTAGCAGGCAAGACTGTTGAGGCAGCAGCAGGTACAACAAGTGTTGACATTACTCTGTAATAACAAAAGAGCATATTAAAGTGTTTCCCCTTAAGCGGACAGGGCAAATATCCCGGTCTCGCTTAAGGGGTTTTTATTTTGCCAAAGAATGGGAAGAGCCGGTCTGGCAGGTTGTGTGCCAAAGAATGGAAAGAGCCGGTCTGACAAGTTGTGTGCCAAAGAATGGAAAGAGCCGATCTGGCAAGTTGTGTGCCAAAGAATGGAAAGAGCCGGTCTGGCAAGTTGTGTGCCTAAGAATGGAAAGAGCCGGTTTGGCAAGCTGTTTGACAAAGAAATGAAACTACGGTATTCTGATATTTATATGAAACGGAGTTTCTCTCTGTGCATGGAGATAACGGGATTGCCTTGCTTTTTGGCTGTCTTGGCGCAGAGTGATGAATAGTGATTAAAGTGAGGATGAGTATAAAGTATGTTTGATGGAAATGGAGTGACAGGGGCAGTTTTAGCGGTAGGTTATTATGCGTTGTTTCTGGGCAGTGGAATGTATATTGGCAGAAGACTTTTGTGCAAAGAACGATATAGTATTGTGATGCAGTATCTGGTGGGAAGTGTCGCCGGTGTCTTGGCATTACAATGGTTTCCTTTGCTTTTTGCCTTTGTGTTTGATTTTTCGATGACAGCACATGTATTGGCTCTGCTATTACAGGTAGTTCTATGTGTGCTGGTTGGTTGGAGATGCCATTGTTCAGAATCTTCACTACAGCAGCATCCATATCGGAAGGTGAACGAATGGAAACGTTTGTTCCGGGAAAATCCGGTTTGGATCTTGATGGCAGTTACTTTTGCCTTTTTTTGCTATTGTCTGTATACACATACGATCGTAGGAAATGCTGATGGCAGTATGCACACGGGGCAGTCCACCTACGGCGATATGAATATGCATTTTAGCTTTATTACCAGTATTGCTAATCAGCAGACGTTCCCGCCGGAGTATTCTTTGCTGCCGGGGCATAAATTATCCTATCCGTTTCTGTGCGACAGTGTTAGTTCCAGTTTGTATCTGATGGGCGCAAGTCTACGGCTGGCGTACGTTTTGCCGATGCTCGGAGCAATTTTGCAGGTGTTTATGGGATTTTACTGCTTGATCAAATATTGGCTTGGCAGATCAGCGACAGCGTTGATCGCTTGGATCCTATTCTTTTGGAATGGTGGACTAGGATTTGTGTATTTTGACAATGCAGAAAAGATACATAAAATCTTTGCGGAATTTTATATGACACCAACGAATTATTTGGATAAAAATCTGCGCTGGGTACAGGTTATAGTTGACATGCTGATCCCGCAGCGTGCGACATTATTTGGCTGGGCCATCTTGTTTCCGCTGTTGGCGTTTTTGTTCCGGGCGATAGCGGAGCGCAAAAAGAAATTGTTTGTTATGGCGGGCGTGGCGGCAGGTGCGCTGCCAATGATCCATACACATTCGTTTTTGGCGTTGGGGATGATCTGTGCGGTATGGCTGCTATTGGATCTGACAGATAATAGTCTTTTTGTGACAGGAAAGGCTGCATATGGGCGGAAAGCAGCGTCAGCGAGCAGGGGATCCAGCCGTAGAAATGGCAAAGTGACATCTTCTGGTAGAAGAAATGGCATAGCGACAGCTTCTGGACGTAGAAATGGCAAAGTAACATCTTCTGGTCGAAGAAGTGCAAACGTGTCTGCGTCAACCGGAAATCGCAGGGGAAGCTCAAGTGCTGATGCAACGGTATCAGACAGCTGGATTCGATATGTTCTTTATATTGGACTGGCGTTCTTTAGCGTGATGCAGATGATCAACCGCTCGAATGAGTTTGCAGACAAACATGGATTAGCGATAATGATCATTGGGATTGCACTGTTTGTCCTGTTTTTGGGATACAAGTTAGTGCGTTATCTGCAAAATAGATCGTGGAAACGTTTGGCATTTACGTGGGGCATTTTTTTGATCTTAGTATTGATATTTGCACTTCCACAGTTATTTATGTGGACATTTTCACAGGCCTCTGGCGATAATTTTGTGCGCAGTCATTTCAATTGGTCCAATAATGGTGATCAGTATATCGTATTTTATCTTAAAAACCTGGGATTGCCATTTGTGCTGCTTTTGCTGTCCTCCTTTGTGGTCAGTGCGAGAAACCTAAAGATAGGTGCGCCATATTTGTTGATTTGGTTTGTGGCTGAGCTTGCGGCTTTCCAGCCGAATGACTATGATAACAATAAATTGTTGTTTGTTGGAGCGGTCTTTATGTGCGGAATCGCGGCAGATGCGTTAGTTCAGATTTATGAACGGTACGGCGCTGTGTATTGGTGCAGTGCTATCGGAAAGGCTGGTGTAGTGCTTTTGGGTGCCTGCCTGTTATTTGTTAGTGCAATATCCGGCTTTTTGACGATGGGCCGGGAATGGGTATCTGATTATGAATTATATACCGCATCAGCGGTAAAAGCGTGTCGATATATTGAGGATGAAACTACGCCGTGGGATGTGATCTTGACATCAACGGCTCATAACAGTCCGGTCCCGGCGTTGACAGGACGCAGTATCGTGTGTGGTTCCTCTTCGTTTTTGTATTATCATGGTTTGAACTATCAGCAAAATGAACAGGACGTCGAAACGATGTATACGAGTCCGGCGAGTGCTAAGGAGTTGTTCCGGAAGTATGATGTCAATTATATTTATTTGAGCAATCAAGAGTATGGCACGTATAATGTTGACGTGAATGGATTGTATGAAGTGGCAGATGTAGTCTGGCAAAAAGATGATGTATCCGTATGGAAAGTGAAAGACGCGATATTTGAGTAACGAGTAGACGGTGATAAGGCAGGAGCTTTGCACGGTAAGTGACAGTTGGAAAGTGAAAAATCCAGAGGCAGATAACGGTAGGAAGGTGAAAGATGAGATTATTAAGAAACAAGTGGGATGTACTAAAATGCGGACGTATGAACTATTGGAAAGAAAGTGTCTTCGTTGCATTGCTGGCGGTAGTTGTGGTCGTGGGACTTGCTCTGCGTGTGACAGCTTCTCAGACAGATAAAGGAAAGTCCGCACAGAAAATAACGGCAAGTGGCGGGAAGCAGACCGGGGCTGTTAAAAATGTCGGGGACAAAAACAGCACGGGAGATATGCCGCAAACAGCAGGGAAATCTATCCAAACAGTAGGACAGAACAACGTGGTAAAACCGGAGGATGCAGTGTATACGTTTTTGCAGGGGCCGAAGTCTTGGGGTAAACGTTTGACTTGGTCCGGGAAATGGGCAGAGACGTATTATGACGGTGGCAAATTCGGTGCATTCGGTTGCGGATTTTGTTGTATGGCCAATATTTATTCGTCGCAGACCACTTATGAGGCTTCTCCGGTAGATATTTATAAGTATACCAAGCGGAACACGATTTACGGTGGTGGCGGTGCAGTCGCCTGGGAGTATATGGAAAGTGCTATGCAGGGCCTTGGCTTTGAGGTGTCCCTGCGGCGCAAACCGACATCGTATCGCAAATTTCAAAAGATGATCGCCTCCAATGACTCAGCGATTGTACTTGTCAGCAGCAGTAACTCAGCTTGCTATTGGAAAAATACACCGGGGCATTATGTTACCATCTTTTTATATGACAAACAGAAAGATGCAGTATTTTTGGGAGATTCCGGTGATCCTAAGCACAATCGCCGGTGGGTTGCACTCAAAAAGATTTATCGCTCGCTGAAGACGGAGAGTGATTATCAGGTAATGACGGTGACAGGATATCAGGCATCCAAAGACTTGTGGAAACATAAGAAAGCGAGCGGGACTTGGATACGGCCGGAACAGAAGTAGAGAGCTGTTTTAGGATTTGTTCGTCAATGAGTGCGATGTCATGGTTTGCGAGTATCTATGCAGTCTATGCAGTGGAATATCAAAAAGTGTGGACTTCTGCCGAGAAAACAGGTATAATGCTACAGGGATGAAACGTTGTCAGGCGTGTAGTTGCGTGGACGAGTAATCGCACAAGAAGAAAATTCGCTGTCTTTTCGGTGGATACCAGAGCAGGCAGCAGTAGAAATCGGAGGAAATTATGGGATTATTACAGGAATGGAGAGAGTACGCATATGGCGTAGAATTGAACTCCAAAGAGGGAAAAGCAATTTGGGATAAGTATTTCGAGCAGGAAAAAGCCATTTATCAGCAGTTACTTGCGGCTCCGGAGAAAGTGGTATCCGGTACTGTTCAGGAATTAGCAGATAAATACGGCATGGAATTGAATTATATGGTAGGTTTCTTAGATGGAATCAATGAAAGCTTGAAAGAACCGAACCCAATCGAGGAAATGGAAGCTGACACGGTTGTAAAATTGCCGATTGATTTGGAAAGCTTATATTATCATATGGTAGAAGCGGGTGCTGATTGGTTATATGAACTGCCGGAGTGGGATGAGCTGTTGACACCAGATCGGAAGAGCGTCGTGTAGGGAAAGAGTGTAGATCTCGGTGGTCGCC
>OMGJ01001252.1_pt1 | contig 11813 bp, 10 predicted proteins | sample 1645811 | NCBI WGS metagenome assembly OMGJ01 (sample SAMN05578589, study PRJEB25193) | human gut metagenome | biome: Human Microbiome; feature: human-associated habitat; material: feces | host: Homo sapiens | place: USA:Birmingham | reverse complement strand
AGAAATGGGGCGACTGAACGGATTCGACCTTTATAATTACGTAGCACCAGCGTAACTCGTTGGTTTGCTGATAGATTAAATCAAGAACTTTGTTATAAGAATTGGTTCGATATGTTTTTCCGTCAAATTCGATTTTTTCGGGAAACATCGAACTTATCAGCTTAATTTTTACTCCTACAGACGCATTTCTTATATAGCTATCTATATTGTTTATCAGATTGATAGAGTAGTTTAGTTTTGGTTCGATATTACCACGGTTAGGGTTCTCACGCATTTCAATCTGTTGTTGCATGGCTGAGGCTTCTTTTGTGTATCTCTCCAACATTCTGTTATATTGTTCTTTGGTTAAGTCTCCGTCCAGATATTTATCCTCAATGCTATTGATACGTTTTTGGACGGTAGAAAGTTCATTTTGCAGTGCTGCTGCTTCTTTTTTGCTTTCTCCTTTGCGTTCGTTTTGCAAATCCTTTAGAATTTCGTTATACAAGTCCAATACCGTTTTATTGGGCTTTAATTGGGCTGTATATCGAGCGAACTCTTCGTTTACGTTCTCTGCTCTCATTCTTATATGTTTTTGATTGTTACAACAAAAGTAGTAGGTGTATTTGCCGCCATTGCCCGAACTTGTAGCACCAGTTAAGGCACAACCACATACGGGGCAGATTAAAAACTTCCGCAAAAATAAGTCAGGATTTATGGCTTTGGATAGTTTAGGTGTTTTCTTTCTTTTGCCGTCTAATATTTCTTGAACTTTGTAGAATGTTTCTTCATCTATAATTGCTTCGTGTTCACCGTTTACATAATATTCGTGTTCTCCTTTGTATGCTGGCACACGAATTTTACCGATATAAAATTTGTTACGTAGCATTTCAAGAAATGAACTTTCGGGTATATTATATCCTTTTCTTGCAAACTTCCTACGGATATAACAAGGTGTTTCAATGCCTTTAGCCACTTCCTTAAATATGGCTTGTATAAATGGTGCTGTATTGGTATCTATTTCTACATGGGTTTCATGTTTGCTAATACGTACATTCTTATATCCTCTTGGTGCTTTATTAGCACATTTCCCTTTTGCCAATGTTCCATGAATACCGTCCATTGTGGCTTTTGACCTCTTGATGTTGTCGCATTGTGCCGAGCCTATGTGTACTCCCAATAAAAGGGGCCAAGTGTCAGAATTGAAGTCTAAAGGTGCTTCGATTGCATTTGGTTCAACTCCCAATTTGATTAATTCTTTTAGGTTTTCACTGGCACTGATAATATCTCGTGAATATCTATCCCACCGCAAGAATAGTAACTTATTCACTTTACCTTTGTTCTTACGTATATAGTTCATTATTCCTTGTATAACAGGACGTTTCTCAAATGTTTTAGCACTCTCGTCCTCTCTGTATGGGATATTATCAATGATGTTATATCCCATTTGGTTACAATACTTCCGTAAGCGTTCTTCTTGTATGTCTAAGCTGGCTCCTAATGTTTGTTCATCCGAACTTACTCTACAATATATTATCACATTTGCATTCATAATTCTTGTTTTTTAGTTAATGCTATTTTTTCATTCTCTATCTGCAATTCTGCTAATAGGTATAGATATTGTCTCACTATTTTTACTTTCTCATTATCGTATTTTTCTTTACCTTTATTGAGTATCGCTGCGCATTGTTCCAATGGTATCATTAGATACTGGTATTATTGTGTTGCAATGTATGATGCAACTTATTCTTACACATTCAATCAATCCACAAGACAAGGAAGTGCCTAGGCATGAATGTGCTTCTTGCCCCATATATCATTATTTGAAGTAAAAGATATTTTTTTAAGTGAATTGATGTACCAACATTGCAAATATACGACCTATAAATACAATTACCACTTTTGATGTGTAAATTATGTTAATTTGGTTAATTTACGCAAGGTGTTGATACTTGTTCCCGTCAGTTTTGAGGTATTTCGGAGTGAATACCCTCTTTTCAAGAGTCTAATTTCTTCTCCATACTCTTCCCTCATAGCCTCATCGCTTTTCGTATATCCCATTTTTCGCCCTACCTTACCACCATTATTGAGGAAATTCTGATAGCCGCTCGCTACACGTTCTCGAATGGTCTTGCGCTCCATACGTGCTACTTCGGCAAGTATAGTGATAAGAAATTGGCTCATTGGATTGATTTCTCCCTCTGGAGTAAGTGTTTCAATATTATAATTTTGAATGAATACTGATACTCTGTTTTGATTGAGTATCTCTATGGTTTGTAAAACTTGTAGGGTATCACGTCCAAGTCTGGATAGTTCGGTTATTAATACTTTATTTATATTGTGTGAGTTGATATAGCTTATCATATTCATTAGTTCTATGCGTTCTATGTTCTTTTTTGCTCCAGATACTTTCTCCGCAAATATAGCCTCAACTACCCAGTTGTTTGCTGAGGCTAATGTTCTCAAATCATTTATTTGACGTTCATAGTCTTGTGTTCCGTTGGTACTTGATACTCGTGCAAAGATTACTACTTTTTTCATGGTGTTACTTGTTTATGATGCAAAGATAGTGACGTATATTTAATATAAATCATTTATAGCGTTAAATAAGGCTAGAAATATGGTAAATATTAAATATTTATCATTCCTTTGTGGAGTAAAATATACACAATATGGATAATAAACAAGAAAGAACAGTTGTTCACGTTGAATACAACGGACAACATTACTATTTTGGCTCACTCTCTGCAATTTATACGAAATTCAGTCCTAAAGACTTGGGTATCGCATTGGGGACATTAAGAAATTATGGATTGAAAGAAGAAAAGCCGTATCAGAACTCTCTATGCACTATAAGAAAAGGTTTTTTGATAACGATGCCTAAAAAGTAAAGTAATTATTCTACATCTAATAGGTCTTTTAGCCTAACTCCTAAAGCAAGACTAATTTTATATGCGTTTTTTATCGTCAGATTGGTGCGTCCAGCTTCAATTCGCGACATATTAGCTTTTTCAAAGTTGCATTTAGCTGCCAAGTCTTGTTGACTTATTCCTTTTTCAAGCCTTATTTCCTTTATTTTGTCTCCTATTTTAATAAAAAGTTGCTGCTCATTCATTTTTCTGTAGTTATCATTTGTGATAACAAAGAAAAGGGCTTATCTTTGCAGACTGGTTATCATATATGATAACTAACAAATTCTTAATTAATAAACTCTTATAAGATGAAAAAGAATGTATTTATTTTGTTTGTACTTCTTTTAACTACTAGTGTGTTTATGTCTTGTTCCAGTGATGATGACAATGACAATGGAAAAGTTGAAAATACCATTATTATCAATGGTAAAGAGTACCTTAATGATGAGTCTGCATCTGTGTCGTACAACTCTTATAGTCAGTCTATTAGTTTTGAGGCTGGCTTTAGTAATCCAGAAAGTCTTATGGATATAAGTTATTTTACGATTGCAAGTAATGATGCTGCTAGTGTAGATAAGCTAACCAACGGAATGGAACTTAATGCTAAAGTTAAAGAGTTTGTGAAAAATACAGATTTAGGCTCTAGCTATACTTATACTACAGTAGGTGGAAAAGTCGTTGTGGATAATGTGACCTCTGAAACTATAACGCTTCGTTATGATGATTTTAAGTTCACAAAAAATGGTAGTGAATATACGATAAAAGGTAGAGTTCTTTATCACAAAAATTAATCACAATAATCTTTTAGATTAAACTGACACAAAAAAAAGTGTATCAATAGGTCTTTTGATAGATTATATTGATACACTTTTTGTTTTGATACATAAGCCTCATCAAAGTAACAGATTACGTATCTTTTCAATAGGGTTTTCGCTAGTTGAGGCTGATGTCATTGCATGATAAACCGTTTCAAACTTTTTCATTCGTTTTGTTGCTCCGCTGCGTGAACTGAATTTACTTCTAACATCCTGCTCTAGTAGTTTTAAGTCACCATTGTACCTTTCGAGAATGATTTTCATTGCCCAATTTTCGTAATCATCAAAAGTTGTGTTTGGCATATTGGCTGTAGAATTACCGAAAACCTTGTCAAATTGAGCAAGGATAGGGTTTGTATCGGAATTTAGTACACTGAATATTTTGGTATCGGTCAAATTCAGATACTTCATTATCTTTTTAGGCGTGTCTAATGTAATTTCAAATCTGGTTTTCTCTTTGAAATAGTCTATTACTGATTGTGGTTGTGATAGGCTATTTAAAAAGTCTTTATTGTGGCTGGTACATATTTCTTTTTCTTTATTATATAAGGTGATTGTCTCCGTACAATCTTTGGATTTCACATCTTTAGTAAACATAATTCCCTCTTTATCGTAATGTGCCCATTTGAAGCGTCTATAGTTGTTTACTTGCGAATTAAGAGCGTCCAGAAGATTATCACTTAGAATAAGGTTTGCATCATAAGTTACATCTACTGATGTAATTGCCCCATTTGATAAGATACTATCTACGTCAATATCACAAATATTTAGTTGGTTTATATTGGTTAGACATTCTTTGATAGTATCTCTTGAAATTAAGTCTGGATATTTTTCTTTCAAAATCTTACTGGAAAATTCAAGAGTTAAGGTTTGTTTTATATAACTGACAGCTATATAAAGGTTATAAGGTATATTTATATCATCTTTAGAACTATAAAATATACCTATTTTCTCTCCACTACGTGAATGAAACATTTCATTAAACTTCACTTTAGTATTGAGAAGATATTTATAGTTGGATTTAATTTTAATTCTATCAAAAGTGATTAATCGTTTCGTTTCATATTGCGATGTCATTAAAAAATTAAAGTTATTCTTTTATTCTTGTGGGAAATGTACTCTGTAGGCTACAATTTCCCCCTTTGATAATGGAGTATATCAAAGGACTATGAAAAGAGAGGGGATTATTGCCCCTCTTTTTCTGTCTTGTCACTTGAGTTGTCATCTGGTTTGACTGGTATAGTCTTCCAGTAATTACTCATGCCTTGTGATATTGCTTGGATATGCGAAGCTGACTTGCTTCTACCTCTTAATGATTGACTGATTTTCGCTTTGGTATCGTCTCCAAGATTACGATACATTCTTTTTCCTATATTATCCATATTAATTGATTTTATACTAGATAAATAGTAAAATGAAGTAAGAATGTAAAGAATAGTAGGTTGATTTCACAGAAAAAATATCTGGACCAGAAAATTTAGATACAGAGTCGTTTGTTCTTATTAACCATACCTGCTAAAATAGGGTATTTTAAGAGCCGAGTTACGGTGCTATGTCTTGTCTATTAATCACATAAGAGATAAACCTTAATTCACTTACAAACTAATATGTTATTTACCATACTTGCTTTGTATCATTAAATATTTTATCTTTGTGGTTGAGAAATAGTTAATTTGAAATGATGTAATCCAAATATAAAAGGTTGGCTTTTATAATGGTATCAGTTCCCGTAGTTCCCAAATTAAATCCAAATCATGTAGGAATTGGTTCGAGAACAGAACGGTTAAGGGTACTGAGGCGGAGAAAGTTGAAAAACTCTCTCCGCTTTTCTTTTATGTCCCTCGTAACTCGTTGGTTTGCCGATTCTACCAACTTTTTATTGAATTGCTGAGTTCAAGTTATAAATGCGACATTTTTTCTATTTCATCAGCGTCATACCTGATCCTATATCACAAATAGTGTTCAATGCGGATATATACAACAAAAAAATGAACGTAATATGCAAATTTGTCATTGGATATTTCTTGGGCATTTATTTTTTCCTAACTTTGCAAAGGATAGTTGAGAAGCTTTTGCCATTTTATATTTTAATATTTACCCAATATGCCAAATCAGAATACATTTCTGTATCCCCCTTTGACATTTCGAATACTTGCGGTTGCTATTCTCGCTTGTTTATTTCTGGTGCCCAAGACGATGGCTGATACAAAAGATCAAGAGTATATTGTTCTTATCAGTTCTTCCACTTTTCGTGAGAAATGGGCTTATGATCTACTTGAAACCGTAGAAAAGGCATTCAATGAAGAAAATTCAGTGAAGGTATATTCGGAGACTCTCACAACATGGCATTTCAATAATCAACAGGAAATAGATCAGAAGGTTGATTATCTAAAGGATAAATATTCTGTGCCTCCCCAAGCTGTCATATTTGTAGGCGATCCGGGATGGTACGTGTGTAAACCTCTTTTTGACACCATCTGGAGAGGGGTGCCTACAATTATTTGCCACTCAATGCCGCATACGCCGGCTGATATAAATAAGTACTACGATGGCGAATATATACCTGATGACAAGGGAGTTGCATTAGAACACTTTCTTGAAAATGCGGTTTATTATGATGTTCCACCCAGCTTTATCCAGAAGAATATTATTTATGTTGTGATTGTATTGGGTACTGCTATTGTTCTGCTGTTATTTTACTTTATGCACAAGCGTATCAAGAAAGTGAGAGAAACGGAGTGGCAAGAGCATCTGCATTTGCTTGAAAATATTCTTGACAACCTTCCTATTGCAGCTAAGGTGAAAGATGTCGATAATGATATGCGTTATACTTTTATAAATAAAAAGGCTGAAGAACTCTTTGAATATCCAGCTAAGGAGGCGATTGGAAGAACTGATTTCGATATAATGCCTGAGGCTGCAACGATGATCAGGAAAGAAGATGAAGAATTGGTAAGAACGGGAATTGCCCAATTTGGTACCAGGCGCTTCTTTACGAATAAGAATGAGGAACGGTTTACTTTCCAGAATAATAATATAGTTTCATTCTCCAATGGACGTAAATGGATTCTCTATACAGCCTGGGATATTACGGACCAGAAGATTCTGGAACGTAAACTGCGTTTGGCTAAAGAAGAGGCTGAAGAGTCCAATCGTATAAAATCAGCTTTCCTGGCTAATATGAGTCATGAAATACGTACTCCGCTCAATGCAATAGTAGGTTTTTCGAGCATATTGGCCGAAGATGTATCGGAAGAAGAACGGACGGAATATCTCAGCATCATTAGTAAGAATAATGATATTTTGTTGCAGTTGATTAATGATATCCTGGATTTGTCGAAGATTGAGGCGGGGACACTGGAATATGTTTATGCAAATATAGATGTAAATAAGATGCTATCTGAGATAGAGCAGGCTGCCAGGATGAGACAAACGAATGCGAATGTCGCTATATGTGCGGTGACACCACTGGAGGGACTGCTTTTGTATACTGACCAACGCAGAGTTACCCAGGTACTGAATAATTTCATCAGTAATGCCATGAAGTTTACAAATACCGGGAGTATCACGTTTGGGTATGAAGAACCAAAAGATGGCTATATACGCTTCTTTGTGACAGACACCGGTACCGGTATCCCTCCTGAAAAGGTGGCGGATATATTCAACCGTTTTGTAAAGCTCGATTCTTTCAAACAAGGAACCGGACTTGGACTGGCTATTTCACAGAATATCGTGAAGGAGCTCAAAGGTGAGATAGGAGTGGCGTCTGAGTTAGGTAAAGGCTCTACTTTCTGGTTTACGTTGCCCTACGAGAAGATGGGGGCGCACCGTTCCATTCTCTCGTAAGAATATTTCTAATTTGTAGCATCAGGAAGGAATCTTTACCTGGGGTAAGCCTTTCCTATCGGTCATAGGGCTCTGTGGGTTACTACTGCCCTCTACTGTGGTGTACAGTTTTTGAGGGAATCAGTGTGCTGGCTGCAAATAACATTAATCTTTTCGTTTTCTGTAGGTTTAGGCTTGGATAACATTTTTGAGGGGATTTGGTTCTGTCTTTTAAAAAAATGTATCTTTGCGATCGTCAAAAATGCTATGAAACGTAATTAAATAGGGATATCATGAACAAGAAAAACACTCTTTTGCTTTTTCTGTGCCTGTTCTGCCTGTGGGCGGTAGCACAAGAAAAGAAGCCGGTAAAGATTGCCTGTGTGGGCAATAGCATCACTTATGGCTCAGGAATTAAAAATCAGTTTCAGAACAGTTATCCGGGATTGCTCTCCCAGCTTTTGGGTGAGGGGTACGATGTGCGTAACTTCGGAATCAGCGCCCGCGTAATGCTGAATAAGGGAGATCATCCGTACATGCACGAGCAGAAATTCCGCGATCTGCTGGCATTTCAGCCAGACATCGTTACCATTAAATTGGGAACGAATGACAGCAAGCCTTGGAACTGGCATTACGGAAAGGATTTCGGAAAGGACCTGACGGAGATGTTGGATATTCTTCAGGACTTGCCTTCCAAGCCTAAGATATATCTGTGCTTCCCGGTGCCGGCTGTGAAACGGAATTTCGGCATCAACGACAGTGTAATTACAAATGGTATCATCCCCGTGATACGCCGTGTTGCAAAGAAGCGCCACTTGCCTGTTGTGGATCTTTACGCACTTTTGAAGCCGCATCCCGATTATTATACGGACGGCATCCACCCCAACGAACAGGGGGCGGCTCTGATAGCCGGCGAGCTTTATCGTACGCTGACCGGCAACGAGGCACCGAAGATTGTCACTGAACAACCCTTCCCCGGCAAAAAGTCGCAATGGGAAGGTTTCGATCGTTATGATTTTATCTGTAATGCCCGTAAGGCTACAGTAGTTGTTCCCCGTAAGGTGGCCGAAGGCCATCCCTGGATATGGCGTCCAGCTTTCTTTGGAGCTTTCCCTTCAGTAGATAAAGCTTTGCTGGAAAAAGGTTTTCATGTTGTTTATTACGATTTGACGCATCTTTATGGTAGCCCCCGTGCGCAACGTTTGGGTACAGACTTTTATGATATTATGCGCAGATACTATCGTTTGTCTTCTAAAGTGACATTGGAAGGCTTCAGTCGTGGCGGTCTGTTTGCTTTCAATTGGGGAGCGAAGAATCCTGATAAAGTGGCTTGTATTTATGTGGATGCCCCAGTGTGTGATGTGTTTAGTTGGCCCGGCAGGCACAGGGAATTATGGAGTGGATTACTTGCCGAGTGGGGACTAACTGATGAGCAGATGAATAACTTCAAAGGTAATCCGATTGATAATCTGGAACCTTTAGCCGATGCAGGTATCCCTGTTATCAGTGTTTGTGGTGATAGTGACCGCACAGTCCCCTATGAAGAGAATATGAAAATTGTAGCTGACCGTTACCGTGCTTTGGGCGGACTTGTAGAAATCATTCTGAAACCCGGTTGCGACCATCACCCCCATAGCCTGGAAAACCCCGAAGCGGTAGTTGACTTCATTGTTCGCAACCAGCCGGATTATCAAAAAAAGCATGTCATTCATCAGCGTGCTAACCTTGCTAACTCTTATCTGAAGTTCACGAAAGAGAAAAAAGGTTGCGTTGCCTTTCTCGGCGGTTCCATTACTGAGATGCGCGGTTGGCGGAATATGATACAGGAAGATTTGAAACAACGTTTCCCCGATACGGAATTTACTTTTATTGATGCCGGAATACCTTCTACCGGAAGTACGCCTCATGCTTTCCGTTTTGAAAACGATGTACTGCAAAAAGGTGTACCTGACTTGCTGTTTGTGGAAGCGGCAGTGAACGATGATACCAATAAGTTCAACTATATTCAGCAAGTACGCGGTATGGAAGGTATTGTCCGCCATGCACGCACTTTCAGTCCCGCGATGGATATAGTCATGCTTCATTTCATTTATGATCCGTTCATTCCTTTACTTGACAAAGGCATGCAACCCCAGGTAATTATGAGCCACGAGAGCGTAGCTAATCATTATAATGTTTCGTCCATCAATCTGGCGGAGGAAGTGGCATACCGTATGCGTGACGGTGAGTTCGACTGGAAGCAGTTTGGCGGTACGCATCCTGCCTGGGACGGGCATAAATATTATGCTGCCACTATCAATCATCTCTTTGACCTTGAATGGGGTGGGGATGTGGCAAAGAAAACAGTCCAACCGCATGAAGTGCCGGAGCAACCAATAGATGCTTATTCCTATGATAAAGGTGTGTTTATCGACATTCGCTCGGCTAAACAACTGAATGGTTGGAAAGTAGTGGAAGATTGGATGCCTACTGTGAAGGGGAATACCCGTAAAGGTTTTGTGCACGTTCCTATGTTGGTGGCCGATCGTGCCAGTGCCAGCCTTTCTTTCTCTTTCGAAGGTCGTGCGGTGGGGATCTTCTGTGCAGCCGGTCCGCAAGCTTGCGTATTGGAATATAGTATAGACGGTGCTCCTTTCAAGAAGCTGGATACGTTTACTGATTGGAGTCGGAACCTGTACATTCCGTGGGTGTACATGCTTGAAACAGAGCTTCCTTCAGCCTGTCATACATTGCGTTTGCGTGTGGCAAAAGGGGATAAAACAGGGTGTCAGATACGTAATTTTGTTGTAAATCAATAGGTCATTATCCCCTTACAGAAAATAACTTAAAAAAACAAAGATATGAAATTGAAAAATATTTCAGTTTGTTTATTCGCAGGATGGATACTGATGGCATGCTCCGGAAATGGGTATGAGAAGACGGGTAATGGCATTATTGTAAATGTAGAACAACAGCAACCAACGGATGTGCGAAAGGTGAAGGTTGAAGTTGTGGGAGAGAAGCTGATTCATGTGTCGGCCACTCCCGAAAAGAGCTTTTCAAAGGCAGAAAGTCTGATTATTGTGCCCCAAAAAGATAAGACGGACTTCAGCGTGGAAGAAAGTGAAGATGCCGTTTCAGTAAAAACCTCACAGGTGTGCGCCATTGTATCCAAAGTTACGGGTGAAGTATGCTTTACCGATGTTTCCGGCAATTTGATTCTGGTGGAAGAAGAGAAGGGACGGAGTTTCCGACCTATTGAAGTGCAGGGGACAAAGGCATATACGGTACGCCAGGTGTTCCGGTCGTCCGATGATGAGGCGTTCTACGGACTGGGACAGCATCAGGCTGATGAATTTAATTATAAAGGAAAGAACGAGGAACTTTTTCAGTACAATACAAAAGTTTCTGTGCCTTTCATTGTTTCCAATAAAAACTATGGCATCTTGTGGGATAGTTATTCGCTTTGCCGTTTTGGTGATCCGCGTGATTATTCACAGTTGAGTGCGATCTTCAAGCTCTATGACAAGCAGGGGAAGGAAGGTGCTTTGACAGGAACGTACGTGCCTGCCCGGCAATCAAAGGCAGAAACACTGGTGCGGAGGGAAGATTCTATCTATTTTGAGCATTTGAAGTCGGAGGATTTGTCTAAGGTGGTGAATCTTCCCGAAGAATTTCCCTTTATGGGATCACAGGTGACTTACGAAGGAGAAATAGAGCCGATGGAGAGTGGAGAATTCCGTTTCATCCTTTATTATGCAGGATACATGAAGGTATATATTGACGGTGAACTGGTGGTTCCCGAACGTTGGCGTACGGCTTGGAACCCTAATAGTTATAAGTTTGCCGTAGATTTGAAGGCTGGTAAACGCGTTCCATTGAAAATTGAATGGACTCCTGACGGATATGTATCCTATTGTGGTTTGCGTGCATTGTCTCCTGTATCTGTTGAAGAACAGAACAAACAGTCGTGGTGGGGAGAAATGCAGAATGAGATCAATTATTATTTTGTTTATGGTGAGGATATGGACGAGGTTATCAGTGGATACCGCACCTTGACCGGGAAATCGCAGATCATGCCGAAGTGGGCGATGGGATACTGGCAGAGCCGTGAACGTTATAAGACGCAGGAAGAAATACTGGATGTTTTGAGGGAATTCCGCAAACGTCAGATTCCTATTGATAATATTGTGCTCGACTGGAGCTACTGGCCGGAAAATGCCTGGGGTAGCCATGAGTTTGACAAAGCTCGTTTCCCTGATCCGAAAGGGATGGTAGATTCCATTCATGCCATGAATGCTAA
>OMGJ01001248.1_pt1 | contig 11840 bp, 9 predicted proteins | sample 1645811 | NCBI WGS metagenome assembly OMGJ01 (sample SAMN05578589, study PRJEB25193) | human gut metagenome | biome: Human Microbiome; feature: human-associated habitat; material: feces | host: Homo sapiens | place: USA:Birmingham | reverse complement strand
GTATATCATTCATATCCTTCAGATTCAGTTCCACTAAAAAGGGAGATCAGGATTACTCACTTTTTGCCACACATGGACGCTTTCGTTATTCCATGATTAATCAAGGTTTTGATTTGGTGGAACTGAATCTGAAGGATATGAATGATATACCAAGTAATATCAATATATTACTTATCGCTGAAATGCGTTCTTCCATGAGTTCCAAAGAACAAGAAATCATAGATCGTTTTCTTGAACGCGGAGGTAATATAATGATTATGGGGGACGTCGGACGTCAGGAAGTAATGAATCCTTTACTCCGGAAAGTTGGTTTAAAACTGTTGCCGGGAATCATTGCACAACCTTCTGATGTTAATCCCGGAGAACTCGTTCTCGCGAAAGCTACCCAGATAGCCGCCGACAGTATAGGAGGCTTCTACAAACGTATGGTTGACAGGCAGACGCATAGCGCAGTCACCATGCCATCGGCTGTTGCTCTGGAAGTTGTCGATACAACAAAATTCCATCCAATAGTTTTATTACAAAGCAACGCTCAACAAACATGGATTGAGTATCAAACAAAAGATTTTGTGAATGATTCCCTTTCTTTGGACTCTCTTCAAGGTGAAAAGCTAGGAGCCTATCCCACGGCAATAGCGTTAACCCGCAAGATAAAAGGCAAAGATAAAAAACAACGGATCATTGTGTTGGGTGATGCAGACTGTTTCAGCAATGCCGAACTACAAAAAAGCTCAAGACCGGGTATCTATTCATTCAACTTCAATATGATTCCCGGTTCATTCCGTTGGCTATGCTATAATGAATTTCCGGTATCTTCTTCCAGAGCCCCTTATCTCGACAAAGATATCAGCCTGACTCCTATGGTTCTATCCACTATCAAAATTATCTATTGCTATGGCATTCCATTTATTATTGGTCTGTGTGGCATTTGGATATGCTGGAGAAGAAGAAAACGATAAAAAGAAAGAATTAGACTTCCGGCAAGCAGATTTTGTGCCTGTCGGAAGTCTAATTCTTTCATAAACTCCTTCAAAACTATGCCTTCAACCGCATCACAAACCGACTTCCCTTCCCCAATTCACTCTCTACCGTCAGCGTACCACCATGAGCTTCCACAAAATCCTTAGAAATAGATAATCCCAAGCCACTGCCTTGTACTTTCGTTCCGGGTACACGGAAATAACGGTCGAAGATGCTTTTGTGATAACGCGGATCAATGCCTTTGCCAAAGTCCTGGACATACAATTCGATCCAGTTCTCATCCTGTTTGGCACCGATAATCACACGCCCGTTTTCCTTTGAATAACGAATAGCGTTACTTAACAGATTCGTCAATACCCAAGCAATCTTCTCGCTGTCGACAAACAGTTTACCGATTTTCTCCTCCGGATACTCCACTTCTATCTGAATATTAAACTTATCCGCTTGCACCTGATTAGCTTTAATCGCATACTCAATCAATTCAATCGGTTTGGTGATCTTCGGCATCAACTGTAATTTACCAGCTTCCACCTGCGTCATGTTAAGCAATTCTCCGGTGATACTCAACAAACGCTCGCTATTCTCCTTGATACTCTTAGACAGTTGCTCCTGTTCATCATTCAATGCACCGACACGCTTATCTTCCAACAGCTGGAGGCTCATCATAATAGCAGCAATCGGAGTCTTCAGTTCATGAGATATCGTCGAGATAAATGTAGTCTTGGCAGAATCCAGTTCCTTAAATTCCGTGATATTCTTTAATAAAATAACATCACCCAGTTTGCGAGGTTCCCCTTTTTCAGCCTCCGTATTAATGATCGGGACATAAGAGACCTTAAAATAACTTTCCTTATTATCCGCATAAATTTTTAAAGCCTCTTTCTGATCGCTTGGCGTCACCAACTCACGAATTAGTCGACGGAGCAGGTCATTCTTCAAGGAAAGTTCCTCTGCCGATTTACGAATCACATTCTCCCGTTTCATATTCAGAATACTTAAGGCTTCATCATTGATAAACAAAACCTCACGTTCTGTATTCAGACCGATAATCGGGTCGTTAATACTGTTAACAATAGCTTCTATAAACTTTTTAGCAGAAAGAATATCCGACAAAGTACTGGCACGATATTCAGTCAAACGCTCCGCCATCCGGTTGAAACTGTCAGCCACTTCACGGAACTCTTCATTGTCACTCATGTCGAGACGCTTCTCATAGTTATGATTGGCTATTTCAAGAATTCCTTCTTTCAGCTCCTTTATCGGCTTGCTGATAGAACGAGGCAGCCAATAAAGCAATATCAGCCCAGTCAAGATACAGATTCCCCCCGTTATGGAAATCCATAGCAATGCACGTTCCAAGGCAGGCATAGCAGCAGGACTATCAGGTTCTGTCGCAGTCAGAGTTTGAAGATTCACTACTGAAAGTGTTACCAACAAAATAATCATTCCTGCCAACATCCCAATGCCAAGAATCAGTTTCGTTTTAATATTCATAACGTTCATACGATTAATATTATGCAAGTATAATCAAATCTACATTAGCTTGCGACAAATTATTTAAAAACTTTCTATATCCCAGTATAGAACAAATAGCGTACGGTAGCCTCAAATTAGGAGTTCCCATACACACTGTCGATATCTGTTTCTCTTTACAAACCTTGACGATGCTCCCCAAAATGTCTTTCGACTGCACCTGGACAACTTCTCCCCCAAGTTCCGCCACCAGTTTAAAATGATTCAACAAATACCGTTGACTGGCCAAATCAATTCGATCCATACTCTCTCTCGGAGTCTGAACATACAAAGCTATAAAAGTAGTATTATACCGGGTTGCCAACTTTGCCGCCTTTCTGATAATTCGCCGAGGTGTTTTCTCATGACTACTGATACAAGCCATAAATTTCTCGTGCCGAAGTCCGACGGCTACTCCCATCACCACCTCATTCTCCACCTTTTTTTCTACCCGCAACGCTACTTCCTTCAAAGCCAACTCACGTAACTGAAGAATATTCTCTGTCCGAAAGAAATTGTCCAATGCCGTCTGAATCTTTTCCGGACGATAGATCTTTCCCGCTTTCAAACGTGCAATCAGTTCCTCTGCCGTCAAGTCAATATTCACCACCTCATCCGCTTCCTGAAGCACACTGTCGGGCACTCGTTCTTTCACTTCAATACCCGTAATCTCCTGCACTTCTTCATTCACGCTTTCGATGTGCTGAATATTGATTGCCGAAATCACATTGATTCCTTCATCCAACAATGTCATTACATCTTGCCAACGTTTCTCATTCAGACTTCCTTCCACATTGGTATGTGCCAATTCATCCACTATCACAATTTCGGGATGAAGGCGAATAATAGAATCTAAATCCATTTCTTCCAATTCCTTTCCCTTATAGAAGATTTTACGTCGCGGAATGACAGGAAGTCCTTGTAGCATCCCTTCCGTCCCGACACGTCCATGAGTCTCGATATAGCCGATTTTCACGTCCACACCATTTTCCAACAGTTCATGTGCCTCCTGAAGCATACGATATGACTTTCCCACACCGGCTATCATACCGATATAGACCTTAAACTTACCTCGCTGAGATCTCTTTATCAGATCCAGAAAATGCTGTACACTTTGTTCTCTATCATCCATTATGTTGCTCTGTTATTTTAAACATCCTAACCCGTAGCAATCATCACGATCACCACGGGTTCACAAAAATTCATGAGTTTATTTTATGGCCTTAAAGTTACGCCAAATACTAAATGGGCGTCCTCCAAACGTGGATTCCATATAGCCTGTACAAATATAGGCAATGAAAACTTATCATTAAAATTTATTGCTTTCGTTGCTTTCAAAGCAAGGTTCGTCACTGCAAACCCATTCACATTATACTGCGGAGTTTCATAAGGAACCACTCCACAGGTAGCATTCAAGTCTACCCCTTTTACGCTGAACGGATAATTCAATTCTACGTAAGAAGAATATGCCTGTTTTTCTTCCCCCTTGTCAGTCATCTTTCTGTCAGCACCGGCAAACATGGTATACCATGCAATAGACAACGGAAATTTTTCAACAGGAAGCGTATAAGCTAATCCTGCTTCAAAATGATGTCCGGTGTCTCCACTTTTAAAATGGAAATAATTATTGGTAAGTTCTCCATTAGCCACATCAGCTTGTCCGTCCCACCAAAGAGTGGCTACAGAAAGTGTCGGTCCCGCTTCACCAAACTTATAAGCTGCGGTTAGGTCAATTTCTTTATTACTTTCACTCAAACTGGTTGAGCCCCATGCAGTAAGCGAGAAATTACCTACGCTAAATCCCAAAGTCGGCTGAAAGGAAGCGGCTCCCCCCTGATAAATACCACGCCATACATACGAACTTACCAAATCACCTTGTATAGTAAACTCTTGTGCTTGTGCATTGCCAGTTCCCAACATACATACGGCCGCTACAGCCATTGTTCCTAAAATACTCTTTTTACTAAAAAAACTTTTCATACTTCTTATCTAATTCTATTTTATGTTCCTGTAAAAAAGCAGCGCCCCATCCCCCCCTGTTTATTTGAACCGCTGGTATCACCCAAACGATTCGGACAGGAACGCTGCTCCTGATCTTCATCTACTTATTACTTTCTTCAAGAGCTATATTCAATTTCAGCACATTCACCTTTTCTGTTCCCAACAATCCCAGGAACGGTTTTTCGATGCTTTTATCAACAATCGCTCTTACTTGTTCTTCTGTTAATCCGCGTGCTTGTGCCACTCTCTTCACTTGTACGTATGCACATTGGGGAGTAATATCAGGATCTAGCCCCGAAGCACTGGCTGTAACCATTTCGGCAGGCACATCCGCACGGTCTAAATAAGGATGATGTACAAGGAAAGTATCAATACGCGCTTTCACTTCATCCAGATATTCTTGATTCGTAGGCCCTTTATTACTACCTGCGGAACTCGTCGCATCATACCCGTCACCGGCAGAAGAAGGACGTCCCCAGAAATAAATATCTTTTGTAAACATCTGGCCCACATTAGCTGCTCCCACTACTTTCCCATCCAGCGTAGCTACCTCGGCATTTCCCTTATTAGGACCTGCAACCTGCGCAAACAACCACAAGATAAGGATATAGAACACGGAGAAAAAGACACAAAAAGCAAGTGTTATTTTTAATGACTTCAATAAAGTTTTCATTGCTATTGTTTTTTAATTAAAAGAATAAACCTACCAATAAATCTATCAACTTGATTCCCACAAAAGGAACAATCACACCACCCAAACCATAGATCAACAGATTACGGCGAAGTAAAGCACTTGCACCTATCGGTTTGTATTGCACGCCACGCAAAGCCAGCGGAATCAGAATCGGAATAATAATCGCATTAAAAATGACCGCTGAAAGAATGGCGCTTTCAGGACTATGCAGATGCATGATATTCAGAGCTGCCAGTTCAGGAATAGCAATCATAAACAAGGCCGGAACGATCGCAAAATACTTCGCTACGTCATTGGCGATAGAGAAAGTGGTCAGAGTGCCGCGTGTCATCAGCAATTGTTTACCGATTTCCACAATCTCGATCAGTTTCGTCGGATCGTTATCCAGATCGACCATATTACCGGCTTCCTTCGCAGCCTGTGTACCACTATTCATGGCTACACCTACATTGGCTTGTGCCAGAGCAGGAGCATCGTTCGTTCCGTCTCCCATCATTGCAACCAATTTACCAGCCTGCTGTTCCTTCTTGATATATTCCATCTTATCTTCCGGTTTAGCTTCAGCGATAAAATCATCCACACCGGCTTTTTCGGCAATATATTTTGCAGTTAATGGGTTATCTCCTGTCACCATGACCGTCTTCACTCCCATCTTACGCAGACGTTCGAAACGTTCCTGAATACCCGGTTTGATAATATCCTGCAACTCAATGACACCGGTCACTTTCTTGTTTACACATACTACCAACGGCGTACCACCATTACTGGAGATAGAAGAGATGACCTCTTCCACTTCTTTTGGGAATTCATTTCCTGCACCTTCCACCATCTTACGGATAGCGTCGAAAGCACCTTTACGAATTTGAGTTCCATCTGCCAGGTCTACTCCCGAACATTTGGTTTCAGCCGTAAACTTAATCATTCGTGCTCCCGTTGTATTCAGGTTACGCATACGGATGCCCGACTCGCGTCCCAGTTCTACGATAGACTTACCTTCCGGCGTTTCATCGGACAAGGAAGACAACAGACAAGTCTCTACAAAATCGTGCAAATTGACACCCGGAGCCGTATGGAAATGAGTTGCTTTACGGTTACCGATTGTGATAGTACCTGTTTTATCCAGCAACAACGTATCAATATCACCGGCAGTCTCTACTGCTTTACCGGATTTAGTAATCACGTTGGCACGAAGCGCGCGGTCCATACCGGCAATACCGATAGCAGAGAGAAGTCCACCGATAGTTGTCGGAATCAGACACACAAACAAAGAAATAAGCGAAGCAATGGTGATGACCGTATTACTATAGTCGGCAAACGGTTTCAAGGTAACACACACTATGACGAAAACAAGCGTAAAACCTGCCAGCAGAATAGTCAACGCAATCTCATTCGGGGTTTTCTGACGGGAAGCACCTTCCACCAATGCAATCATCTTATCAAGGAAACTTTCTCCCGGTTGAGTAGTCACCATTACTTTTATATGATCGGACAATACCTTCGTACCACCCGTTACAGAACTCTTATCGCCACCTGCCTCACGAATAACCGGAGCAGACTCGCCGGTGATAGCACTTTCATCAATAGAAGCCAAGCCTTCAATAATCTCACCATCGGAAGGAATCACGTCTCCAGCCTCACAAACAAATACATCTCCTTTCTTCAACTGTGAAGAACTGACAGTAACGATTTTATTGCCTTCCACTTTCTTAGCCGGTGTCTCTTCACGAGTCTTACGCAAGCTGTCGGCCTGTGCTTTACCACGCGCTTCGGCAATAGCTTCGGCAAAATTGGCAAACAACAAGGTTACAAACAGAATGATAAACACGGCAATGTTGTAAGCAAACGAACCTTGTGAAGAATTTACAATGGAGTAGAGCGTTACGAGCAGCATGACTACTGTAGCCACTTCTACTGTAAACATAATCGGGTTCTTTATCATTATCCGGGGGTTCAGTTTCACGAATGACTGTTTCAAACTTTCTATAACTTGCTCCTTTGGAAACAAAGAAGCTGATTTATTATCTTTCATATCTTCTCTAATTCAGTATTACAAACTTAAATGTTCAGCAATTGTACTCAATGCATGTACCGGGAAGAACGACAGCGCAGCAATAATGAAGATAACCACAAATGTCATGACTCCGAAAGTCAATGTATCGGTCTTCAATGTGCCGGCACTTTCCGGAATGAATTTCTTCTGTGCCAGTAATCCGGCAATGGCAACCTGCCCGATGATAGGAATAAAACGGCTCAAAATCAGAACAATACCACACGTATAATTCCAGAAATAAGTATTATCTCCCAAACCTTCAAAACCGGAACCGTTATTGGCAGCACAAGAAGTGTACTCGTAAAGTTGCTCACTTAAACCGTGGAATCCCAAGTTGTTCAACCATCCACCTTCACTTTCCACAAAATCAGGATGGTACACATAAATATAACTTGAGAGTGCTGTAAATACCAAAATGACAAACGGATGAAGCAGAGCTACAATCGTAGCGATTTTCATTTCGCGGGCTTCCACTTTCTTGCCGAGAAATTCCGGCGTACGTCCTACCATCAAACCGCTGATAAACACTGTAATGATAATAAATGTATAGTAATTCATCCATCCTACACCTACACCGCCAAACCAAGTGTTAATCTGCATATTCAGCATCTCCATCATTCCGGACAGCGGCATAGTAGAATCATGCATACCATTCACAGAACCATTAGAGGTTACAGTAGTTACAATACTCCATAATGCCGTTGCTCCGGCTCCCAAACGGACCTCTTTACCTTCCATCGCACCATTATCCTGCGCAATTCCCAATTCATCAATGCGTGGATTACCACCCATTTCCTGACTGACATTAATACATACGCCTACCAGAAAAGCGAAAAGCATTACTCCGAATATACTGTAAGCCAACTTCTTTCTGCGGGTATAAAATCCCAGCGCAAGTACCATTGCCATCGGGATAATCAGGATAGACCAACATTCTACCATATTAGACAGATACGTAGGATTCTCCAACGGATGTGAAGAGTTTACACCGAAATAACCGCCACCATTGGTTCCCAGTTGTTTAATAGGCACAATGGCTGCCGCAGGTCCCTGCGATACCAACTGTTCCTGTCCTTCCAGTGTGGTCACCTCCATCTTGCCGTCGAATCCCATCGGAGTACCCTGAAGAATCAGGATAAAGCCCACAATCAAAGAAAGAGGCAACAGGATACGTGTACTACTTAATACAAGGAAGTTCCAGAAGTTACCTATTGTCTTCGTTGTCTTTGCACTGATGGACTTCATGATACCTGCCATAGCCGCCATACCCGTTGCCGCCGTAATAAACTGGAACAGCATGATGACGAACAATTGCGTAAAGTAAGTTAATCCGCTTTCACCGGAATAATGCTGTAAATTACAGTTCACCATGAAGCTGATGCAGGTGTTGAATGCTTGGTCCGGTGTCTGCGGCCCGTTACCGTCGGGATTCAGAGGCAACCAGTGTTGAGTAACCAGCAGCACCATGCCCCACACAAACCAGAAAGCGTTTAATATCAGAAGCGCTTTCAGAAACTGTTTCCAGTTCATCTCTTCGGTGGGGTTGATGCCACACACTTTAAAAATAAGTCTCTCAATCGGCTTCATGAAGTCCGACCATGTCTTTTGTCCTTTATAGACTTTTGCAATATACTTTCCCAACGGATAAGCCAACGCCACCATCAGGACTATCTGCAAGATTACACCTAAAATCTCTGTGTTCATTTCTCTAATTCATTAATAAAATGATACCTTAATTGTCAATGATCAATTGTCAATTGCCTAAAACTTTTCCGGTCTCACAAGTACATACATCAAATACCCGAAAACCGCAATACCCAATACAAATAATGTTATATACATAATCTTTCTCTCCTTCTTAAATCTTTTCAAACCAATCCACACATTTCCAGAACAGCCCGAAAGCGAGCAACCCGCTCGCGAGGCAGAAAATAAATGAAATCGTTATTCCCATGTCTTTTACCTTTTATCAGATTAATACTATTACTTTGTTTGCCACAACAATGCCAAAGACGTGCCAAAAGCGCGAGAAGAGCCTTAACAATCTGATTTACAATAAGCTGACAATTCCATTACAGCCAATCCGCCTCCGCCCCACCCTTCCAAAATGAAAGGGTGCCCTATCAAAACAGAAAACGGCAGAACCCCAAAAACCAACCCGGACGGCGATGGCAATTTAGAAGAGAACCCGCTAGGATAGACAGCACGCACAAAGGCAGGAAGACAGAAATCCCTTTCGGACAGTAGATTAGTGCTGCTGGAAGGGGATTTTAATGGTTAAGTTGATAAAGGATAACAGGTCTACAGAGACAGATAAATCAACTGTATTTATTTTTAGCCAATGCTTTTTCTATGGTTTCTCCGATAGATTTACTACATTTGCATCAGCCACATAAAACGTGTTAAAGCATGGAAAGAACCTATATTAATGAATTTCATAAGCAATGGATAGAAAGCACCTTGAAGTCGATAACCTCTTGGCAGAAGCAGCCCATCTCGTTAGAAGAGAAAAAGAAGCAACAGGAAATGCTGAACCGCCAGAGGGATATAAGAGAGGGCAAATTGAAAAGCTGAAAGAGTTTGCCACTCTTAACAACTTATGGATCGACTTTAATACTCTTTCTTTATCTTACCTCAATAAAAGCGGGGAGAATGAAGTTTTCACCGGTAATGAAGATATTGTATTCAAATTGAATAACTTTGAATATGCAGGTGATGACCTTACCAACTTCTTCATCCGAATAGAAGCACATAACCATTTCTTCTACAATGTAGCTTACACTTTAGTAGGTTTTGCCTATAATAGTATGCATGAGTTTTGTGCTGTATTAGTTCAGCCTTATGTTAGGGCAAAGCGAGAAGCTACGGAAGATGAAATAGCAGATTACATGGAAGCATTAGGCTTTGAGATGGACTATGAAGATGAATACCATAATGAAGAATATGAAGTTTTTGATGCTGTTCCTAATAATGTTCTTTATGGAATAGATAATAAACTATACTTCATAAATACCCAAATCAGACTGAGATTAAGGCATATTGAGTGATATATAGCTTTTCCTCCTATTCGTTTATAATATAGTATCTTATCTCTTTCTTGTTAAACAATACAAAGATAGCAATGTTTTTCCGAAAAGCCCGTCTCGGCATGCCCCGAAATGCAAGCCTAAATCTTATATTCCTCTATCTTCCTGTACAGCGTTGTCAAGCCGATTTTCAACAGTCGTGCCGCTTCTGTCTTATTCCCTTTCGTATATTCTAGTACACGGGCAATGTGACGGCGTTCCATAGCCGAAAGCTCGAAGCAGTCGGGCATGCCGTCGTCCGATTGCTCGTAATGGGCATTCTGAATCTCCAACGGTAAATCTGCAATATCCAGACGATCACCTTCGCAAACGATGAGGCTGCGCTCTATCACATTACGCAACTCGCGGATATTCCCTTTCCAGGGTTGTTGTTCCAGTGTACTGAGAAATTCGGGAGTAATCTCATTAATGGCACGCGACAGTTGTGCTGAGAAGTTCCGTATAAACGCCTTTGCCAGCAGGCGGATATCTCCCGTACGCTCGCGCAGCGGCGGCAGGTGTACTTGAAATACGCCAAGCCGATAGAAGAGGTCTTCACGGAAACGCCCTTTGGCTATCTCTTCCGGCAGATTACGGTTGGTTGCCGCAATAATACGCACATTGACGCGTGTCGGTTTCGTATCGCCTATCTTGATATATTCTCCTGTTTCGAGGATACGCAACAACTTGGCTTGCAGTTCAAAAGCCATCTCACCGATCTCATCCAGAAAGATAGTGCCATGGTTCGCCTCCTCAAACAAACCCTTCTTATCTTTCAACGCTCCCGTAAACGAACCTGCCTTATGCCCGAACATCTCACTTTCCAGCAGCTCCTTACTGAACGAGGAACAGTTCACAGCCACAAAGTTTTGCTTTGCCCGCTTACTATTATAATGAATGGCTTGGGCAAATACCTCCTTACCCGTTCCCGTTTCTCCCGTCAGTAACACGGGAACATCGGTCACCGCAACCTTCCGTACAAGCAATACCGCTTCTTTCAGTGATTTGGATTCTCCCAGAATGGACTCGAACGAATACGTCTGTCCCACTTTCTTTTCAAGCTTTTCCAAACGGACATTCATCCGCGCTTTCTCCATGGCACGGCTGATGAGGGGAATTATCCTATTATTGTCATCTCCCTTTGTGATATAGTCGAAAGCTCCGTTCTTGATGGCTTGTACGCCATCGGGAATATTGCCATGAGCCGTCAGGAGAATGACTTCCACATTGGGAGCCGCCTTTTTGATGGACAGCACCAGATCCACCCCATTTCCATCGGGCAGGAAAACATCACACAAAGCTACGTCGGGGGTTTGGAGTTCCAGTTGTCGTAGGGCAGCCCTGCAATCACCAGCCTGACAAACTTCATATCCTTCTAATTCCATCATACGCGCCAAAAGGGTACGGATTTGTACCTCGTCATCAACGATTAAAATCTTACTCATATCTTATTCGGATAAGTGTTTAAACTGATAATGGTAAAAACAGGGTGTGCAAATATAAAGCTTTTCCCGAATACGAGCGGCACATCTTTTGA
>OMGJ01001236.1_pt1 | contig 11909 bp, 9 predicted proteins | sample 1645811 | NCBI WGS metagenome assembly OMGJ01 (sample SAMN05578589, study PRJEB25193) | human gut metagenome | biome: Human Microbiome; feature: human-associated habitat; material: feces | host: Homo sapiens | place: USA:Birmingham | reverse complement strand
AATCGATAGTAGGAAAATGATAGTTCTCTAAATCCAATTTAGGGTTGTAAGGTTCGGTCTCCGCACCCTGATAATTTTCATCATCGGCAGCAGGCTCTATCTCGAACTCAGGCTCTTTATCTGCCGACGCTGCCCGAAAAGGAGGTACGGGATCAGGAGCTGTCTGTTCAAAAGTCATAGTCACATCACCATCGGATGTCACATCCCTGTCTTCCGGAGTCACAGGCATTTCGGTTGAAGATTCGACAGGTGTTTCAGGCACAACAGTAGTTTCCACCTTTTTCACCGGTACTTCCTGACGGAAAGTACGATTTACATCAAATTCTACTTCCTGAGGTTTCGGGTTATCATATTCATGTGGTTGAGGGGCCTGAGTAACTTCAGCAAGTTCTTCTTTTTGTTTACGCTTCAAGAAACTAAGACTAAAAAGCTTACGCAGCCAAATGATGGTGCGGGCACTCATATATATAAGGAAACAAATACCTGTTACCAGAAGAATCAGCCATACACCCGGAATGCCAACTTGAGAAATCAGCCAGTTACTGATGTTATAACCATGCAATCCACCCAGATAGATGAAGGAGTCCTGATAATGGTCCATAAAAACGAAACCAAGGAAAACAGAAAACCAAATGAGCAGCAATGAACATCCGATAAACCATTTCCAAAGGCGTACCACACGCACACGCATTAATTTGAGTCCGGCAACAGCCAGATAGATTAAAATAAAGAAAGAGGAAATGAGTTAATTAATGAAATAGAAGAAATAGATAAGGGAACAGCAAATTTTATTAAAGCAAATTTAGGAGAAAATAACTTAATTAATATGAGTAAAGATGAAATAATAAATTTATATAAGGATGGAATAGATCTTGGAAATTTAAATTGTTATGGAAATCTTGCTGTTTTTTTATATGAAAATGATTTATATGATAGTGATAAATATAAAGAATTATTTAATATTGCAATGCAAGGAGAACACTTGGGTGTAAAGAAATGTGAATATATATATTTAAAGAAAAAGCTTAAAGAATTTGAGATAAGTAGTATAGTAACAGTTGAAGAATTAATTATTATTAAAAAATTGACTAAACTTTTAAATAACGGTGTTTATAAAGTTATTGATGAATTGATTAAATGGTATTCTAAAAGAAGGCCAGAGGAAAAGACTGAATATTATAAATTAATGGAAGATAAAATTTATTATAATTTAATTATTTAAAAAAAATGACTCAATTTAAAAGAGAAATAATTACTTTTAAATTGAGTCAAACTATTTTATAATGCTAAATCTAAAGTTATTATGCAATTATATTTAGGAGCATGTAATTTGATATCAGCTTCTATTTGTGATAATAGTTTTTCTGGAGAATTTGATTGATTAAGCTTAGAAGGATAAACTTCTATATCAAAAACAAGATTTTTTTTATCATTTTCCCCAACAACTCTAAAATCATGAAATGATTTTACTGCATCATATTTATTTAAAATTGATGTGACCATGTTTCTAGCTTCAATTATTTCATCTGTATCAACACAAATAGGATCCATGTGTATGACTAAATAAATATTGAGTTTTTTTGAAATTTCTCTTTCAGCAGTATCTATAATATCATGAATTTTCATAATATCTATATTGCTAGGAATTTCAGCATGAATTGAAGCCATAATTCTACCAGGTCCATAATTATGAACGACTAAATCGTGAATTCCAGTAATATTATCGTAAGACATAACCATATTAATTATATCATTTACTAATGCTGGATCAGGTGGTTCTCCTAAAAGAGGACTAAGTGTTTCTTTAATAAGAGAATAACCAGAATAAACTATAGCTAATGCAACAATTATACCTATGTATCCATCAATAGGAAGTGTTGTAAATTTAGCTATTAAAAAAGAAATAACAACAGTACTTGAAGTAAAAACATCACCCATTGCATCAGTTGCAGTTGCTTTTAATGTTGAAGAATTAATTTTATTACCAATGGATTTGTTAAACCTTGAAAGCCATAATTTAAAGCCAATTGAAATTAGCAATAATAAAAATGGAATAGTTTCAAATGATACTGGAGTAGGGGTAATTATTTTTTGAAAAGAAGTTTTAACAAATTGTAACCCTACAAGCATAACCATAAAGGAAACTACCATTGCAGTTATATACTCTATACGTCCGTGTCCAAAAGGATGTTCAGCATCAGCAGGTTTATTTGCCATTTTGAATCCTATGATAGTTATTATAGAAGAAGCTGCATCTGATAAATTATTGAATGCATCAGCTAAAATTGAAACTGAGTTAGAAAGTAATCCAACTGATAATTTAATTAAAAAAAGTAATGAATTAGTAATTATTCCAATTATACCAGCAAGATTAGCGTAAGATTCTCTTATTTTTACATCAGATATGTTTTCAGGTTCTTTAATAAATTTTTTTATTAAAAAGTTAGAGATCATAAAAGTCCTCCTATATTTATTTTAATTAATTTATACAAATAAAATTGTATTTAAAAAGAAAGTTTATTATATAATGCTAATTTAATGAAATATAAAAGTCAACGGTGGGACATAAAATTTTAAAAATTAAGGCTACTATTAAAAGCATATTAATTAAATGTATATGTATTTGTTATAGGAGAATGTTGTTATGATTTAAGGATTGGATTTTGTTATAGGAAAATATTGTTGGAATTTATGATTAGATAAGTTTATAAATGAAGTTACTGATTTGTCTATTTTTATTATTACTTAAAATTTTATATTGAGGTTCTGTTATATCAAAATGTTGTTAACAACATTTTGATATAACAGAATAATAAGACCTAAAGAAATATATATTAAAAGGTTATAAGTTCAAATGAGTTGAGAAAAAATAACAAATGAAGTATAGTAAATATATACATTAAGTAAAGGAGTAAATAACTATGGAAAGAAATCTAGCAATAGAATTAATAGACTTTTTATATGATAGTCCAAGTGCATGTCATGGAGTAAAAGCTACTCAAAGGATATTAAATGAAAATGGGTTTATTGAAATAAAAGAAGAAGATAAATGGGATTTAAAATCAAAGGGTAAATATTATGTTATAAAAAACGACTCAGCATTAATTGCTTTTGAAATAGGTAGTGAAGATATAGAGCAAGTTGGTTTTAGACTTATTGGAGCACATACAGATGTACCAGGATTTAGAATAAAGCCAAATCCTCAAATGATTACAGAAGGAAGATATGTTAAATTAAATACTGAAGTTTATGGTGGACCAATACTACATACATGGTATGACAGACCTTTAAGTATTGCTGGTAAAGTTGCATTAAAGGGTAAATCTCCAATAAAGCCAGAAATAAGATTAATAAATATTAACAAGCCATTATTAATAATTCCAAGCTTAGCTATTCATATGAATAGAGAAGTAAATGAAGGATATAAAATAAATAGACAAGTTGATACTTTACCTTTATTAGGACTTATAAATGATAAACTTGAAAAAGAAGATTATTTAATGAACATTCTTGCTCAAGAACTTAAGGTTAATAAAGAAGATATATTAAATTTTGAATTAGGATTATATGAATATGAAAAAGGGTCATTAATAGGAATGAATGAAGAACTTATTTCTTCAGGAAGATTTGATGATTTATGGATGGTATTTGCTGGTGTTAAAGCATTGGTAAATAGTAAGGAAAATAAGGCAACTAAGGTTATGATTTGCATTGATAATGAGGAAATAGGAAGCTTAACAGCAGAAGGGGCTAATTCTACATTATTAAATAATATCTTAGAAAGAATTACTATTGGATTAGGAAAGGATAGAGAAGAATATTATAGGGCTTTATCTAAGTCTATAATGATATCTGCTGATTTAGCACATGCTGTTCATCCTAATTTAGGAGATAAGCATGATCCTACAAATAGGCCAGTTCTTGAAGGAGGTCCAGTATTAAAAATTGCTGCATCTGGAAGCTATAGTACAGATAGCTTTAATGGAGCTGTATTTGCTGGAATTTGTGATTCTGCAGGTGTTCCATTCCAAAAATTTGTTAATAGATCAGATGTTAGGGGAGGAACTACAATAGGACCTGTAACAGCTGCAAATTTAACTATTCCAGTTATTGATATGGGGGCACCAGTTATTGGAATGCATTCAATAAGAGAATTAGCAAGTGTTAAGGATAATTATTATACTATTAAAGCATTTACTGAATTTTTTAGTTTATAAGATAATTTATTGAAATTTTTTAAAGTGAGCTGTGTAAAAGCTTGTAATATAGATATGTTACAGAAGCCTTACACAGCTTTTTATTATAAAATTTATTATATAAATTAAATAAACTTCCTACTTCTTTACCAATCTTTACGGTTAAAAAATATATCGAAAAACCTATCATTAAGGTTTGATAGTACTGTGCATCTGCTTTAGTTTCTGAAATTAACTTATTAAAAAACATATATAAATACCATATAAAACAATTCAATAAAAAAGTAGATGGAAAAATTGCCAGTATATAAGAGATAACTGACGGTACCTTCTTTTTTTCAGCAAGAAAATATTTTAAAATGCACTATACTTAATAACAAATACCTAAAAATATTCCAAATATAAACATTAAATGACTAAAATTTAGATACAACAACTCGTCAAAAAAATCTATAATTGGTAAATATCCCCAAATTGATATAGTTACCAATCCAAATATTAATCCGACTTGTATGATAAGCTTTACTTTCTTAGATAACTTGTTTTTGCTATTATTCATCTTCTAATCCCTTTTCATATGGTTGTTGTTGAGTTACACAATGAATCATTCCACCATTTTTATACAATGGCGTAACATTTATAGGTACTACTTTTCTATCAGGATAAAGTGTCTGAATCTTCTTAATAGCAATATCATCATTTTTATCTCCATAAACAGGTAACAATACTACTTTATTTCCCAAATAAAAATTCAAATATGATCCTTTATAGTCCAATCCTTTTACATTTTTAGAGGTTAATGGTATTTCTTCAATTGTATATTTTTCGCCTTCAGCATTTCTTGCATCTAATAACGTCTCATAGTCGCTTTCTTTCATACCTTCATATAAATCGAAAAAGTCGTTTTCGGGTACTGTTAAAATTGTTTTATCATTATAAAATCTTGCAACCCCATCAATATGAGCATCTGTTATGTCCTCACCCTTTAATGTATCTGCACCGGCTATACTGTGCACTCCGCAATAGCACATTATGATTGAGAAAAATAATATTATTAACTTTTTCATAACTTTCACCCTTATAATTAACTTTTATATGTTAATTATTCCAATTTCGCTATTTTCTGTCTAGCAATTTAGAGCATATGATTCGAATTACAGCAAATAATTCACTGAAAGTTAGTATTTTTAGACATCTAATTTCTCGTAATTCTTTATTTATACCTTCTTCTTAGTCTAATTATTCTACTAATTTAAGAGATTCTAGCATATCTACTGACTTTATCTTTCTATGCATTATAATTGCAAGGATTATAGTAATTATACTTGGAATTAAAGTAGAAATTATAAAGTTTCCTATACGCAAGCTAGGGTCAAACATAGCATTAGTTGGTGGTAAATTAGTAATTATAAATTCATGTAGCCATATACCGATAATATATCCTACTAATATTCCAATAGCTGATAATAAAATGGTTTCTCGATAAATATACATTGTTACTTCTTTATCAAAAAATCCTAATACCTTAATCGTAGAAAGTTCTCGAATACGTTCCAATACATTTATATTAGTTAAATTATAAATTACTACTATTGCCAAGATTGTTGCTATTAATATCAAAATGACAATTACTTTATTTAATCCACCTAAAATATTATTAATGGTTTTTTGATTATTACTATTTTGTAAAACTGTTGTCAATGCTCCCGTGTCCATTAAATTTTCAGATGATTTTTGTATATCTCTTTTATTATTTTCTTTTAACGTAACTAATTGTCCATTAGTTCTGTAATTATTTTTAAATGCTTTTTTATATGCATTCTTTCCCATAAATACATTGTGTCCTATATACATTTCCGTTACACCTGTAACTTTCAATTTATGCCACTTACCGTTATCATCTTTCAATTTAATTTTGCTACCTTTTTTAGCATGTAATAGTATAGCCAATTTTTCTGAAATAATAACACTATCAGAAGTTACTGTGTACTTTTTACCAGTCTGTCTATTCTCTAATTTTACAAACTTCGTCAAAGCTTTACTTGAACTTGGAACAATTAAACTTATATCTTGTTCAGCATTATCTGTACCTGCTTTTTTAGTCAAATTTTCATAATGAATATCTAGATACTGTTTAATCTTGTTCTTATTTAATTCAGTATCTAAATTGTTTTTTTGCCTACTAGTTAAGTTCGAATGTTGTAAAGTAACTAAATCATACTTAATAATATCAGTATATTGTATCTGACTAATACCACTAAGCGAATCCTTAATACCCAGACCCATTACCAATAATCCAGTGCATCCTGCTACACCAAATATTGTCATTAACATTCTACTCTTATACCGGAATATGTTTCTTGCTGTAACTTTGTACGTGAAATTCATTCTTTTCCAAAGAGGTGATATTTTTTCTAACAAAATTTTTGATCCCTTTTTGGGTGGTTTGGGCAATAGTAATTGTGCAGGAGATTCTTTAAGATTATTTTTTAATACCCATAAAGCCGCTAAAGTCGTAGAAGCTATTGCAATGATGACAGCAATTGCTAAATATTTCCAAGAAAATAAAACTGTCATATTTGTCAAAGTAGAATTAGCAGCGTAGGCTTCAAAAACAATCTTAGGTAAAATTAAATAACCTAAACTAGAGCCTACAACTACACCCAATCCACTAGAAATCAAGCTATACATAATAAATTTTTGACATACATCCATATCACTGTATCCCAAAGCTTTTAAAGTGCCAATATTAATTCTTTCCTCATCAACAAATCTTGTCATTGTAGTTAAACTAACTAATGCTGCAATAGCAAAAAGAATAGTTGGGAAAACATTCGATAAAATATCTACACGCTCCGAATTCGATCGGTAAATTGTATATCCTGGATTAGAATCTCTAGTATTAACTGTATACTTAGGATATCCAGTTTGATCCAACAAAAGTTTTTGTTTATCAACATTTTTACTTTTCTGATCAATTTCTTTCTGCAATACTTTCGCCTGTTCTGGTGATACTTGTGCTAACTTATTTACTTGATCCTTCGCCTGAGAAATTTGACTCTCTGCTTGCTCTACATTTGCCTTATATTTTTGATATTTTGTTTTACGATTTTTATTCAACTCTTTGTTTAAATTATCTTGATATTTATCTATTAATTCATTATACCGTTTTGCATATGGATTTAGATTATAGGTAGTATTATAAATAATTCTAGCAATAGTATAGTTTCCTTTAAAAGCTGATTTATCTGTAATTGCAATACCATCTAATTGTCCTGTTCCTATGTTAGTTTGGCCAATATTACTTTTATCCATATATTCACTAGATTTAACAAAACCTACAACCTTAAATTCTCTAGATTTTAATGTTTGTCCATTTTCTAAAGTTATCTCCTGCCCTATATGGTATCTATTCTTCAATAAATAACTTATGGCTATTTCATTTTTATTAGTTGGTCTTTTTCCCTTTATTAACTCGTAAGTAGATACATTTTTAGTTTGAGAAAAAACTCTTAAACTCGTTCTTGATTTTTTAACTTTTGCATCTTGATAATATCCAAAATCAACCCTTTTAATATTTTTTTGAGTTTTGATAGTATGGATGTCTTTATTATCCAATCCATAATTAGAAGTTACTGTTATATCAGCCAAAGAATGCTTTTTATAAAATTCAATAGCTGTTTGTCGCATATCTGGCCCTGAACTCTTTAATCCAATCAATGTAAAAGTTCCTAGCATCACTAAAAGAAATATTGCGATAAATCTCCCTAAAGACCCTGTAATCGCTTGCAAAGAATCTTTCCACAATACTTTTTTCTTCATTTATTGTCACCTACCATTCAATTGTACTAACATCAGCTGGAGCTAGATTAGTCTTTATTTCCTGTACTCCTCCATCATGAATTTTAATAACTTTATTTCCAATTGATGCTAATGCTGAATTATGTGTAACAATAATTACCGTAGTTCCATTTTTCACACTCATATCTTGTAAGATTTTTAACACTTGCTTTCCTGTTTTATAGTCTAAAGCTCCGGTCGGTTCATCACATAACAATAATTTAGGCTTTTTAGCTATAGCTCTGGCAATTGCAACTCTTTGTTGTTCTCCACCAGATAATTGAGCAGGAAAGTTGTTCATTCTTTTTTTCAGTCCCACACTTTCAAGTGCCTCTTGTGCATCCAAAGCATTGTCAACAATTTGTGAAGCAAGTTCCACATTTTCCTTTGCCGTCAAACTTGGAACTAGATTGTAAAACTGGAATACAAATCCTATATCTGTTCGTCTATATGACGTTAATTGTCGCTTAGTATACTGTGCAATATTATTACCATCAATAATTACATTTCCTGTAGTATTAGTGTCCATTCCTCCTAATATATTAAGTAACGTTGACTTTCCAGCACCTGATGAACCCAAAATAATTACTAGTTCTCCTTTATCAATCTTAAAACTAATATCTTTATTTGCATAAACTGTACTATCACCCATGTGGTAAATTTTTGTATTTTCTTCTACTTCTATGTATGACATTTAAAACCCTCCGTTCTTATATCGATATACTGTTCATTTAAGATCATAATTATTGTAAACTTTATTAAGCAATACAAACAATACACAATTAATTAGTAGTTGTTGATTTAAGGAGACTATCTATGGGAAATATTCGTAAAACTGATTCAAAAAAACGTATATTGAAAGCATTTATTGAAATACTAAATACTGATGGTTTTAATAAAATGACAGTTAGTAAAATAACGAGTCTTGCACATATTAATAGAGGTACCTTCTATCTTAATTATATAGATAAATTCGATTTACTTAAAGAAATTGAACAAGAAATATTTACTAAAATTAAGACTATATTATTAGAAAAAGAAACGATAGACATTATCTTTTCAGACGAAAAATTTTGGCAGTTATCTCCTATTTACAAAGTAATGCTGCCCTTATTACCGCACTTATTAATAGCGATTTGAAAAATAGTATTCAAGAACAATTAGCCAACTTATTCAAAAATATTTTTACAGAAAATAATGCTAATATTAACAATCCGAAGATTGCTCAACCGTATGCTTCCAATATTATTTTTGGAAGTATTTCTACAATTTTCATCACTTGGATTAAAAATAATATGCAAGAAAGTCCTAAGGAATTACTTAATATTATAAATAGTTACCGAAAACTCACACCTATTGATATTTTTTCATAAATTATTGTCGAATTTTATCTTTTTAAATAGTTATAATTTTATGTACTAATCAATATTATATCTATAAAATATTATATTTCGAACGCTTGACTATCCTTTAATTAATCTATTAAACTTATAGTAGGTTATAGGCACTCTAGCATTAAAAGGAAAGGAGTAAGTGATTTCAGTTAATCACTTTTGATAAATATGGAAAAACTATATAAAGCACTAACTGAACAAAAATATAGGGTTAAGCTTATTAAAAAGGGTAACCATTGGGTCGCAAGAGGTATGACTATCTTACTTTTTGGTTTAGGTGTAATAGCACTTTCTAACGTTGAAGTACAAGCTTCAAGCTGGCATGCTAATTCTCCAGCTGAAATCGCCAAAAGAATTTCAAGCAACGATAGAACTTTTACTTTTGAACGAGGAGATACTTTCTGGGGAATTTCACAGGTATTAAATATTAATTATCAAACTTTAATGGAATGGAATGGATATAAATCTGGTGATGAATATACCATTCCAGTAGGTACCGTTATTTCTATTAGAGGCAATCGTTTAACATTTACCACCCCTAACGGTAATGTTATATTAGATAAAATTATTCAACCTCAAGATAGAATAACTCAAACACCTCTACCTACTCCTGCAATTATTACAAATAAACAAAAAGCAGATAACAGTTCTGACAACTCTAATAATTCTGGTAGTGATAGTAATCGAGAATTTCCTACCGATAAGGGCAATGTTGACTCAGGTAACAACGGAAATAATACCGATAACTCGGGTAATGATAGCAGTAATATCCCTACTGACAATGGTAATGTTGATACTGGAAACAATGGCAATAACAACACCAATAACTCAGGTAGTGACAACAGTAATATCCCTACTGACAACGGCAATGTTGACAATGGGAACAGTGGTAATAACAATGCCAATAACTCGGGTAGTGACAACAGTCAAGAACTTCCTATAGATAATGGTAATGTTGATGCTGGCAACAATGGTAATAACAATACTAACAATTCTGGCAGTGATAACAGTAATATCCCTACAGATAATGGTAATGTAGATACTGGAAACAGTGATAATAACGCCAACAACTCAGGTAGTGATAACAGTAATATCCCTACAGATAATGGTAATGTAGATACTGAAAACAGTGATAATAATGCCAACAACTCGGGTAGTGACAACAGTAATATCCCTACTGACAACGGCAATGTTGATACCGGAAATAGTGGTAATAACAATAACAACAACTCGGGCAGTGACAACAGTCAAGAACTCCCTACTGACAATGGTAATGTTGATGCTGGCAACAATGGTAATAACAATACTAACAATTCTGACAGTGATAACAGTAATATCCCTACAGATAATGGTAATGTTGATACTGGAAACAGTGATAATAATGCCAACAACTCAGGTAGTGACAATAACCAAGAACTTCCTACAGATAATGGTAATGTTGATGCTGGCAACAATGGCAATAACAACACCAACAACTCGGGTAGTGATAATAATGGAGGACCTAGTTCTATAGATGAAGTATCACCATCTAAACCTGAACAACCTAAAATTGATATCTCACCATTACAAAATCTATTAATAGCAAATTCCAACATAGTATCACTTCCTATTTATTATAATGCCTCTGAAAATAACCGTTTAGCTTTTGATGCACTTATGTCAGAAGCAAAATCTTTGCAATATAAATTATCATTGACTAATGAAGAAATGGTTGCAATGATTGATAAATTAACTGCTGCTAAAAATAATCTAAATGGAAAAGCCACAGATTTTTCTAAAGCAGATGAACTTCTCGAAGAATATAATAATAGAGATAATAACCAACGTTACCATAATGCAACTGCTCCTTCTCAATTGGCTTATGATAATGCAATAAATGAACTGAAAAAATTACAAAATACTACTCAAGTAACTCAGGCTACTGTTGACAGTGCCATTGCCAACGTTATTGAAGCAAAAAATCAATTAGATGGAAAAGTTCTATCAACTGAAGAACAAAATAAATTTGATGCTATTAAATCATTTAAAGAAGATATTGCATATTATCAAGAAGCTATCAAGTATTTGCCTGATGCATACAGAACAGCAGCTGAAGGTTTGTTACAAACACAAGGATTAAATGTCTTGCCAAATATCAATGCTTTTAGTACTGAAAGTATAGTGTCTATGCAAAACAATTTGAAAACATGGTTAGATTTTTATATTAAATCTGCTGATAAACAGTTACAAGGTAAACGCGATTTAGAAGCAAAAATTCAAGAATTACAAAATTTAGTAGATACTAAACTTTCCTTATACACTGAATTAAATAGAGCAACAGACTTTATTAATGCAAGTAAAGAAATGTTACAAGATCCTTCTAAAGCATATTTATATGAAGAACAATCTACTAAATTAACAACTGTTATTAACGAAGCAATAGATGCACAGAATAAAGCATTGATATTTGGCAAGACATTTAATCCTTGTGTTTGTAACA
>OMGJ01001231.1_pt1 | contig 11955 bp, 5 predicted proteins | sample 1645811 | NCBI WGS metagenome assembly OMGJ01 (sample SAMN05578589, study PRJEB25193) | human gut metagenome | biome: Human Microbiome; feature: human-associated habitat; material: feces | host: Homo sapiens | place: USA:Birmingham | reverse complement strand
ACCTATGATGATGGTGTTAAGGTGATTCGTACAGATGATGATCTGGAGCCAAGTGTAAAGCCGAGTGCAGCACCAAGTGTGACACCAACTGCCCGTCCATCGAACAAGCCTCAAAAGACTACTGCTCCTGCGGCTGTGGGTACGACACTGAAGAACAAAAGTGGTTCGTATAAGGTAGTATCTTCTAATAAGAAGCAACCAACGATTTCCTATGTGCAATCAGCAAAGACAAAGACGGCAAGCGTTACGGTGCCGGATAAAGTGACTATCGGAGGTGTGACATACAAAGTAACAGCCATTGCACCAAAAGCTTTTGCGAATAACAAAAAGCTGAAAAAAGTAACGATCAGCAAAAACATTACATCTATCGGCAAAAATGCGTTTGCCGGATGTAAGAAGTTGAAGAAGATCACGATCAAATCAACGAAGTTAAAGAGCAAGTCCATTGGCAAAAATGCGTTTAAGGGAACGGCAAAGAACCTTGTTATCAATGTGCCAAAGAAACAATATAAGGCATACAAAAAGTTCCTGAAGAAGAAGGGCAACAAGACAGTAAAGGTTAAGAAATACTAAAGTTTGGTTATTCAGTCCAGTTCATTAAGCTTAAAATTTAGAGCCATGACAATCACAACCACCGGCTAAGCCGGTGGTTTGCTTTGCGGACTATAAGGCCTCTTTGCCGGCGTCTGAGTTTAAAGACTCGCCGAAAGGTCTGCCCACCGCATCAGTCACTTACTTAAGCCCCCTGGGCTTATTATTAATTGTTTTTCTTTACTGGCTCACCCTTGAACGGGTCAACATACGCTTTGATTGTCATCTGGTCATATTCCAAATCTTCTTGTAATTGATTTCGAATATATTCTTCTATTTTCTTTGCATTTTTTCCTGCTGTATCAACATAATATCCTCTACACCAGAAATGTCTATTCCCATATTTATATTTTAAATTTTGCATGTCTCTCAAATATCATCAATGTACTTTTTCCCTTTAGATATCCTATAAAATATGAAACACTCATTTTGGGTGGAATTTCAACAAGCAAATGAATATGATCTGGACATACTTCTCCTTCTATAATATTTACACCTTTTCTTTTACAAAGCATGGTAATTATATTGCGAATATCTTCTCTTAACTTTCCATACGCTACCTCTCTTCTATACTTTGGTGCAAAAACTATATGATACTTACAATCCCATGTAGTATGTGATAAACTGTTATTGTTGTTCATACAGACAACCTCCTTTGTTTTTTAATGTGGTTGGCAGACCATCATTATTATGACAAAGGAGCTTATCATTGCACATCGCTTAAGCTCTTTCCACCACCCGCATAGCAGGTGGTTTATTTATTTGCTGCATTCCATTTCTCCTCCAAGAAAAACTACATTTCGCAAATGAAGCCTCTAGGCCTATATAAAAAAAGAGGATCGCTAAAAATAACGATCCTCTCTTTCTACTTCTTGCCAAATGCTATCATAACTTATGTACAGTTAGGCATTTCAGCATATTATTTTGCTACTACATACTGAACCCATCTCTTAACATTACTAATACTGTCAGATGCTTCTACCTTTGTAGTAGACTCTTTGCTTTCGACCTTCTTCAGATAATATGTGTATACTTTAGAACGGTCTGCATAACGATACTGTGTTTTATAGGAGGATACCACTTGTCTTGTAGATTCTCCATACCAACATGGAGCACTTCCGTATAAATTGAAATAACCTCCAATTTGTTTTGAATACTGATTACCTACACAGGCAAGCTGAGCTCCCCAACCTCGTTCCTGATAATTGGTACAAGACTTTCCACCCCACACACCAGAACAAGGTCCGGATGTTCTTCCATCTGCAGATAAATATCTAATGTAATTATACTGCGTGGCATATCCATTAGGAACAGACTGCGTCTCAACCTTTCTGGAATCACTGCCACTAATATTACCATCTGACCAGCCGCTCCAGCCTCCATATGGTCCCCATACCCAAGAAGAATCATATAAGGTATAACCTGCTACTGAGCTATTGCTAGACGTAATTTTTGTTGTGTAATCATACGTCCACTTTTCGCCAACGATTGTAGCATTATCTGGAACTTCTGATTCCAATACCCAATCCATAGAACCATACTTTAACTTATTGTAACTGTCCTCATTAATTGTCACAAGTTTTCCACTGGTAAAGTTCAGTAAAGAATCGCCTTCCACTTTACCGTAGATCATATAGTCACCTGTCAATACTAATTTACCAACAATATTAGCATTCAATCTCGTCAAGGACACATCCTTGGACAATACAACGTTAGAACTTGTCGACTCCAACTTGATCGTACCATATAGCGAAATATCTGTCTTATCAGCAGACAATATCATGGCAAATCCATTTGTCTTAGCGGATATTCTTGCCAAATTCAGTTTTTCAGAAGAACATACAATCGGAGCTGATTTATTGTCTTCAAATACAAAACCGTTCAGTGTAGTTTCTTTAGCATCGGAAGAAATTTTAAGTCCTTTATATGCTTTATTACCACCATTTAATTCAAAATAATCTGTTGATTTGGTTATATCATATGTCTTATTTGCTAACGTATCTTCCATATCAGCCAGATTAACAATTAACTTGGTAGCTCCTGAGGTAATTGCCGCATTGGCAATATCACTATTCTTGGCATTTACTGTAACTTTTCCTGCTCCGGTAAATGCATTTTTGCCAAGCTTCTTAATGTTTGTAGTTACCGTAAAATCATCCAAACTGCTACATCCACTAAACGCTTTATCGCCAATAGTTTGTAGTCCCTCTGCCTTGACAGAAGTAAGTGATGAACATCCTTCGAAAGCTTGATCTGGTATTTCCGTAATATGCTTGCTAAGTTTGATCGACTTAAGCTTATCATTTCCGGCAAAAGCATCTTTTTCGATGCCAACAATCTTAACAACAGACGTTGTCCCGTCTCCGTTTTCAGTAGAGATATAATCAGGAATATACACATCGGTTCCTTCACCAGTATAGTCTACAACCGTGCCTGTTTCACTATCATAAACAAGTCCCTTGGATCTTAGCAAAGCATTATCAATATACTGGTTTACTTCAAACGGAACTTCAAATGGTAAAATTCCATTTTCATAATCATCAAAGCTATGTGTCTGTTTCGAATAGTCAATGAAATCATATGTGTCATCATCCTGTACACCATATGTATATACATAATAGGAACTAGACGCAATATCATATCCTACAACAGCAAAGACATGAATTGTTCCAGCACATACCATTCTGTAATATCCCTCTGGAGCCTCCGCATTCGAATACGTCTTGGAAGTAGTTTCCGTCTTTTGTGTCGAATATGTCAATGCGGTAGCATATTCCTGTGAGGATGAAGAGGTATTACTTGACGAAGATGCTGTTGTTTCCGATCCTCCCTCTGAATGGCTCTTGTTATATCCATATGTATCACTTACTTTACTACTTAAAGCTGTAGAGTTCGTACTACTCTCACTGGATGAGTTGCTTTTCTGTTTACTTGATGAATTATTCCATGTTTTACTCTTTGACTTTTCAGTAGTATTGTCTTGATTTGCAGTTAGGCTTGCATCAATTTTAGCCTCTGTTCCTAGAGCTTCAGTTCCTATACTTGTCCCTATTGATGCTGATATACCTGTTTTGTCAACAGTTGAATCATTCTTATTAGTAGTTTTTTCCTTTCCCTTAACAGTCACAACACTATTCTCGGAAACTTTACTACTAGAATCTTCTACTACCTTTCCACTTTCATCCGTATGAGTCTTAACAAGTGTCAAACTGTCATTCCAATCTTTTGATAGAGTCCAAGATGTTGTTTCAGTTGTTGAATGCGCCAGTGAATTAACAATAGAATTCGATGTACTTTCATTAATTGTTCCACTTGATGTTATAGTCTCTGAAATTGTTAAACCACTTGTATTTCCAAAATCCTTAATGGTATATAAAGGAACATTCTCCATCTGCCCAATTTCATATGCAAATAAATACTGTCCATCTTTATCATTTTCATAAATAATCGGTTCACCTAATTGTTTTACCGGTCTTGTCTGATTTCTCTTACTGGTCCAGTTTGCATGTAAGGTAATGTTTCCGGTTTTACCCAATGGAATCTTATCAACAAGATTATCTTTCTCATCGGTCCATCCCATAAATGTATAGCCAAACCACTCAGGATTCGTCAATGTCGCACCTTCATTTACCTTGTATTTAATGCTATCCACTTTTGCCAATGGTGAATCAAAAGTAATCGTATACTCTCTTGCTGTCCAATGCGCATACAGATCGACATTACCCTTCTCGCCTGCAGCAATCTGTTTTACCTGCTTGGCATTAGAACCTTCTCCATCATACCAACCTTCAAAAATATAACCTTCACAACTAATATTCTTCAATGTTAAACCAGTTTCAGAGCTATATGTATTCGGGTTTGTATTTTCAATTTCCTGCTTCTGCAAATATGCATCATCCTCATACAGATGATAGGTAATAGAGTTCTCTGAATTCTCCAATTTTGGAACAACTTCCTGTTTTACTAACACTGCACCACACTCACCACAATGTGAGCCTTCGGTAAGTCCTGTATTTTCTGTAGTAGCAGCTACTGCAGCATCTACCACGGAAACATGTCCCTTAGCTGGAATTACAGTATCTTCCAATTTGATATTATTAAGACCTTTTTCGTCGCTATAATATTTACCACAAGAGGTGCAGTGATAATAAGCCTGATTACCCTTTTCAGTACAAGTAGCTTCCTTTGCCTCAACCGCCTTCATGGTATGGGTGTGTTTCTCCGTTGTCGTACCAAGATTCACGCCATATCCACCTGCAATATATCGACGCACAAGAATAACATCTGCTGAGTTAATTCTTCCATCCTCATTGACATCACAAGCTTTCTCGTTAATAGTCTGCTCATATCCACCTGCTATCTGTCTTCTCATCATAATGACATCTGTAGAATTAATTTTGTTGTCCTCATTAAGGTCACCCGGTGTAAATGCAGAAATTCCAATTTCGCCGTCTTCTGTTTTTACATCTACAGCATTCAAATCTGCATCAACCATATCTCCAGCGTCACAAGATACACTAATCTTATAGCTTTCTCCTGATTTTGCAGTGTCGCTCACCTTAAAAGAAAGTTTTAAGATGGTGCCATCTTTGATGTCATCCGCTGTTATTTCCTGTCCATCCCATACGAATTTACATGGAGACTGTATTTTTCCCGGTTTTGTCAATACTAGAGAGGAGAACGCATCTCCTGCAGTTGCATCAGTAAGCGTCAGACCCTCATCATATTTCAAACTAACAGCTGCTCCTAATATTCCCGGATTATCTTTTACATCAACAGTAACATCTACTGTTGCACCAGGCTTCGCTGTCTGACTTTGCACAGAAAGTGTAACCTGTTTTTTAGCTGTGTCTGCCTTTACATAATGCGACGGACAACCGGTCACAATCATAGCAGCAGCAAGCACACTGACAATAATTTTTTTTGCTATTTTCATAAATGCTCCTTTCTCACATCTAATGTTAAGATGCGTCTTTTACTATAGTTATTGTTCCATTGCGCAATTCCAGATCAATTGGCATTAAATCGCCATCTACAATATCACCGGAATTATAATAAAATCCAATGTCATACTCTCCTTCTGCAGCTTCTTCCGAAACATCAAAGGTCAATAACAGCATTACACCGTCTTTTACATTATCTTTGGTGATTGATTCACCATCCCACGTAAATTTGCAATTATTTTTTAGGATATTTGCCTTTGTCATAACTAATGCATCTTTAAGTGCATCTCCATTGGAGGCATCTGTTAACGTCAGAATTTTGTCGTTATAATCTATCCCCAAAGTCATGCCCAAAATTCCAGGATTGCTATTAATATACACCGGTACTTGTACTGTTTTCGCTCCCGGAAACGTCTTTACGTCTCCGACAATAATTGCCGAAGTCATATCCTTCTCATACATTGCTGTGACAATCAAATCCTCTGTCACGTTATCATATGCCTTATCCCATGATTGGAAATTATAACCTATTCTCTTTGGAACATTTGGTGCAACTGCAGCTTTCCCAATCTCCACAGTTTCTTCTTTCAGTACTGTATTGTCATAATCCACAAACTTCACCTTGAACGGTCCTGTAGGACTTGCCGTAGGCTCACTACTTGGCTTAGCACTTGGTGCTACCGTAGGCTGCACTGTCGGTTTACTACTTGGTGGCACTGTTGGTATTGTTGTTGCCCCTGGGTTCTTTGTTGGTTCAGGTTGTCCAGAAGACGAAGGTAACTGTATGTATTTTAGTCCCTCAAAACAAAAGGAAACTGATATTACATCACCTTTGTTCACAGGTATTTTCTGCGTACCAAGTGTTTCAGATGCATCATCAACATAGTCATATGGATTTCTTAACTCAAAACGATAATACCCACTTTCATCACTATCAAACCACCCTTCACCCAATTCGAGAGAACGATCATTGATCTTAACTTCTGTAACGAAACCAAACATTTTATCTTTAACATCGTTATATTTCATGTTGGTATCAACCGTCAATACCGCAATATCTGTGTCTGCATTTTGTACAGTATATGTTGCAGTATATGTTCCATCCTCTGTAATATAAACTGCACCATCTTGATAACCAAATCTATAATCTTTCCAATTCTTTCCAGCATATCCTATTGCTGCCTTAACTGCCGGTCCGGTTGGCTCTGGAGACGGTGTTATTGTTGGCGCATTTGTCGGAACCGGTTGTGTAGAAGCTTTAGGAGCTTCTGTAACACTTGGTTGTTTTGTCACAATCGGCTTCTTCGTTGCTGTCGGTCGCTTCTTTATTGGCTGCACAACGATGCGGCAAGAAGCCTTTGCTTTTTTGTTTTTCTTGGAAATAGCAGTGATTTTTACTGTACCAGCTCTTTTTGCCTTAACAACACCTGAATTGCTAACTGTCGCAATACGTTTATTGCTAGATTTCCATTTCACTTTTTTGGTTGCTTTATTGGGCTTTACTTTCTTTACTTTTAACTTATACTTTTGCCCAACAAGCATCTTTTTGGTTTTCACAGACAAATATATTTTTTTTGGTTTCTTTGTCTGTTTTGCATCTGCATTTGGTGCAATACTTAACACAGTCAAACACATGATCAGACCAATTGCCAGATGCTTTTTCATCTTTGAAACATAATCAAGTTTCATCACTATCCCTCCTTCTGTATTTTTTGACCATTAATGTGTAATTGTTATTTTTCCATTTGCGATTAATGGTGACACGGGCAATAAATTTTTATCTATCACATCTCCTTCCTCATATTTTATTTTTATTTGATACACTCCCGAAGTCGTTGACTTAGGAATGTCAAATAACAACTCTGCTATCTCTCCATCCTGAATTTGATAGTCTTCAATCTGCTGTCCATCCCACATACATTTACAGCCATTCTTTAATTTTCCTGCTTTTGTTAATGTCAAAATATCTTTGAAAGCCTTTCCATTTTTAATATCTTTCAATTTCAGCCGGCTGTCATCATAATATACAGACCAAGTCATTCCCAAAATTCCAGTGTTGTTTGCTATTTTTACCGGTACCTTCACATTAGTTTGTCCTGGCTGCACTTTAACATTTGCAACTGTTATCCTAGTTACCGTATTGTCTTCTTTATAAAGTGCTTTTATCTGTAAATCAGATTTTATATGTTCATAAGATTTATTCCATTTATCAAAACGATAGTTCTTTCTTTCCTTTACTATTGGGGGTGTTGCATTTTTATTTTGTAATACAATTTCTGTTTTTAACACATTATTGTCGTAATCCATAAATGTAACCTTATGTGTACGTTGACTACTTTTTTGCTTTTTATCAGATTTTCCAACCACAATGCGATTTCCATCCGAAAGATGAAGCATCAGCTCACGATTGTCATCCGTGGCGTAACCAACCACTCTAACGCAATCTTTTTCTGCATAATGTTTTTTCTTTGTCAGGGAATACTGTGATATTTTTTGTTTACCAATCTGACAATTCTTCTTATCAATAACCACCAACTTATCCAATAGCGAATCGCACCATTCTTTCTCTGACCCCTCAAAATTATTATCTCCAATTACATGCGTAATAGCATTTTGTCGGCTCGCTATATAGATGCCTCCTAATGCCAATGCCACAGCTATAACACTTGTCCATACAATTTTTTTATTAAATTTCATCTGTAATAATCACTCCCAGCTTAAATTTTATATTTTTAACGTTCCTATCATACCCTATCGTTTACCATTGAAATTTCCAATTTTTTCAATATCTTTCATTGACCTCAATTTGATTAAATCCGCTCTATTTCTACATCTTATTTTTATGCTGATCATGTTCATTCTACATTACACCGGGTGAATTGTATAATTTGCACAATTTTCACATGTGAACTTTGTGAAACTTTTTCGTAAAAAAAATATATTTTTGCCCCACCGTCTTAACCTTACAATGCTTCAGCTCGCTTTCTATAAACATCCGTACTATAAAAGAGACCGCCAATCGGCGGTCTCCTCTATATCCCACAACACTTATCTTTCTTTAATTCCTCGATATCCCTATTTTACCTTGATCTTGACGCTCTTCTTTTTGCCACTGCCATCGGTTGCATAAACTGTAATCTTCACAGTACCTTTTTTCTTGGCCTTAACTACACCCTTTGCAGATACTGCAGCTATTTTCTTATTGGAAGATTTCCAGCAATACTGCGTGGATGCCAGCTTTTTGCCCGGTTTTGCTTTTACCTTTAATTTCAGTTTTTTGCCTTTCTTAAGGTTACGCTTTCCTGCCTTAACGGTAAGTTTCTTGACGGGCTTTTTCATGACTTGGATACGAACTTTTTTGCTGAATCCATTGGCTGTCGTAATCGTAATGACTGCCTTGCCTGCTTTTTTGCCTGCTTTTACAGTACCATTTGCCGTTACTTTCACGATGGATGGTCGGCTGCTCTTAAACGTTAGTTTTTGACTTGCAGCATTTCTCGGAACCCACTGAACAGTAAGTTTCATTTTTTTATTAGCAGCAAGTTTATAGCGAGAACCTACTGCAATTTTACCTGCTCCCTTAACTTTAGCATACACAACAAATCCTTTCGCTGTTACACTTGGTTTTGCACTTGGCTCTGTGCTTGGGCTCACGCTTGGCGTTACACTCGGTTTTGCACTTGGCTCTGTGCTTGGGCTCACGCTTGGTTTTGCACTTGGTTTTACACTTGGCTCTGTGCTTGGGCTCACGCTTGGCGTTGCACTCGGTTTTGCACTTGGCTCTGTGCTTGGGCTCACACTTGGCGTTGCACTCGGTTTTGTACTTGGCTCTACCGCCCCATTTACCTTTACACCGCTAACAGCAAAGGTAAGTTCCACCGTATTAGTTCCCTGATACGAAGCGTTATTAAAGGAAGCTTTTTTCTGTCTTTCTGCCGACACATCCTGAATATGTGTCATGACATCTGCCCAAATATTAATAAAAGCAAAATCAAACACATTGTTTGACAGTCCATCGGATGCTGCCGATTTCAAACTGCTATCATAGGTATACGTGTCATCTTTGATCGTGTACTGTTTCCCATTTACTGTTATTGATTTCAGCGTAATAACTGCATAGCTAAGTGCTGAACCTGCCGCTTCGGCCGCCTGTATATCTTTGATATATAACGAACCGATATTTTTAAGCTGCGTGTCTGTCGGCTTAACTGATAACGTGAATTCTTCGTCTTTCATTGAAATATCTACACTTTGTTCACTAGCGATCGTCGTCCAGCCGGATGTATCTAACATATACAGCTTTGTCCGTATATAGGAAGGTTTTGGCACGGTCACTTTGCACGTTGCCTGACATCCGGCCGCAATCGCTGCCGTAATTGTGCAAGTACCTGCACCCACTGCTGTGACCAAACCATTGGAATTTACTGTGGCTACTTTCTCATCATCGGATGTCCATTTAATAACATCTTTGCTGTCAGATGGTGTTAAGGTTGCATTAAGTTGTGTTCCCGCATCCCCAACATGAATCGTGATTTCCTGCTGATCCAAAGCTATCCCGGTTGCCGTGGAAGATGCACGATAGATCTCCATCATTGCATCAATAATGTCTTGATGCGTTACCTGACAAGAATACCGATTTATCAGACAAAAACCATAGTCACCATCGAATCCATTATCCCATGCAACAGGCACCAGTTCGTACTGTTTTGCATAATAACATACTTTCTGATAATAATCGGCTCGACATGCCTTATTCCGACTATCATAGTTTGCTTTGTTGATGGCTCCAAACTCGCCAATGATAACGCCATATCCCTGTGATACGAATTTATCATTCATTTTCTTAAACTGCGAAGCCATATAACTTTCATCGCCCCAAGTCGGTACTTTGGATTGGTTTGTTGCCTCGCTGCCCCACTGTGTTTTATCGGCTGATTCTGTACCACAAAAATCCCATGGATCGTAGTAGTGCACAGAAACCATAATTCTTTTTTCGCCGGATGCAATATCAGACGATAAATACTGATCCGTTGGCAGCACAAAACCATAATTGTCTGCCGTATAATTAATGTTTGTATTCCAACCAGGTATCAACAGCCATCTGCGATCGTTGTTGCCACCGGTCTGACGAACCGTATCCACAAAAATCTGATTATAATCATTGATATTGTTATATGCTGTCTTATTTGGAGTACCATAGGTTCCGTCATATTCTTCGTTCATTGACTCAAAAATCAAATGTTCATCATAATTTTTGAAACGATCTGCAATTTGCTCCCAACATGCCTTGTACTTAGCTTTGATCTTAGTCTGATCGCTGCTTGCGCAGAGCAGCCAGCTACCGCTTACCGTTGTGTAACCGTCTCCATGCATATTAACGATTGCATACATATCGTTCTGTACACAATAGTCTACTACTTCCTGTACATGATCCAGCCATGCAGAATCAATTTTGTATCCATTGTTATCATCGATTTTGCTCAAATAAGATACCGGAATTCGAATTGATTGAAATCCTGCTGCCTTTGCTGCCAAAACAAATTCTTTGCTTAAAACCGGATTCCCCCATGCTGTCTCGTTTGGAGTTCCTCCGCTATTTGCTTCCAGGGAGTTTCCTAAATTATATCCAACACCCATTGCCTCCGTGATCTGTTGTCTGTTTAGATCTTGGAAGGAATCTGTCCCCGCCGTCTTCTTTGTCGAAACTTTGTTTGTCACGCTGGCGATCTTACCTATTTCTGTTACACTTGCCGCTTTCTTTGTCGAGGTTCTGTCCATCACGCTAACGATCTTACCTTTTTCTGTTGTACCTTCTGCCTTTCCTGTTGCGCTAGACATTGTAAATGATGTTACAACCATCGCCGCACTTAGCAAGTACGCCCATATTCTCTTTTGTTTTCGCATGTTTTCACCATACCTTTCTGTTGATTATTAGATTCTTTTCCCACGAACATACGCTCTCCCCCGTACAACAAATACGATAAATTCTTCATGCACATCACGTTCCTATATACTTCCTTTATTATACTACAAAGCAATCTAAGTGGATATACTTTTCTTATATTTTTGCCTTTTTTTCTCCTATAAATCATGACGTTAATATATTCTCTTGCAGAGTAAAATTAATATAAAATCCACTTATTATGTTGTATATATAGGCATACGAGTAGATGAATGGCTGGAATTTTAGTTTTGGGAATTCCAGCTTGTCTTTTTCTTGCTTTGGTTGACTGTTTTGATGATTTTGAGGATTCCAGCTTGCCTTTCCTGCTACTTCGTTGACTTTTTTCTCTATTTTCGACATTTCAGCTTGTCTTTTTCTTGCCTCGGTTGACTGTTTTGATGATTTTGATAATTCCAGCTTGTCTTTCCTGCTACTTCGTTGACTTTTTTCTCTATTTTCGACATTTCAGCTTGTCTT
>OMGJ01001229.1_pt1 | contig 11972 bp, 10 predicted proteins | sample 1645811 | NCBI WGS metagenome assembly OMGJ01 (sample SAMN05578589, study PRJEB25193) | human gut metagenome | biome: Human Microbiome; feature: human-associated habitat; material: feces | host: Homo sapiens | place: USA:Birmingham | reverse complement strand
TTCTGTTTGTCCAAGTTCGAATCTTGGTAGTCCAACGAAGAAAAGCCCCGAAAGAGACATCTTTCGGGGCTTTTCTTTCGTGACTCTGAAGTCGTCGTTTTTGTATATCCTTATAAAATTGAAGTATATAGGGGATCAGCGTATATAGAATTCATTAATCTTATTTTATTCGTTATATTGACTATTTTAATGCTTATCGTGTTGGTCGTTGAATAGCTTGTATTTTATTATAGAAGGTTCAAACTGTATTAGGTAGAAATCTCTCCCAAATCGTATTATAGTTCGTTAAAAAAGTATACATTGCACGGATTCTGGACATTTTTGGTGGATAATTGGAACAAAATTGCAAGGTAAACCCGTTTTCTTTTGCTATTTTTGCATCGTGTACGTAAACGAAGTGCACGTAGAATAGAGAACTTATTCAATAACTATAAATAAATAAGGTATGAAAACGAACTATGAAATTCGCTATGCTGCGCATCCGGAAGATGCAAAAAGTTATGATACAACAAGAATTCGCAGAGATTTCTTAATCGAAAAGATATTTGTCCCCAATGAAGTAAATATGGTATATTCCATGTACGACCGTATGGTTGTGGGTGGTGCAATGCCGGTAGGCGAAGTGTTGAAGCTGGAAGCTATCGATCCGCTGAAAGCTCCGTTCTTCCTGACTCGTCGTGAAATGGGTATCTATAACGTAGGTGGTCCTGGTGTAGTAAAAGCCGGAGACGCTGTATTCGAATTGAATTATAAAGAAGCTCTTTATTTGGGCTCAGGTGACCGTGAAGTGACCTTTGAAAGCAAGGACGAAAAGAATCCTGCTAAATTCTATTTCAACTCACTGACTGCTCACCGTAACTATCCTGATAAGAAAGTGACGAAAGCTGATGCAGTAGTTGCTGAAATGGGTAGCTTGGAAGGTTCCAACCACCGTAATATTAATAAGATGTTGGTTAATCAGGTATTGCCGACCTGCCAGTTACAGATGGGTATGACAGAACTTGCTCCGGGTAGTGTATGGAATACAATGCCGGCACACGTTCATAGCCGTCGTATGGAAGCTTATTTCTATTTTGAAGTGCCCGAAGACCATGCAGTTTGCCATTTCATGGGTGAAGTTGATGAAACTCGCCATGTATGGATGAAGGGCGATCAGGCTGTATTGTCTCCTGAATGGTCTATTCACTCTGCTGCCGCTACTCACAACTATACCTTTATTTGGGGTATGGGCGGTGAAAACCTGGATTATGGAGATCAGGATTTCTCTTTGATTACCGACCTGAAGTAATATATTGAGTAAATCACGACTCTGAATCGTAAATTAGAAACAAATAACTATTAAACCTAAGTAAATAAATTATGGTAAACTTTTCATTAGAAGGCAAAGTAGCACTTGTAACCGGTGCTTCTTATGGAATTGGTTTCGCTTTGGCAACTGCTTACGCACAAGCCGGTGCCAAAATCGTGTTCAACGACATTAAACAAGAATTAGTAGACAAAGGTTTGGCTGCTTACAAAGCTGAAGGTATCGACGCTAAAGGTTATGTATGCGACGTAACGAATGAAGAGCAGGTGAATGCTATGGTTGCCCAGATTGAGAAAGAAGTGGGCGTGATTGATATTCTGGTAAACAACGCAGGTATCATCAAGCGTATTCCGATGCACGAAATGTCTGCTGCTGAATTCCGTCAGGTGATCGATGTAGACTTGAATGCTCCGTTTATCGTATCAAAAGCCGTTATTCCTTCTATGATAAAGAAAGGTCACGGCAAGATTATCAACATCTGCTCTATGATGAGTGAGTTGGGCCGTGAGACTGTATCTGCTTATGCTGCTGCTAAGGGTGGCTTGAAGATGCTGACTCGTAACATCGCTTCTGAGTACGGTGAATACAACATCCAGTGTAATGGTATTGGTCCGGGTTACATTGCTACTCCGCAGACTGCACCGCTTCGCGAACCGCAAGCTGATGGTTCTCGTCATCCGTTTGATGCATTTATCGTTGCTAAGACTCCGGCTGCACGTTGGGGTACTCCTGAAGATTTGATGGGTCCTGCCGTATTCCTGGCTTCCGACGCTTCTGACTTCGTAAACGGTCACGTACTCTACGTTGACGGTGGTATCCTGGCTTACATTGGCAAACAGCCTAAATAAGTATATGAATAGATAATGGGAAATGGATAATTGATGCTGTCAGTTATCCATTTTTCCCATTATTTATATCTTTATTATCCGTTTTCAATTATCAATTGATTAAGCAATATGAAAAAGTTATTCCTTTTACTGGCAACAGCATTTGTATGTTTTGCCTGCACCAACACTAAGGATGTGGTTACTGTAACGGTAAGTAATCCTTTAGCAATGGAGCGTTCCAATGAAATGGTTGAAGTGGCTATGAGTGATATCTCTAACCAACTGAAACTGGCTGACACAGCTCAGATTGTAGTTCTGAATGCTGACGGACAACAGGTCCCCTATCAGATTACTTACGATGAAAAAGTAATTTTTCCTGCAAGCGTAGCTGCGAATGGCACAGCTGTCTATACTATTCAGGCAGGTACACCTGAGAATTTCGCTGTAAAGGCTTGTGGTAGATATTATCCTGAACGTGTGGATGACGTAGCTTGGGAAAACGACTTGGTTGCTTTCCGTACCTATGGTCCTGCTTTGCAAAAGAGTGGTGAACGTGCCTTCGGTTATGATGTTTGGACAAAGTACAATACTACTGAACCAGTTGTAGAAGCTCGTTATGCAAGCGAATTGAACCCGGAGACCAAAGCTAAGATTGCTGAACTGAAGAAGACTGACCCGAAAGCTGCACAGGAATTGTATAAATCAGTTTCTTATCACGTAGATCATGGAAACGGCCTGGACTGTTATAAAGTAGGTCCTACACTGGGTGGTGGTACTGCTGCTCTGATGCCCGATGGTGAAATCGTATATCCTTATTGCTATGCAACACAGGATATTCTGGACAATGGTCCGTTGCGTTTCACTGTGAAGCTGGTTTATAATCCGCTGAACATCAAGGGAGACTCTACAGTAGTTGAAACACGTGTTATCACGTTGGATGCAGGTTCTCATTTGAATAAAACAGTTGTGGTTTATGATAACCTGAAAGAAACTACTCCGGTAGTTGCTGGTATCGTATTGCACGAACCGGATGGTGCTGTAGTAGCTGATGCTGCTAACGGTTATATCACTTATGTAGATCCTACGGATAATGTGAATAATAACAATGGTAAGATCTTCGTAGGTGCTGCTTTCCCGGCTACTGTAAAAGAAGCTAAATCGTTGCTTTTCCCTGAAAAGGAGAAGAATGAACTGCGCGGTGGTGCCGATGGTCATGTACTGGCTATCAGCGATTACGAGCCGGGTTCAGAATATGTTTACTACTGGGGTGCAGCTTGGGATAAGGCTGACATCAAGACTCCGGAAGCATGGAATGCATATATGGCAAATTATGCTCAGCAAGTACGCAATCCGTTGACGGTGACAATTAAGTAATCGATACTGTATAGAATAAAAATGCCCTCTGAATATTTTCTATTCGGAGGGCATTTTTTTATATAACTATGTAATTAGGATTACAATAACTTAAACTCGTACCCTTCTTCTTCCAGAAAATCAAGTGCCCGTGGCAATGCATATTGCAGGTTTCCGTTATTCCAGGATTTTAATGAATCATGGAAAGTGATAATAGAGCCATTTCTTGCATATCTCATCACATTGGCAAGTACTTGCGGACCACGTAACTTCTTACTGTAATCACGGGTTACTAAATCCCACATTACAATTTTATAGCGTCTTTTTAATACGAAATATTGTCCCCAACGCATATGCCCGTGTGGCGGGCGGAAGAGGTCTGTTTTCATCAGTTCGTTTGCTTTGTCTGTATTGGCAAGGTAATTATCAGACAAATACTCAAATCCGCGAATATGGTTGAAAGTGTGGTTGCCAATGCGGTGCCCTCGGTCTATTACCATCTGAAATACATCAGGATGCTTACGTATATTGTCTCCCACCATGAAGAAGGTGGCTTTAATATTGTGTTTATCCAATAATTCAAGTACCCAAGGAGTTACTTCGGGAATGGGGCCATCATCAAAAGTCAGGTAAACGGCTTTTTCGTTAGGGTTCATTCGCCAGATGGCACCGGGGTATAACTTTCGGACAAACTCAGGAGGTTGTTCTATAAACACGATTGTTAGTGATTAGCGATTAGTGATAAGTGATTAGTAGTTAGCGGTTAGTGATAAGAGATTAGCGGTTAGGGTGAATGTTAGGGCACAACCGCTAATCATTGATCACTAACCGCTAATCGCTGTTTTTTATTTCATCCGGTCAACACACATTTGGTATAGCTCGTTCAGCTTGCTGTCGTATACAGGAGCCAGTTCGGAGTTATACTTCTGCATGAGTTTAACTTCTGTGCTGAGGATAGGCAGTTGATAGTCAACAACTTCATGGCTGGACATTGCAAAGCGTTGGTCATCCAGACTCAGATACCATGTGAGGTATTCCACAGCTTTATCGGCAAGTGCCTTCATGATGTTGTCGCCTTTCTCTTTTTCACCCAACTGATAGTATGCTTCTGCCATTTGCATAGCACCATTTTGCCAGTCATAAGGTACGTTATAGGCAGGAATCATCTTCTCGGCGTACTCCAAGGCTGCTTTAGCCTTATCCGTCTTGCCTTCGCGTATCAACTGGCCAATGAGTTGTGAGAAGATACGACGATGAGAATAACACATACGCATAGCATTCTCATCAATATAGATACCTTCCTTATCAATTCCACCGAATTTGAACTTGTTCATCAGGTTGTCGTACATTTTTTCGCTATCCAACTTGACACCTGTTTTTTCAGTATCAAACGGAGTGAAGCGGTAAGTCAGACCTTCCTGGACGAAGTGGTTGCCCATGCCAAGGTGGTTTTCCGTACCTACGCTGACTGCCATATAGATAGGACGTTCCCAATTGGCTTCAGCCAGCATTTCAAGCATCATCAGTTCGCTCTTATAGAGGGCACGTTTACCTTTCAGTGAAATGTGCATATAGTCGGGGATACTGTCACCCGGTATCATCATACCACTGCGGCGTACAGCTTCCTTGTCCACCTTCATCACGATGCTGTCTGTAGGAATCACCTTAAGGTCATCATTCTTGCTGCGTACCCAGTATTTCAGGATGTTCTGAAGTTCGTACGGATTTTCTCCGAATTCTTTCTTCACATTTACCAATGCTTCAGGGTTACCGTTCAGTGCCTGCTTTTCAGCCTCAGCATAGAGGGCGTTGATGCTCTTTTTATAATCAGGCTGTACAGGGATGTATTCGTTAGTTCCTTCTACATACTCCATACGGTCCCAAGTGATGGGCAGTGACGGAGAGTCGTAGGCAGGACGTTTCATCTGATCGATGTACCAGTCCGTTTGCAAGTAGCTGAGGTTACAGGTACGTGCATCGGTACGGAAACCTTCTGTCTCCTGATTGTACCATAAGGGGAATGTATCGTTATCACCGTTGGTGAAGATAATCGGATTACCGGTTTCTTGCAGAGACATCAGGTAGTTCTGACCAAAGTCACGTGCCAGATAGCGGTCACTGCGATCGTGGTCATCCCATGTCTGGCTTGCCATCTGTATGGGGACAAGCAGGCAGACAACAGATACCAGCGTTGCGGCGGGAAGTTCTTTCATCTTGGCATAATGCTGCAACAGACGGACAATACCTGCCACACCCATACCTATCCAGATGGCAAAGGCATAGAACGACCCGGCATATGCATAGTCACGTTCACGCGGCTGACTCGGTGTCTGGTTCAGGTAGAGCACAATGGCGATACCCGTCATAAAGAATAGGAAGAACACCACCCAGAATTGCTGGATGCCCTTTTGTCCACGGTATGCCTGCCATAACAGGCCAATGATACCGAGCAACAAAGGCAGACAGTAGAAGACGTTGTGTCCCTTATTGTTTTGCAACTCTTGTGGCAACAGGCTTTGGTCGCCTACCAGGAAGTTATCGATGAACGAAATTCCTGTGATCCAGTTGCCATGTTCTATTTCTCCACTACCCTGCAGATCGTTCTGGCGTCCGGCGAAGTTCCACATGAAATAGCGCCAATACATCCAGTTGAGCTGATAGGTGAAGAAGAACTTGATATTTTCCCACTGTGTAGGCATATTCACCATCACCATTTGTCCGCATTGGTCGTAAGGAATGTCATTACCTTTTATGTCTACCCAAGCTTGATATTCCCTGGCGTGCTGACTGCTGTACATGCGCGGGAAAAGCATGTTCTGAGCATATTCGTATTCAATACGTCCGGGAATTTCGATATAGCTATCCTTTTCATCGGGCGTAGCTTTTTCTTTGCGGATAAATTTGGTACCACTATATGAAACGCGCGGTTCGCAATAACCGTCTTTCACATCAAGGGCAACTTTAGAAGAGAATGCTTGTCCGTAGAACAGCGGACGGGTTCCGTATTGTTCACGTCCCAGATACTCACCCAGCGTGAAGATATCCTCAGGTGAGTTTTGGTCCATCGGTGTATTGGCTGTAGAGCGGATCACGATGATGGCGTAAGAAGAATATCCGATGACGATCATCATTGTACAAAGCAATGATGTGTTCAGCGTACGTGCGGAAATGCGGTATTTCTCTTTCATGCTTGCCTGCATCTTCGGGCTGAGATAGAAGAACAAGAAAGCGATAACTATAATGCCTATTACTACAGCACTTGTTCCGTGCCCGTAGAATGGGATACCCAACAGGGCGATAGTCAGCACGAAGGAGATGGCCATGCGCATCTTGTTTTTCTCCGTGTAGCTTTCGTATATACCCCAGATAATGGAACCTGCCAGCACAATGATATAAACCATTACACCGCTGTTGAAGGACATTCCTAATGTATTTACGAAGAACAGTTCGAACCAGCCGCCTACTTTTACAATACCCGGTACCATACCATAGAGTACGACAGCCACTAAAATGCCGGAAGCAAGCAATGCCAGCAATGAGCCTTTGGCATTTGCGTTTGGCACTTTTTTGTAGTAGTAAACCAGTACGATGGCGGGTAAACAAAGCAAGTTCAGCAAGTGTACACCAATACTCAATCCGGTCAGATATGCGATCAAGATAAGCCAACGGTCGCTGTGCGGTTCGTTAGCCACATCTTCCCATTTCAGTATCAGCCAGAATACAACGGCTGTGAAGAGAGAAGAGAATGCATAAACTTCACCTTCAACGGCACTGAACCAGAAAGTATCACTGAATGTATATGCCAGTGCACCTACCAGGCCGCTACCCATGATGGTAATCAACTGTCCTTTAGTAATATTATTTTCATCTGTAGCCACAAGTTTGCGTACCAGATGCGTGATGCTCCAGAACAGGAACAGAATACAAGCGCCACTCATCAGTGCACTCATATAATTCACCATTTTAGCAACGGTGCTCGGATCTGAAGCAAATTGTGAAAAGAGGTTGGCTACCAGCATGAAGAAAGGTGCTCCGGGTGGGTGTCCTACTTCCAGTTTGTAGCCGGTAGTGATAAACTCCGGGCAGTCCCAAAAGCTTGCAGTCGGTTCTATAGTCATGCAGTAGACCGTGGCTGCAATGATGAAAGTAATCCAACCTACGAGGTTGTTTATGGTTCTGTACTGTTTCATTCGGAAATAATTCGTTATGTTTTTAAGTTATATCTCTGTATTTTAGCGTATACGGGCGCAAATATAGTGATTTAACTGCTAAAACTGTGGAGGTAAGGCATATTTATTAGGATAGGTTAAAAGATATACATTGATTTTTTGTAGAGAAAAGTTTCAAGAGTTACAACATCCACATCCATCTCCGTGCTTATGTTCCGCCAATATGCGATGCGGCAGAGCTCCATGTCCCAGCAGTTCTATCGGGCAATTGAAGTTCCGTTCCAGCCATTCTTCGCTTACACCCGTGTCGGGATGGTAGTCCAGCGTCTCATTCACGCAAGCGATGGATTTCACCTGTTGCAGTACTGTGCCGATGTCATGGCTAACAAGAATGATGGCGCAATCATGGTTAATTTCAGCCAGCAATTCGTAAAGCCGGGCTTCGAAGCGCTTGTCTATATACGTACTGGGTTCGTCGAGGACAACAAGTGCCGGATCGGAAATGATGGCACGTCCCAGTAGGGCACGTTGCAATTGTCCGCCACTCAATGCACCGATAGCACGTTTTTCCAGACCTTCCAATCCCATGCGGGCAATCACTTGCCGGGCTTTTTCCCGATGCGTCGCAGTGAAGCGTGAAATCAGTGACTTTTGTGAACTGAGTCCTGAAAGAATCACTTCTTCCACTGTTATAGGAAATTTACGGTCAATGCTATTGTATTGAGGCAAATACCCCATTTTTAGAACGGAGCGATTGGTAGTCAGTGCCGGGCGTTGCGCTGTGCCTCTCTGCTTGTCACTTGCCACGGATCGCTTATCACTATATAAAATTTCTCCTGTTGTGGGTTTCAGCAGGCCGAGAATACACTTGATGAGCGTTGTTTTTCCGCCACCGTTGGGGCCGATGATGCCCAGAAAATCCCGGTCGTAAACGGTGAGGTTTACATTACGCAGCACTGTACGGCTATCATAACCGGCGCTGAGATTTTTTATTTCGATAAGGGGCGTATTCATTTCTTTACTCTATTTTACAGTCTCCGATTACTTCTTAACGACCAGTTCCCTGGCAATGTTCAACATCTCTTCTTCCCAATCGTAAGAAAGCGGATTGATAGGAACTACCTTCGTACCTGTTTGTTTAGCTATGATTTCTGCATTGCGGCGGTCGAATTCAGGTTGTACGAAGATGACGCGTACCTTTTCCTCCTTGCAGGTATCTATCAGGTTTTTGAGATGGGAGGGAGAGGGCTCTTTTCCATCTTCTTCAATAGAAATCTGATGTAAACCGTAGTCGCGTGCAAAGTAGGACAATGCCGGATGATAAATCATAAAGGCACGGTCCGCATTGGGGGCAGAAAGCATATGGCAGATAAGGCTGTCGGTATGTTCTATCTGATTACAGAGGTTTTTATAACGCTCCATGTAAGTTTCTTCATTATTCTTGTCGATGGTGCACAGGGCGTTTACAATATTTCCGGCAATAATTTGCGCGTTGTAAGCGGAACTCCAGATATGTGGTTCTACACCGAGGATGTGGTGTTCATCTTCCTGGATAGAATCGTGGGCATGCGCTTCGTCGTCGCCGTGATGGTGGTGGACGTGAGAGGAATCAAAAATCAAATCGATACCGCGGGAAGTGTCGAAGAACTGCAAATGTGGCGCATTATCTGTCAGCTTATCCATCCAGGTTTGTTCAAAACCGATATAACCGATGCGGAAGTAAGCTTTACTCTTGGCAAGATCGACAAGTTGTTGCGGAGTAGGATCGTACGTTTCCGGACTGCTACCTTTGGGTACCATGCTGACAACGTTGAAGTTATCTCCTGCAATGGCTTCGGTGAAGTAGCGTAACGGTTCGATGGTGACAGTGATGACGGGTTTATCGTCTTCATTCTTATTTTGAACGCTGTTGTTCTTGCAAGACATGGCAAGCAAAGCAGCGAGGATGTACAGGAATGTTCGTTTCATTTCTTTATTATATTTATGGTTTCCAATATTCGTTATAACTTAGTTGTTTGTTCTCTTGGTTGCTCTCAGTATTTCCCGTTTTCCACCCGGAGGCCCCGGAAGGCGCTCCACAAGAAAGCCGACAGCTTGCAACATACGGCGGATAACACCTTTGGCGCAATACGTCGTTAATATGCCCCCTGTATTCATAGATACGTAAAGTGAGTGAAATAGCTGCTCGTTCCACATTTCAGGTTGCTTTTCGGGGGCGAAGGCATCGAAATAAACGAGATCAGGATTTAGTGATAAGGTGTTAGTGTTTGCATCTGCCTGTACTTTTCGCAGAGTGAAGTACGTGGATATTTTCACATCCTCTTCCCACGGTGCAGTATGTAATTGCTTAAATAACGGGTTGTCACTATATCCCAATGCATCAACTTCTTCCCAAGTAAGAGGATAAAGTTCAATACCGGTATAGTGTACGGGACGCTTTTCTTGTTCGGCAGCTTCCAGTGTAAGCAGGGCATTCAGCCCGGTACCGAAACCTATTTCCAGAACATGCGGCTGGGGTGCGGCCGAAGCTTTCAACCCCATATCTATAAAGATGTGTTGCGACTCTGTACGCGCTCCTTTCACCGAATGGTAATGTTCATTCAGTTCCGGTACAAACAGCGTTGCACTTCCATCTTCCGTATGTTCTATAATTCGTTTCATAACTCTTAAAACATTGATATTACTCCTTGCAATGCCAACAGCATCAGGATGTATCGTACCAGCTTTCCGGCAAACATGGATGAGGTAGTCAACCATACATTGCTACGCATGAAACCCAGCGCAATGGCTATTGCCTCGCCCACAAAAGGCAGGAATGCAAAGAAAGCCATCAGAGCACCTTTTCCTTGCAGGAAAGCTTGCATCTTGTCTACTTTCTCCTTTTTTACTTTAAAATATTTCTCTATCCAGTCTATCTTACCCAAACGCCCCATGTAGTAGCACGTCATACCGCCTATTGTGTTCCCCAATGTAGCAGAGAGGACACATATGGCAGGATTCAACCCCACTTTTACCAGTGCTATCATTACCAGTTCCGAACTGAACGGAATGATGCTTCCCGCCAGTAAAGCGGAGATGAAAAGGCCGAAATAGCCCCAGTCTATCAGGAGTTGAACCAGTGAACCTACAAAAGCGTCCATATATTAAATCCGAATAAAAGTATAAGCCCTGCGAGAGCACAAATGAAAAACACATTGGAATCCCGACTGTTCGTCAGCACCACGAAATGTCCTGTCAGGATACTGACACCTATCAGCAGCAGAGGCAGGAGATGAACCGTCAAAACCGGTTGCAACAGGATATAGACAAAGATGCAGAAACTCAGAAAAATAAGAAAATGCAGATAACTGCGGGTACGTATCTTATCTTCGTAACCTGCCACCAGACAGTGGATGGAACTGACCAGGTATAATACGAACAGATAGCCCAATGTAGCTATTTCCCACAAGGGGAAGTCCCATAGATTGATAGGGTGGAATGTTGCCAGTTCGATGAAAGGCTGGTAAAATAAGTCCATTTCATCGTAGAAGTAAGCATGCCCCAATAGAAACCAGTAGGGTAAAGTCCAACCGACCAGACTGCTGAAAAAGCTCTTTGGAGTGAGTGCCTGGAAACCGTATGCACCTATCCAGTAGAGGGGAATAAACAGTGTCAGTTGCGGGAAGAACAGACTACCCAACCCGATAAAGAGGAACGAATAGAACATGGTGCTTGCCGGACGGGGATGTTGGTAACCCTTGAACAGGAAGAACAGGGATATAAGAAATGCTATCGAGGCAAAGTCTCCGGCATAAACAGGATGCAGGGCCGGACAAACGGATATAAACAGGAAATAAATGGCCGTTTGTACAGATGCCCGCATGCGGATGATGGCAAAAGTATTGTTTAGTTCTATCAGGAAGTAACCGATGACGCCATAAAAGATGAAACTTAAAGGTATACTTGCCCATGCCGGAATATACCCATCTATGATAGTATCCCACAGGGGATAATTACTTTTTATTACCGGAACTTCAGGCAATAGAATAGAGGTCAGTATCCAGCAGAATAGTGACAAGAGGATGGCAGCGGGCAGTGTGAAACGTCCCGCTGTGATCCGGTTCTGTAGTCGTTTACTTCGTATCATAATATTAATTGTGGTAAGGTGATAGGGTGATAAAGTGATAATATCACCCTATCACTCTATCACCTTATCACTCTTTTAAAGGTCGAAGCCGATGTCACGGCGGAAATATTTCTTGTCGAATTGAATCATTTCCGCAACTTTATAACTCTTGGCAAGGGCTTCTTCTTTGGTTTCACCATACGAACATACGG
>OMGJ01001226.1_pt1 | contig 11986 bp, 9 predicted proteins | sample 1645811 | NCBI WGS metagenome assembly OMGJ01 (sample SAMN05578589, study PRJEB25193) | human gut metagenome | biome: Human Microbiome; feature: human-associated habitat; material: feces | host: Homo sapiens | place: USA:Birmingham | reverse complement strand
ATAATCGTATCCGTAGGACAAAAATAACAGAATTTCCACTGATTCCCTTCCATCTCCTTTGTCACACTGGAAAAACTTTTCTGTACTTCCGAAATTGTATCCACCTTCCCGGTCTCATATTTAGCGGGAATTTTATTGCAGGAATACACGACATTGCCGTTTTCATCCCAGACAATTCCGGCAAAATCAGATTCCATGATTTTTTCAAACGGTTCGAACAATTTATTATAATCCAGTGTGATCTTCAGCACAGCATTTATCTCACTGCTCCCGTCATAAAACTTTCGGGCTACAATCACTTTATTCTGACTTCCAGTCTGTACATACCAGCGAATCAGACTTCTGTTGTTTCTGGGATACCAGTTTTCTCCCTGAATCTCCGACAAAGGAGCCAGTGTACTTCCATGGGCAACCTGAATATTATCCGCATACAGCGTGATCCCTTTAATTTCTTTGTGATACACCTGCGGCATATTCAACAACGGATCTGACACCTGAGTATACTTCAGATATGTATTAAAATCTGATGCACGTTCCATTTTCAGCACTTTCCTGAGGTCTCCCGAATAAGACAGATAATCAATCAGATTTTCATAAATCTGCGCCTGATTGTCTATTGCATCGACTGCCTGTTTTAAAGACTCCTGCATATTTTCCATTTCCCGCTCCTTGAGCGTGTTCATCATTCCCATCTGCATATAGCATGTCACGATCAGTGTCGGAATGATCCCAGCGATCAAAATCAGGATCATCAGCTTATATCGATATTTAAAATTATGGAACCGATAAAGAAGCTTCTTCATCACTCATACTCCCTTTCCTGCAATACTCCGGTGTGCTGCCAAAATACTCCCGGAAGCTCCTGCAGAAATAAGAATTATTGGAAAATCCAACCTCTTTTGCGATCTGCGAGATCTTCATACTGGTATTTTCCAGAAGCTCCCTGGATTTCTTCATCCGGATATCCCGGACATAACGGTTCAGATTGACTCCGGTCTCCTCCTTGAATACAACACTTAAATATCCCGGGGAGAGATAGACTTGCCTTGCCAGATTCTCTACATTGAGATTTTCTGCATAATGATGGTGAATGTACTGTTTCACTTTCATAACTTCATTCCGAAATCCTTTGTTCTGCTTCTGTACAAATTTCTCCAGTTCACAGACTACCTGTTCTGTAATTGCCAGTACATCTTCAATTTTCCTGCAGCGGTACAGCCTGTCGATCATTTTTGACAATGCTTTCACATCTCCTGGATTGATCTCCTCATAAATATCTTTGACAATATTAGAAAATACAAATTTCACATACATCTCTGAAAATTTCATACTTTCTCTATATTTTCTCTCCAGCTTCTGAAAATCCTGCCGTAGATGGATACTGTCTTTATATTGAATGTCCTCTTTGATATTATTCAGGACCTGAGATTCTTCTGCCTCATCCATTTCTCTGGTCTCCTGCACTTCCCCTGCAAAGAAAATCTTCTGCCTGGGCTGATAAAATTTTTCTGCCAGTACCTCCTCTAAACTGGAAAATACTTCGGGAAGTTCCTGCCAGTCTGTAATTTCTTCACTTACTGCCAAATAGCACTCCTCATCGTACTTATTCTTAAAAAACTGATATAACTCTTTTGCCACTGTCTCATAATCTGCATATCTTTCCTGAAACAGAAATAAGGACTCATTTGCTGCCACATTCAGATAAAGGAACTGACGGGACATGTGCTCTCTGAGCTGACCCAAAAGCTTTTCTTCATCCACTTCAAAAAAGCAGTCCTCGCCGCCTGCCAGGATCATATGAGTATACTGCCCTCCATCCTGACATAAAAGCTCCGCAGCTTTTGTCCCGTTTTCTTCTTTGCCGTCATACAAAAAATTCTGCAGAAAATATTTTCCCAGATCATCCTGCTGCCTTGCAATTTCTCCTTTCTGCGTATTCTTCTCCAGAATATGATCTCTCACAGAACAATACGTCTTATGAAACTCTCCCGGATCTACCGGCTTTAGCACATAATCGACTACTCCGTAATGCAGCGCCTCCTTCGCATAAGAAAAATCATTGTATCCGCTAAAAATCACTATCTCGATCTCCGGCTGCAACTCCCGTGCAGCTTTCGCCAGTTCGAGCCCTGTCATATAAGGCATTTTGATATCCGAAAACAAAATATCCACCTGTTTTTTCTGCAAAATCCCCGCTGCATCTTTCCCGTTTATTGCCTCTAAAATCTCCAGTTCTTCCTGCTCTCGTTTCAGCAGAAACTTGATCCCGTTTCTCTCCAGTTTTTCGTCATCTGCAATCAATATCGTGATCATGTCCGTCCCCCCTCTGATACATGCCAAAAAATCCGCCATGCCCCTCTGTTGGCTGCATGGCAGATTTTTTATTGATCTGTCCTCTTTATTTTAATCCATTCCCTTTTTTCTTACAAGCCTTATCCCTTCACAGCTCCTGCCACGACACCTTCTATAATATGTTTTTGGCAGCACAGATAAAAGATTACAATCGGGATGATAGAAAGTACCAGCGCTCCCATCATGGCTCCCATATCCACAGATCCATATCCACCTTTTAAATACTGTACTGCGATCGGAATCGTCCGGTATTTCTTCGTATCCAGCACCAGAGACGGAAGCAGATAATCATTCCAGATCCACATTGCCTGCAGAATCATTACCGTGATACAAGTCGGTTTTGAGATTGGCAGAACCACCTTGAAAAAAGTCTGGATTGGAGTGCATCCATCAATCATTGCCGCCTCTTCGATCTCCAATGGAATCGACTTCATAAATCCGGTAAACATAAACACCGCCAGCCCGGCACCAAACCCCAGATAGATGAAGATCAGTCCCCATGGGGTATTGAGTCTGAGCATGTTTGCAATCTTGGACAAGGTGTACATTTCCATCTGAAACGGCACAACCATGGCAAACAGACAAAGCATATAGATCAGTTTTGTCCACCATGTATTCACCCGGCTGATAAACCATGCACACATGGAACAGCACAGGATAATGACTGCAACTCCGCCCACGGTGATAAACAGACTCCAGCTAAATGCCTCAAAAAACTTTGTCTGCTCGATTCCGCGGATATAATTTTCCAATCCTACAAACATATTGTCTCTTGGGAGTTCAAATGGCACCCGACTGATGTAGGCTTTCTTCTTGAATGAGTTGATCACAACAAGAATGATCGGATATAAGTACAACAGGCTGATAACAGAAAAAATCAGCGTAACCAGCCAGCCATGTTTTAATTTTTTATTCACTACTGCTGCACCTCCTTTGATCTTGTCATGCGATTCTGAATCACGGCAACCAGACCAACGATCAGAAAGAAGATTACTGCCTTCGCCTGACCAACACCTTCATAACCGGCTCTTCCATAGAACGTATTGAAGATATTGAGCGCCAGAAGTTCTGACATTTTCGAAGGTGCACCATTGGTCAGTGCCAGGTTCTGGTCAAATAACTTGAAACCGTTTGTTAACGTTAAAAATGTACAAATCGTGATCGACGGCATCACCATCGGAATAATGACCTTGCGAAGTACCTGCCAGGAGTTGGCTCCATCAATCTTCGCCGCTTCGATCAGCTCTCCGGGAATATTCTGAATGCCGGAAATGTAGATGATCATCATATATCCAATCTGTTGCCAGCACACCAGAATGATCATTCCCATCAACCCGTAGATCCCGGAATATGTAAGTGTTTTTCCCCAATGTGCAAGCACTCCGTTTAACAGAAGCTGCCAGATATATCCCAGAATAATTCCACCGATCAAATTCGGCATAAAAAATACAGTCCGAAAAATATTTTTCCCGCGTACTGGTTTTGTCAATACCAACGCCACCGCAAATGCCAGTACATTGATCAATAACATGGAAAGTACTGTAAACAGCACGGTATACCACAGAGAGTGTAAAAATGTAGGATCCTGAAATACCTTTCCATAATTCTCAAGCCCGATAAATCTGGCGTCTGTCACGGTTGTAAATTTACAGAACGAAAGATAAATACCCAGTAAAAACGGCGCGATAAACCCAATGGTAAATGCGATCATCGTGGGCAGTACAAAAACAGGGAAATATCGTTTTATTGCTTTTTGCATGTCCCTCTCTCCTTCCTCTTGATGGAAAAGGCGGACGGTTTGCCGTCCGCCTCAAATCTATGTTTTTATTCCGCATGCGCTGCCTGATACTCAGTTGCCCATCCATCTACAAATGCAGTTTCCACTGCATCCCATTTTCCAGTTCCCTGTGCATATTCAAGAAGTGCAGAGCCTACATTGTTTTTCCAGTTTTCAGAAGGCATTGTCGTAAAGTTCCAGCTTACAGGTGTCTTGCCTGCCTTGTTATATTCCTCATTTGCCTGCACCAGAGGATTTGACGGCAGATAGTCTTCAAATGTGGTGAACGGTGTCACAAATCCCATCGTATTTGCAAGCATATCGCGTCCCTCATCACTTTCCACAACCCACTGCAGGAAATCCAGAGTTGCCTGAATGTCTTCTTCTGAAGCATTTTTATTCACACACCAGTAGTTCTCAGATCCCGTGCAAAGTCCCTGCTCTTCTTCTCCTTTGGCACCGATGTAAATCGGAAGCATTCCCATGTCCTCATCGGCAACTTCCATATCCTTGATGTCGTTGTATGCCCAGGTTCCATTCTGATAAAATACAGCCTCTCCAAGTGCAAATTCGGAGCTTGCGTCCTCTGCCGTCTTAGAGGAGATCATAGACGGTTCACAGGTAGAATCTGTAATATATAAATCCCATATGTTCTTATAGTTTTCCAGATAGGTTCCTTTAATCGCATCTGTGGATGTAATGCCCTCATCTTTATATTCATAATAGATTGGAAGATTTGCCAGATGTGTCTTAAATCTCCAGTCAGAAGAAGAATCCATACCTGCGGATGTAAATGCACCTTTCACCCCCAATTCATCTTTGTGTTTCTGGATTCCGTCCGCAACTTTTTTCAGCGTTTCAAAATTATTGATCTCATCCACTGATTTTACAGCAGCATCTGAAAGTTCAAAGTATTGATTCAGGATCGCTTTGTTATAAATAATTCCGTATGTTTCTACTACATACGCAATTCCTTTGACTTCATCTCCTTCTTTTAACACATAATCGTCACTGGAAATATCCTTGTAAATCTGACTGTCTGACAGGTCATAACAGTAATCTTTCCAGGATGCCAGACCGACAGGACCATTGACCTGAAACAGGGTCGGCGCCTCTTCTTTTGCCATCTCAGATTTCAGCTGGGATTCATACGTCCCGGAAGCAGCTGTCTGCACATCCACCTGAACACCAGTCTCATCTGTGTAAGTCTCTGCAAGTTTTACCCAGTCATCTGCCTGCTCCGGCTTGAAGTTCAGATAGTACACTTTCCCTTCACTCTTTGCCTGATTTTTTCCTTTTTCATCTTCCTTGCCATCGGATCTGCCGCATCCTGCAAGCATCGTTCCTGCCATTGCTACTGTCAAAAGAAGTGCCAGCATTCTCTTTTTCTTCATTATCGTTTCCTCCCTTTTTATTCGTCTCTGTTTTTGATATCTGTATTATAGAAAAATATGGAATTTTCTAAAATAATAAAAAAAATAGAAACGTAACACTTTTTGAGGAAATTATACTAAGAAACAGTGGCTGATTATTACATGATTTTGCTCTTTTATACATGAACAATAAAATACAGGGAGGGTATGACCCGTTTTGAGTCACATCCTCCCTGCATGAAACCGTCTATTTTCTTGAATTTTCAGGCTTTTCTAACAATTGTTGTTGAAATAACTTGTAACCTACACACCCCTTAACTTCGCATTTGGAATGTTCCTCTTCACAATTTCCAGCGCCTGTTCCATAATCTCTTTTGTATACCCCTTCATTCCGGGGCAGATCAAATCTCCGGAATCTACAAAGCTCTGCAGATAATATTGTTTTGCCCCCTTGATCCATCGCCCGATAGCAGCAAAATCTTCCCTTTTATGGAACTGCCGCACAACCGTGGTGCGAAATTCATAGGGAACATCCCCAGACATCAGAAAATCCACACTCTGAAAAATATTGGACATATCATATTCTTCAATTCCAATAGTCATACCATACTTATCCGGAGCATTTTTGATATCCATTGCTACATAGTCCACAAGCCCCTGTTCCACCAGCCGTCTCAGACGCAATACATTGCTGCCGTTGGTATCCAGCTTGACCTGATAACCGAGCTCTTTCACTTTCCGGATAAACTCTTCGATATCCGGCTGAAGCAGAGGCTCGCCTCCGGTAATGCACACACCATCCAGAATCCCCTGCCGTTTCGCAAGGAATGAAAACACTTCCTCCTCGGAAATTGCTGCCGCCGCATCTACATGTGTCACCAGAGAAGCATTATGACAGAACGGACAGCGGAAATTACATCTCGCCGTAAAAATCGTACACGCCACTTTTTCCGGATAATCTAACAGTGTCATTTTCTGAATTCCATGAATCTCCATCGCCGTTTCCCCCTCATGCCTGTCACTTTACTCTACATATTTCTGGATTTTTCCGCACACACACGCATTGCCTCGATAATAGCACTTCGAAAACCGCGCTCTTCCAGTACCTGCACTGCTTCGATCGTTGTTCCCGCAGGAGAACATACCATGTCTTTGAGTTCACCCGGATGTTTTCCGGTCTCCAGGACCATCTTGGCGCTTCCCATCACGGCCTGAGCGGCAAACTTATACGCCTGAGGTCTTGGCATTCCATCTGCCACTGCCGCATCTGCCATTGCTTCGATCATCATAAATACATATGCCGGGGAACTTCCGCTTGCAGATACAACTGCATCGATCAGATGCTCTGATACGACTTCTACCTCTCCGAAAGAGCGCAGGATTGTCAGCACTTTTTCCAACTCTTCTTTTGTAACCAGAGCATTTGCACACGCTGCCGTCATCCCTGCACCGACCATTGCCGGTGTATTCGGCATGGTGCGCACGATCTTGACATCTTTTCCAAACTGCCCCTGCAGCCATTCCAGAGTTTTTCCCGGAGCAAGTGTGACAATTACCTGCTCATCCGTGATCTCATCTCTGATCTGTGCGATCGTCTGTTCATAATACTGAGGTTTTACAGAAAGAACCACGATCTCTGCCTTTGCCGCCTCCCTGTTGTCATCTGTCACACAGATTCCATAAAGAGAATGTACCTTTTCCCTCCCTGCTTCCAAAATATCCGAACCGATGATTTCTTCCGGCTTCAGCACTCCGTTTCTGATAATACCACCCATGATGGCTCCTGCCATATTTCCTGTTCCGATAAATCCTAATTTCATGATGCTCCTCCTGTTCATTCTATAAACCAAGTTCTTCTTTCCTTCATTTCACAGTAAATGCCTTCTCTTCTTCCAGTGGGATCTCCATGGTATCGATCCACTCCATGGAAATAAACTGATTCTGATTCAGCCCCACCAGAAGCTTGTTAATCAACGTTTCCCGTCCCTGCACTTCCATGGTCACAGTGCCGTCCCACTCATTTCTCGCCCATCCGGTAAGTCCCAGTGACAACGCAAGATATTTTGCAGTGTAGCGGAATCCTACGCCCTGCACCTTTCCATGAAAAACAAAATGTTTTCTTACCTCAGACATTCTATCACCACTTTCTGATATTTCTGTGTCCAACTTATCACACCGCCTGTTCTCTGTCAATATTTCCTCTGCTAAACAATAACCCTGTATTTTCAAAATGTTACTGTTCACACCAGATGTTAAATATAGATTCTTTCCCTTACATGCAAGCATGACGGTTCAGAACCTATATTTAACATCCGGTGTGAACAGTAACTTTAAAATTGTGCTATAATGAAAAAATACAGAAATTTTTTACAGAAAGGAGCCAGAAATGATGGATCCATGTCTTTATACTTTCATTGACAAACTGGAAGCGGAGCATACTCTTTATGCTTCAGAATGGCAGCAGCTGCTTGATGGGTACACCCCCCGGCTTGCCGCATATCTGTTTGAAAAATCACGACGCGCGCGGATTCAATTCTACGGACATGATGTCTATATCCGGGGACTCATTGAATTTACAAACTACTGCAGAAATAACTGCTATTACTGCGGGATTCGAAGCGGAAACACACACGTACACCGCTACCGGCTGACAAAAGAAGAGATCCTCTCCTGCTGTGAAACCGGATATGAGCTCGGATTTCGGACTTTCGTCCTGCAGGGCGGTGAAGACCCCTATTATACAACCGCCCGGTTATCTGATGTGGTGCATACAATCCGGACCACTTACCCGGACTGCGCGATCACCCTTTCCACTGGAGAGGCCACAAAGGAAGAGTACCAGCAGCTTTTTGATGCCGGAGCCAACCGTTTTCTTCTGCGCCATGAAACTTACAACACAGAGCACTATCAGAAGCTGCATCCGGCACAGCTTTCTGCTGCCCACAGACAGCAATGCCTCTGGGATTTAAAAGAAATCGGATATCAGGTTGGAACCGGATTTATGGTAGGATCTCCCTGGCAGACGAGCGAACATCTGGCAGAAGATCTGTTGTTTCTCAAAGAGCTGAATCCTCAGATGGTCGGGATCGGCCCATTTATTCCACACCATGACACCCCGTTTGCCGGGCAGAAAGCAGGAACACTGGAGCTGACTTTATTCCTTTTGGGACTCATCCGTCTGATGCTTCCAGGCGTGCTGCTTCCGGCAACCACAGCACTTGGAACCATTGCCGAAAACGGACGGGAGCTTGGCATTTTATCCGGTGCCAACGTGGTCATGCCAAACCTGTCCCCGAAACGTGTGCGGGGAGACTATCTGCTGTATGACAACAAGATCAGCACGGATGCAGAAGCTGCCGAATGCCGAAGGGAATTGGAACAACACATGCAGTCCATCGGCTATCAGGTGGTGACCGCCCGGGGAGATTCTCTGAATATCACCCCGTAACAACTTTGTTTTTTGCTTTTTATTTTACAAATTGGAGGGATTACTTATGTATGATGTACACTCAAAACATGCTGATGATTTTATCAGCCACGAAGAAATTCTGGAAACCCTTGCCTACGCCGATGAGAACAAGACCAACGAAGCCCTCATTGACTCCATTCTTGAAAAAGCCCGTTTAAGAAAAGGACTTTCCCACCGGGAAGCATCCGTTCTTCTCGCCTGTCCGATCGAAGAGAAGAATCAGGAAATCTACCGGCTGGCGGAACAGATCAAAAAGGATTTCTACGGGAACCGGATCGTCATGTTCGCACCGCTCTATCTGTCCAACTACTGCGTAAACGGCTGTACATACTGCCCGTATCATCTGAAAAACAAACATATCGCAAGAAAACAGCTGACCCAGGAGGAAATCCGCAAAGAAGTCATTGCACTGCAGGATATGGGGCATAAACGTCTGGCGCTGGAAGCCGGAGAAGATCCCGTACGCAACACGATGGAGTACTATCTGGACAGCATCAACACCATTTACAGCATCAAACACAAAAACGGCGCCATCCGACGAGTGAACATCAATATCGCAGCAACCACTGTGGACAATTATCGTCTGCTCAAAGAAGCCGGGATCGGCACCTATATCCTGTTTCAGGAGACGTATCACAAGGAGAGTTATCTGACCCTCCATCCGACCGGACCGAAACATGACTACAATTATCATACCGAAGCAATGGACCGCGCCATGGAAGGCGGTGTTGATGATGTGGGAATCGGAGTTTTATTCGGACTGGACAAATACCGCTATGAATTTGCAGGACTTCTGATGCACGCAGAGCATCTGGAAGCTGCTTTCGGCGTTGGTCCGCACACGATCAGCGTACCGAGGCTTCGTCATGCGGACGATATCAATGCCGATGAATTTGACAACGGTATTGATGATGATACCTTTGCAAAGATCGTGGCATGTATCCGCATTGCCGTTCCTTACACCGGTATGATCATCTCCACCCGAGAAAGTCAGAAATGCAGAGAACGGGTTCTGCACCTTGGCGTCTCCCAGATCAGCGGAGGCTCCCGTACCAGCGTTGGCGGTTACTGCGAGCCGGAGCCGGATGACGCAAAATCTGAACAGTTTGACGTCAGTGATACCAGGACGCTGGATGAAGTCGTGCGCTGGCTGATGGAGATGGATTACATTCCAAGTTTTTGTACTGCCTGCTATCGGGAAGGCCGCACCGGAGACCGCTTCATGTCTCTTTGCAAGAGCGGTCAGATCCAGAACTGCTGCCATCCAAATGCACTGATGACACTCAAGGAATACCTGATGGACTATGCTTCACCGGAGACAAAAGCCATCGGAAACCGTCTCATTGCGAAAGAAGTCGGAAACGTCCCAAATGAAAAAGCTCGTGCTGTGGTTCTGGAGAATCTTCGCCTGATCGAACAGAACAATCGCCGGGATTTCCGTTTCTAACAGAAAGGAGCATCTTTATGAAACTCAACCAGACCCCTTCTGCCGAACGTATCCACATCGGGATCTTCGGAAAAAGAAATGCCGGAAAATCCAGTCTGATCAATGCCCTCGCCGGACAGCCGGTATCCATTGTTTCAGATTTTAAGGGAACCACCACAGATCCGGTCAAAAAAGCAATGGAGCTCCTTCCTCTGGGGCCTGTTGTTCTGACCGATACTCCGGGACTGGATGATACCGGAGAACTCGGAACCCTGCGTATCGAAAAAACACAACAGATTTTAAATACCACAGATATTGCGCTGCTTGTCATTGACGGGCAGCTTGGCATAACTGAAGAAGATACCCGGATCTTACAGCAAATCCGCCAAAAACAGATTCCTTTTGTGATCGCTGTCAATAAAATGGATCTTGCTCCAGCTTCTCCTGTTCTTCCGGATGAGATTTCCCCGGAGCAAGTCCTGTATGTCAGTGCTGCTACGGGAACACAGATTCACGAACTGAAAGAGCTACTTGCAAAACAGCTCGAACAGACACAGAAAACACGAAAAATCGTGGGAGATCTGATCCATTCCGGAGACTTTGTCGTGCTGGTCATCCCCATTGACAAATCTGCTCCGAAAGGCCGTCTTATCCTGCCTCAGCAGCAGACCATCCGGGATATTCTCGATCACGGAGCAACCGCAATTGCAGTGAGAGATAGTGAGCTTTCAGAAACGCTTAAAAACCTTGGAAGATCACCTGCTCTTGTCATCACAGACAGTCAGGTCTTTGATACCGTCGCCAAAATCGTGCCAAGAGAAGTACCGTTGACCTCTTTTTCGATTTTATTTGCCAGATACAAAGGAAATTTAGAACTTGCCGCCCATGGTGCACAGACCCTGAAAACATTAAAAGACGGGGATCATGTACTGATCTGCGAAGGCTGCACCCATCATCGGCAGTGCGAAGACATCGGAACTGTCAAACTGCCCAGGATGCTAAAACAGTTTACACAGAAAGATTTGCAGTTTACATTTACAAGCGGAACGGATTTTCCGTCAGATCTGTCTCCTTATCAGGTAATCATCCACTGCGGCGGATGCACGCTGACAGAAAAAGAAATGCAGTATCGATTAGATTGCGCCAGAGAACAGGGCATTCCAATTACGAATTATGGAATTGCCATTGCGTATATGCGAGGGATTTTAGAGAGAAGTATGGAGTTATTTTAAAAAACAGGGGCAATCTGCCCCTGAATAAACTTAAAGTCAGTTTTGTGTAAAATTCGATATTTGCTCATTTATAGGTATACAATTTATTTTTCCAATTTGTCAATTAAGTAAATTTCTAATGTCGGCTTATCCGTTGGTGTACTATGGAAATAAGAAAATTTGATTTTCTCACCAACCATTGAGGAATCAATTTTATACTCACCTGCAGGACCTGTGAGAATTAAAGTAACCTCATCGTATAAAAATCGATTATTTGTATCATCTACTTGTACTATGGCTTCTTTTTTATCAGAATGGTATTCCAACAAAGTACCTGTATCTGATAATAGATGAGCATCTGAAATTTGTGATATGTCT
>OMGJ01001217.1_pt1 | contig 12050 bp, 10 predicted proteins | sample 1645811 | NCBI WGS metagenome assembly OMGJ01 (sample SAMN05578589, study PRJEB25193) | human gut metagenome | biome: Human Microbiome; feature: human-associated habitat; material: feces | host: Homo sapiens | place: USA:Birmingham | reverse complement strand
TCTTTCCCTACACGACGCTCTTCCGATCTTGTTCATCGGGGCATCCTTGGAAGTTACGTCACCTCCTTGTATCATGAAATCCTTGATCACACGGTGGAACAGCAAGCCGTTATATTGCCCTTCTTGTACCAACTTGATAAAGTTATCACGATGTAATGGCGTGTCGTTATATAATTTCAGCTTTATATCTCCTTTGTTGGTGTGCATAAGCACCCTTGTCTCAGTTGCTTGATTTTCCATTTTATACTTATTTTTCTATGAGTTTCATTGACTTGATCTTTATGTTCTTCGTGGGTCTGTCATCGGCGTTCGTCTCGACGAACTGTATCTTATCCACGACTTTCATACCCTGTATAACCTCTCCGAATACCGTATAGTTCCCGTCCAGATGAGGCGTTCCGCCTTCCAGCATATAGGCTTCTTTTTGCTCCGGAGTAAACTCGATGCCTTTCTCCTTGGTCATCTTATCTAGCTCCATCTCCGTAAAGAACTTTCCGGTCACGATATAGAATTGAGTCGCAGATGAGGCCTTCTCAGGATTTTCCTCATCCGGGGTACGTGCGGCACAGAGCATTCCCCGCTTATGAAAATATTTCGGATACACGAACTCTGCGGGGATGGTATAATCTAAATCTCCGTCGCCCAGATGCGCATCCAAAGGAGCGTCTTTCGAGTTGATATCGCCTCCTTGTATCATGAATTGCTTGATAACCCGATGGAACAATAATCCATCGTAACGGTGTTCTTTTACGTTCTTGATAAAATTATCCCTGTGCAACGGCGTGTCGTTGAACAGTTTCACCTTGATCTTACCCATATCCGTATCAATCAGCACCAATGTCTCAGTCTCTTGCGCATGCAGCGGGCATAGCGAAAGCATAAATACCGAAACAAACAACATCGTAAGAATCCGTCTCATATTTATTTCTATTAGTTTTAGATGGACAAAAATAAGAATAAATATCGATATCTATGATCAAAGGAATAGGTCTAAACATGATTTCTTTGGTAGGAAACCGTAATAGCGTTACAAACATCTGTAATATATGCACATCGTTTTATGTTGAATCTAGGTAATTTTGTCATAGAAATTTAAAACTCTAAATTCAATATACTATGAGAGCAAGTATCTTAGCTATTTTAATTTTAGGGGGGATTGTCTTAAACATAAAGGCTCAGTTTTCTTATAATGAAAAGGCTCAAGCCATCCCTCCTGCATCACAACCTTTCGGCAAAGAGGCTTTTGAGCCAACCGGGCATACGGTTATACGCTGGTTGGGGAACGCTGGCTTTCTGATTAATAGCCGTGGTACGTGTTTGATGGTCGATCCTATGTTGAAGGGATTTGATATGCCTTTGTTAATAAATATGCCGATCGCCCCTAAAGATGTTCCCCATTTGGATGCGGTATTGATTACTCATTGCGACAATGATCATTACAGTGTTCCTACTTGTACGGAAATGTCTTCTGTATGCCGGGAATATCATTCTACATTCTACGTGGATTCTTTGATGGAAACACAGGGTTTGAACTCTTTCGGACATCGTATCGGGGAGACTTTTAATGTCGGTCCGATTTCTATCAAGTTAACCCCGGCTTACCATACGTGGCAAAATGAGTATCCGGGATATACGCGTGAATTTAAGGTTGAAGATTATTGTGGTTTCCTCATGAAAACACCGGATGGCTTAATTTGGGCACCGGGAGATTCCCGCTTTCTTCCTGAGTTCTTGGAATTACCTGCCCCGGACGTGATTTTCTTTGATTTCTCGGAAGATTCATGGCATATAGGATTGGAGGGAGCCATAAAGATCGCAAATGCTTATCCTAAAGCGCAGCTTCTCCTGTCTCATTGGGGAACGGTGGATGCTCCCAATATGAAACCATTTAATGCTGACCCTAAAATGCTAGAAGGGCGTATCCGTAATCCGGAACGTGTTCATGTCTTAGCCCCGGGAGAAGCTTTTGACCTTGTAGCTCTCAGCTCTAGCGAGGGTGAACAATGTGCCGAAACCTTGATTTTCCCTGCCGACGCAAAGGCTTCGTCGGAGTATAATACGGGGGATGTCTATGTCTCCTTGTTGAAGGAGTCTGGTAATACGATGATCGCACATTTTATATTCAAACCTTACAGTCGTAATTTCTGGCATTACCATCCGGATGCCGAGCAAACCTTGTTAGTACTTGATGGAGAAGGATATTATCAAGAGGAAGGAGGAGAGAAACGTGTGATCCGGAAGGGTGATGTGATCGTGACACCTCCTAATGTACGCCATTGGAATGGGGCGACACCGGGTAGCTCTATCGTGTGTATGACCATTACGGAACATGCGATCGATAATCATGCCGTACAACTTCGGGCTGTGACGGATAAGGAGTATGCTAATTAGAATACTTGTCCGGGGCTTTTAGGTGAAAGATACGTCTAAAATATCGCTAGGATAAGGAGGTATTGATCTTTTCACAGGGGTGAAAAGATCGTATCACCCCCGTGAAAAGATCGTTTCACAGAGGTGAAAAGATCGCTTCACAAGGGTGATACGATAAAAGTCTTAGGCCACGGCTGTTACTTCCTGCTGAGGAATCAGCCATAAGAACCTTATAATCAGAATAATTTGCTTGGATACTCGCCTGCGTCTACCAAGGCTTGGATCTTATCCACAACGCCTTGACGATCCGCCGCGTAAGTTACGCCGAACCATTTGGAGGTTGTATCCAATACTTTCACACGGGCTGTTCCTTCCGTGATCAATTTATTTACCATCAACGGGATGAAATATTCACTCTTTAAATTACCCATGTTCGCTTTCAAGAACTCTTTGAAGAATTCCTCGGAATACTCGAAATAATCGGGAGTGAAGCCCCACATATTCATGGAGACCGGCGTGTTTTCTTCCAATACGACCTTCTTTCCGTTCTCGTCTACAAACTGGATATCTCCGTCGATACGTTCGATAGCGGTACGCTCCACGACGCCTGTCAGATAACCTTTCTCGTTCGTGGCGCAAACACCACGTGCCACGGAACCGCTCTCGCTCAACGTATTACCTACACGGTAGCCTACCATGCAATAATCATTCTTCTTGCCATTCATCTCAGACAATTGCTTGCCTAATACGGCGAAGCTGTCACGTCCGTAGAAATCATCGGCGTTGATTACGGCGAAAGGCTCATTGATAACCTTCTTGCCCATCAATACGGCATGGTTGGTTCCCCACGGTTTCTCACGTCCCTCCGGGCAAGTGAAGCCCTCCGGAAGATCGTTCAAGTCTTGGAATACGACTTCAACCGGGATATGGTTCTCATATTTGGAGATGATTTTCTCACGGAAGTCTTTCTCGAAAGCTTTGCGGATAACGAATACAAGTTTACCGAACCCGCCACGAATAGCATCGAAAATAGAATAGTCCATGATGGTCTCGCCATTGGGACCTAGGCCGTCCAATTGTTTTAATCCTCCATAACGGCTTCCCATTCCTGCGGCCATAATGACTAATACTGGTTTTTTCATAATATATTCCTCCATATAATTATCATTGATTTGATAGATTTGTGAAAATTAACGCAGATTCTCTACAAAAGTGTCGAAATCTACAACGGTCCCGTTTGCTCTTGATTCCTCGGCTGCAAACACGATCAGGTGATTATTTACGGATGTTCGGATGTCAGAAACAGAGAAGCCTTGATATTCCCCAGTCAGATACTCATAAAGAGAGTACACAATGCCATCATCGCCGCCGCCATGCCCATTCGTAATGCCATCTTTGGCAACAATCGGAATTTCTGTAGTCTGCTTTGTTTCGAATTCATATATTGTAATAGGAGTTCCGAGCCCGTCCATTGCTGCGTGCAATTCCCCTTTTGTTCCCATAATATGTATAAATCTGCCGCCTTTGTTGAAGGCATTCATAGTAAAGGTAACAGTGATATCATCTTCAAAAATCATATTGACAGTCTGATGGTCTACAACATCGTTATCACATTTGAATACACACTTTCCATATTGTGTTGTACGAAGTGCTGTTTCCACCATTTCATCAGTGGGATTTGCTTCTCTGGTTGAGGTTGTTCGAAACCAGTCATTTTCCTTATCGTCCAGATAAAGTCTGACAGCATTATATGGGCAGGTGTCTGCTTTCGGACATCCCTGAATACAATAGTCCGGTGCATCTTTTGGAGCATTTTCCTCTTTAAAATAGGATAAGGCGCCAAAAGATTGTACTTTTTTACACTTCTTTCCAATTAACCATTGCAGAATATCCATATCATGGCAGGATTTTTGCAACAGCATACAGGAAGATCTTTTAGAGTTCCCCCAATTTCCTCTGACAAAACTGTGGCTTTGATGTACATTTCCAACACATTCTTCATGATTAACAGAAATAATATCTCCCAGTCTTCCGTCATTGATCAGTTCTTTGATTGTAATAAAAAATGGTGTATATCGAAGTACGTGACAAACAATGACTTTACTTCCCATTTGTTCCGCATAATCTGCAATTTTATTGCATTCCTCCGGGTCCGGGGATACTGGTTTTTCCAATAAAATGTCATATTGCAAAGAAATTGCTTTCAGTGTCGGTTCCAGATGTTGTTTGTCCATCGTTGAAATAACAGCAACATCCGCGATCTTTCCAAGATCAAGTAATGGCTTCCAATCTTCAAAGCACAGATCATCGGCTATCTGATGTTTTTTCTGGATATTATTTCTACGGCTCTCGATGGGTTCTGCAACTGCAATAACTTTGAATTTGTCACTCATCTGAGCCATAATATCGGTATATGTTTCACCCCTGTTTCCTGCACCGATCAAAATTACTTTTAAAACTTTGTCCATGTTCATTCTCCTTCTTATTTACAGGACTCTTTGTTAGTGTTATTATACACATATAAAAAGAGCAAATCTATGCAATAAAAGTCCAAAAATATGTAATTTTAGATCATAAGGTTACTGTTCACACCAGATGTTAAATATAGGTTCTGAACCGTCATGCCTGCATGTAAGGAAAAGAATCTATATTTAACATCTGGTGGAACCAGTCACCGCCCATACATAAGCAATCTAGCACGAAGTGCGGTACTGGAGTGCGCAAGCACGACGATTGCGCGTGGATAGGTGGGGATTGGTGTGAACAGTAACATCATAAATGGGGGAGGAGCTGTATGTTGATCAAAAATGAATTTCCGGCAATTCCGATTATCGAACAAATTCATATAACCAGTATGCATTCTTTGTTTAAAATTCATTATGAGTGTGGTTTTGAATTTCCAGGTGAGACGCACGATTTCTGGGAATGCTTGTATATTTTAGACGGGGAGCTCTGCGTTTCTGCTGACGAACGTATCTATAATATGTCGCAGGGTGAACTTATTTTTCACAAACCATTAGAGTTTCATAAATTTATCGTGAACAATCCGAAAGGAGCTACCGTGCTTACTTTTTCTTTTTCGGCAGGTGGTCCATTAACTTTTTGGCTTCGCAATAAAGTGTTTAAACTTTCTCAGGAGCAGACACAAATTATAGATTCTTTACTTGTATATATGCAGAATAAAGTTGATTTAATTAATATAGAAACAGAAAAAATAGAGTATTATTATTTACATCCTTTTTCCAGATTTCCATATTATTCTCAAATTATTGTAAGTTACCTTTGCCAATTATTTTTGAGTCTCGCGGAGCAGGGAACATTATCCTCTGTTTCTTCTGTTCCGGATGCGATCACGTTTCGTAATGCGATTAATTTTTTAAATACGAATCTTGACTGCCAGCCAACGGTAAGTGAAATTGCAGAATACTGTAATATCAGTGACGCCAGTTTGAAAAGAATATTTGATAAATATGCAGGGATAAGCGTGCACAAATATTTGTTAAAGTTAAAAATTAATGTAGCAAAAAAATTATTGCAGGATGGTGGGCCGGTATCTGTTGTTGCAGAGAATCTTGGATTTGCCAGTCAAAGTTATTTTTCAAAAGCATTTAAGAGAGAAACTGGTTTTACTCCATCTGATTTTGCTAAAAATTCCCAGACATAGTTGACTCTCGTATGTCTGGGAGTTTCATAGTCAGAATTAGTTACAGTCCGAATTCTTTAAATAAATTCTGCTGATAGTCATGGTCTTTGGCCGCCTTTATGATATCCTCCATTCGGTCAGACTTGGACAGTGCAATAATCAGAGCGTTGATGCGTTTTTCTGTTGCTTTGGTGCTTTCTTTTTTTTGTAATTTCTACGGCTGATTCTACCTCTGCATTGATTTTTTCTTTGACCTGTGCATCTACTTCCGCATCAATTTTTTCCTGTACCTTCTTGTTCACTTCCGCATCAATTCTTTCCTGTACCTGTCTTTTTACTTCCGCATCAATCTCATCTTTCATCAATTCTCGCAGTGCATCACACATTCCTTTTACCTCCTCAAACTTCTGTTTGTTGGCCCGCACGATCAATTCCATGACGGAGCGATACAGTGCATTTGCCTGATTTTTTGAATATTCTTCCAATAATTTTTCTGCGGTCTCATTCTGTTCCAGTTCATTGGTCAGACTTTTCAGCCACAGATTTTCAGCTTCTGTCAGTTCTTTTGTTACAATAATCTGAATCGGAATTTTATCTCCCGTCACATAATAAATCCCGCTTTCCGCTTTTTTTACTTGATATCTCAGTGTTGTTTTCAAGTGGTGCATCAATTTTCGTGGATATTTTCCTGTTACCAGAGTAATCGTAAGTTCTTCTATCGGAATGCTGTCCATCTGACTGGTATCGGATTTGTAAAAGCATGAATTTTCTGAAAGGACAGGCGTTTGCCTGTTTTTGAAATGAATAAGATATTTCACGTCATTTTTATGAAATAAAATGAATGTTAGAAAAAATATGCTTTATATTAGTCTAACATATTTTAAGGAAAATCACCATATCTCAAAATTCACATATATTAGTCATATAATGTCTGAAACGGAAGTGTGGATCTATGAATAAAAAATTACCGTATTACATGGCGTATCCTCTGCCTCTTCAGTATGATGATGAGCGCAAAGAGCGCAGAGATTATGAGTACATGAAGAGTCTTTATCCGGATGTGGCAAAACGGCTGCTCCCGTATATAGAGGAAGAATGTGACAGAATGGAATATGACAACAGCATGATGTATGATGAATATCCTGACCGTCTGCAGCTGCATCTGATGTGCAAAAGAGTCTGTGAAAATGTAAGAAAACATGAAAAAATTTTCTATGGAACAGAATATGAAGGACTTCTGTCGCAGGCAGAAGAAAACAGTGTCATGCAGATGGAAGAGGCAGAGCGGATGCAGGAGCCGGAATCTGAATGGGAACCTGAATTTATGCAGGTGCAGGAACAGAATCGGCGGGAACCGGAAAGAAGACGTATGCCGAACTGGCTTCAGAATCTGATTGAAGTTATGCTGTATCATGAACTATATAAAAGAAGAAGTGATCATCGCAGGTCTCGCCACAGAATTTACTAATTACAGATTTTGTGCTATGATAAAAATGATGTAGATACGAAGATTTTGGGATAAAAGTTAACATGATTATGGAAAAATAAGGGTGAAAATACGTATGAAGAATCTGATTTTTATAGGAATGCCGGCAGTTGGAAAGAGTACGGTCGGAGTGGTTGTCGCAAAACGGCTGGGAATGGAATTTATCGATACAGATTTATTGATTCAGAAGCAGGAGGGACGTCTGCTCAGAGAGATTATAGCAGATGTGGGGGAAGATGGATTTCTTGCCATTGAGAATCAGGTGAATTGTCAGGTGAATGCCGAGCGCGCCGTAATCTCTCCGGGAGGAAGTGTTGTATACTGCGAAGAGGCGATGAAACATTTTAAAGAAATAGGAACAGTCGTATATTTGAAGGCTTCTTATCGCACAATAAAAGAGAGGATCCGCAGTCCGAAAAAGCGGGGAGTCGTGCTCAGAGAAGGGCAGACTTTCCGGGATTTGTATGAAGAACGGACAAAACTTTTTGAACAATATGCAGACCTTACGATATGCGAGGACGGCTGTCAGATTGAGGAAACGATCGATGCAGTTTTGACGCAGATCGAGGCGCTGGAGAAAAAATGATTTTACAAATTGAAATTTTATGGTATAATAACTAATCGTATTATAGGGTAAAAAGGCGAATTATCGTTTCTTTTTGCTTTTATAAGGCGGGAGTAATGAAATTTAACAAGGGACTACGATAGAATTATCGATAATCGAGGTGCAATATGGAGCAGTATATTATCAAAGGCGGCAATCCGCTGGTAGGGGAAGTTGAAATCGGCGGAGCTAAAAATGCGGCACTGGCTATTCTCGCGGCAGCGATCATGACAGACGAGACCGTTCTGATTGACAATCTGCCGGATGTAAATGATATCAATGTGTTGCTGGAAGCGATTCAGGGAATCGGAGCAATGGTTCAGAGAGTTGACAGACACACAGTTAAGATTAACGGAAGCGCAATTACAGACTTTAATATAGAATATGATTATATCAAGAAGATCAGAGCATCTTACTATCTTTTGGGTGCGATGCTTGGAAAGTACAAGAGAGCAGAAGTGGCTCTGCCGGGCGGATGCAATATCGGAAGCAGACCGATCGATCAGCATCTGAAGGGATTCCGCGCATTGGGTGCGGATGTGGATATTGAGCACGGCAAGATCGTGGCAGAAGCAGAGCATCTGAGAGGAACACATCTGTATTTTGATGTGGTATCTGTAGGAGCAACGATCAACGTGATGATGGCAGCAGCCATGGCGGACGGTCTTACGATCATGGAGAACGTTGCCAAGGAGCCTCATGTCGTAGATGTTGCGAACTTCTTAAACAGCATGGGAGCAAACATCCGCGGTGCCGGAACAGATGTGATCAAGATCCGTGGAGTCAAGAGCCTCCATAAGACAGAATATTCCATCATTCCGGATCAGATTGAAGCAGGTACTTTTATGTTTGCTGCAGCAGCGACAAAGGGAGATGTGACGGTATTAAATGTCATTCCGAAACATCTGGATGCGACAATCTCCAAGCTTGTGGACATCGGATGTGAAGTAGAAGAGTTTGATGATGCGGTAAGAGTGGTGGCGAAGAACCGCTTGAGAAGCACACAGGTGAAGACATTGCCGTATCCGGGATATCCGACAGACATGCAGCCGCAGATCGGGGTAGTGCTTGCGCTCGCGCAGGGTACAAGTACGATCACAGAGAGTATTTTTGAGAACAGATTTAAGTATCTGGATGAGCTGGCAAGAATGGGTGCAGTGATCAAAGTAGAGGGCAACTCTGCAACCATCGAAGGTGTAGAGAAGTTTTCCGGAGCGAGAGTCAGTGCGCCGGATTTAAGAGCAGGTGCGGCGCTTTGTATCGCAGGGCTTGCGACAGACGGAATCACTATTGTGGATGATATCGTCTATATCCAGAGAGGATACGAGAGATTTGAAGAAAAGCTGCGCGGTCTTGGCGGAATCATTGAAAAGGTTTCTGATGAGAAAGAGATTCAGAAATTTAAGCTGAAAGTAGGCTGATATATAACGGGGGAGTGAAGATGCAGGACGGTGAGTTCTGCATCTTTTGATAAATCACAGGGAGGTTCAAAAGAGAAAATGAGCAGTGAACGATACGATGAAGCGGTAAGGGAACAGAAGAAAGCAGAGCGCAAAAAGCAGGTGCAAAAGCAGGTTATGATCCTTGTGATCGCTCTGGTGGTGATCGCAGTTGCAGCTGCGGCAGTGTTTTTCACGATAAAAGGTAAGAAAAGCGAGCCAAAAGATACAACGAAGGCATCGAGCAGCGGACTTGCCGGTGCGATCAGTGCAAGCTATGAGACATTTGCTTCTGAGGCAGATCCGGATGCGTCTGCGGAAGACGTAAAAAAAGAAGCAGAGGACTTTGCAGCATGGATCCAGAAGACATATCCGGATGAATCTTCCGGGAAGCTTCAAAAAACCATGAAATCAGGAAAAGTATCCGCAGAGGATTTTTATAGCAGCTATGGAAAGACGCTGCATGTGCTGTCTGATGAGTATAAAGGGTACTTAAAAGATGATGAGACAGCAGCTGCAAATCATATCTATCAGAAAGACGGCGCGAAGGACGGACAGGCGGAGATCGCGATAGCAGGGAACCTGACACTGACAGAAGAAGGTTATACACTGGGCAAATACGATGAGACTGGAGATTTAAGCCAGATGCTCTCAGAGCAGATTTTAAGTGCGATGACAGGAGCGGATGCACTCTTTTTGAATCAGGAATTCAGCATCAGCAGTAAAGGGGAGGCATTATCAGGAAAGACTTCGATCCTGCATGCCAATGCAGAACGTATGAATATATTGGAAGCATTGGGAGCAGATATTGTGTCTCTTGGAAATGAGCATGCGGCAGGTTATGGACAAGATGCCTTAAAAGAGAACATGGAGCTGTTAAAAAATGCAGGAATGGCATATGTAGGAGCAGGAACAGATGCCGCAGATGCTGCGCAGCCGGTGTATTTGATCATCAATGGAATCAAGATTGGATTTACATCAGCTTCCGGCATGGAAGATTCTTATGATATGGCGGCAGGTGACGGCAAAGCGGGGATTTTAGAATATACAGAGGCAGAGCAGTATACAAAAGTAATCCAGGAGGCTGCCACAAAGTGCGATTATCTGATTGTGTATGATCATGAAGGAAAAGGGGATGCCAATGGTGTGGAATCCTACCAGAAAGAGCATGCAGCTGCATTTTTGCAGGCAGGAGCGGATATCGTGATTGGCGGACACTCTGATCGTCTGCAGGGAATTGAGTATATCGATGGAAAACCGGTTGTGTACAGCATAGGATCTGTGCTGACAGACGGAACAAGCAGATATTCGGCAGTATTAAAGCTCAACATCACATCAGAAGGGTTAAAAGAGATGTCGCTCGTTCCGGGAATCCAGACAGAAGATATGACAGAATATCTGGATTCTACAGAGACACAGAAGAAGATGTATGATGCAGTTGCAGCTCTGTGCCCGAATGCATCGATTGATGAAAATGGAGTCGTTACAGAGAAAAAATAGAATTCCATATTGACATTTCTGGTAATACGGTGTAGAGTTCTATTGTCACAAAAATGAATATGAAAACTTTCTCTTATTCAGAGCAGTGGAGGTACAAAGGACCTGTGAAGCTGCGGCAACCCCGTCAAGGAAGGTGCCAACCTGAGCGAGCAATCGAACAATAAGAGGATTGTTTTGCTAAAGAACAGTCCGCTTTTTGGCGGGCTGTTTTTTAATTAGAAGAGATGCAGTCCGAAAAGAGAGAAAGAAACAAAGAAGGAGGAACAAAATGGAAAAATTATTATTTACATCGGAATCTGTTACAGAGGGTCATCCGGATAAGATCTGTGATGCGATTTCAGATGCGATCTTGGACGCTTTGATGGAGCAGGATCCGATGAGCCGTGTTGCATGTGAGACTTGCGTGACAACCGGTATGGTCATGGTCATGGGAGAGATTACAACACAGGCATATGTGGATATTCCGAGAATCGTAAGAGATACCGTGCGTGAGATCGGATACACAAGAGGAAAGTTCGGATTTGATGCAGATACATGCAGCGTGCTGACAACGATCGATGAGCAGTCGGCAGATATCGCACTTGGAGTGGACAAGGCGCTGGAAGCAAAAGAAAATAAAATGTCCGATAATGAACTGGAAGCAATCGGAGCAGGAGATCAGGGTATGATGTTTGGATATGCATCCAACGAAACAGCAGAATTTATGCCGTATCCGATCGCAATGGCACACAAACTTGCCCTTCAGTTGACAAAAGTGCGCAAGGACGGAACGCTCTCTTACCTGCGTCCGGACGGAAAGACACAGGTAACAGTAGAGTATGATGAGAATGGAACTCCGAAACGTCTGGATGCAGTGGTACTTTCTACACAGCATGATCCGGATGTGACACAGGAACAGATCCACGCAGATATCAAGAAATATGTATTTGACGAGATCATCCCGGCTGAGATGGTAGATGAACATACAAAATTCTTCATCAATCCGACAGGCCGTTTTGTGATCGGCGG
>OMGJ01001210.1_pt1 | contig 12087 bp, 8 predicted proteins | sample 1645811 | NCBI WGS metagenome assembly OMGJ01 (sample SAMN05578589, study PRJEB25193) | human gut metagenome | biome: Human Microbiome; feature: human-associated habitat; material: feces | host: Homo sapiens | place: USA:Birmingham | reverse complement strand
TGATACGGCGACCACCGAGATCTACACTCTTTCCCTACACGACGCTCTTCCGATCCAAATTCCATACGATCGGTAAATGTTTTATTAAACATTTGCGCAATCTCATGATTTGTATAGTTCATTCCCTCAAACACTTCTTCATACATGCGAGCCACACGATCCGGTGTTTCTTTTAATCCTTCACGATCCGGATCATCTCCCAATGCTTCCAATATACCTCGAACATGCACCTTAATCGCTTCTGTATCTATTGCCATAATGCCATCTTCCTTTCTTAAACTCCACGTTTATCCGGATCCCAGATAAACTTGTGCAACTGCAATTGAAGCCGTACTCCATTCCATCGTTTTTCACGAAGAAAATCAACCATTTCAGCCGGTTCGATCCTGCCAAATACCGGACTTAATATTACCATGCAGCGCTGATCCAGATGATACTCTCTCGTCACCTCATAGGCCCTTTCCAGATCACTCCGTCCGGACACAACAAACTTCACCGTATCCTGCTTTACAACCTCTGCAAAATTATCCATACACATCTTTGTTTCCATGCCGCTTCCCGCCAATTTGTAGTCTATCGTAAATGACGGTGGCCGCTTCATTTGACGAAACGCTGTTAATGAAACACTGCCATTTGTCTCGATCTCCACCTCTAAACTCTCTTCTCGAGACAGCCTTTCTAACAATACATCAATATTTTTTGCAATCATCGGTTCACCACCGGTAAGTGTCACCCGACTGATCCCTGATTGCAGCAGACGCTCACAGATTTCCTCTTCCGTCATCACCGTACGTGGCGCATCTGCTTCATAGGCCCAAGCTGTATCACAATACGTACAGCGCAAGTTACATCCCTTTAGCCGCACAAAATTAGATAACTCTCCGGCAAATCGTCCTTCCCCATTAATGCTTTCAAAGATTTCTACCACTTCAAAATCTGCCATACTAACTCTTACATTCCTTTCCCGGCCTACAGCCTGTCATGCATAACTTCTCCACGATGCCATCTCTCGCATAGTTTTAGACCAAGCGAGCTGCACTGTCACCTCTCGCATCGCTTCAGACAAAGCAAGCGGCACTGTCACCTCTCGCATCGCTTCAGACAAAGCAGGCTGCACTGTCACCTCTCGCATCGTTTTAAACAAAGTAAACTGCACTGTTATTCGGTGTCTCATATACTTCTACTTTCGCCACCGGATAACCTTTCAATGTAAACAATTCATAAAAATATCTGGCAAAATTTTCGGCGGTTGGTCGAAACGGCATCTCAACCACCTGAAATTTTTCTTCCTGCAATGCTTTCATCGTACTCTCACGCAAAGAGCCCTGTTCAATGATCAGCACATGATCCAACGCATCCAATTCCGTCCGCAAATCTTTTTTTAACTCCGCAAAATCAACACACATGCCTTTTTGCTGCCGGTCTTCTCTTAGCGTCTCTGACTGCACCGTCAGCAGTACTCTCCAACGATGTCCATGCAAATTACCGCATTTTCCATCGTATCCGGCAAGAAAATGTGCCGAGTCAAGACTATGTTCTGTCGTCAATTGATACATGCATTCCCTCCAATTTCCTATAAAGCAAAATAAAAAGGCAGACCTACGGTCTGCCCAAAAACAATCTCTGTTTCATGCAGTCCGAGTTTTATTTATAGACAGGATGGTACAAATGAACTGTCTGTATGAACCCATGCATAAATAACATTTATCCACGGCAATAAATTATATTATCCTATTTTTCATTTATCGTCAAGTACAGCGTTATGATTTAACACCTTTGTCACTCTATACATAATTATTCCTCATAAAAATCAACAGCGAATAACTCCTCTCCTGATTTTATTTCTCCCTCCCTTAATAAACGTACCTTTTGGTTATCCTCTAGTTCCGTACACAGTACCGGAGATACGATTGACGGTGCGTGCTCTTTCAGATAAGCAATATCCAGTTTCATCAGCGGATCACCCTTCTTGACCTGCTGACCATTCTCGACAAACACTTCAAATCCTTTACCATCCAATTTTACTGTGTCTATACCAACGTGTATCAATAAGCTCAAACCGGAATCTGTCGTAAATCCAATCGCATGCTTGGTATCAAACACAAACGCAACCTCTCCATCTTCCGGTGCCTTAACGATCGCATCCGTTGGGGTTACAACCGCACCGTCACCCATCATCCGATCCGCAAAAGCTTCATCCGGTGCCGTAGACAGATCTGCTGCAACACCTGTGATCGGACTGGACACAATAACGGTTTTTGCTACACTTCCTTCAATTTCCTGACTCTGCATGGCATCATCTGACTCTGAACGCATCTCATTATCATTCGTATATATAATATCTGGTGCTGTTTCAAGATACTCTTCCAAATTTGATTTGATCACGGTAACATTTGGTCCGTATATGATCTGGACTCCATTTCCTTTATGGATCACTCCACTGGCTCCTGTCGATTTAAGCAGAACATCATCAACCAAATCTGCACTTGCAACAGTACAACGAAGGCGGGTCGCACAGCAGTCAACACTATCAATGTTGTTCTTACCGCCAAGACCTCTCGTGATCATTTCACTAAGTGTATCCTCCGATGATATATTTCCATCATCCCCCTTTGCGGAACGTTTAGCATTAACATCTGCCTTCGTATATAATTTCACTTCCTGTGTATCATCCTCTCGACCAGGCGTTTTTAAATTCAATTTTTTGATCAAGAAAGAAAAAATCACATAATAAAGAATAAAATAAATGATTCCTACCGGAATGATACGAAGCCAGCTTGTCTTATCATTTCCCTGTAAAATACCAAACAGGAACAGATCCAAAAATCCGCCCGAGAAAGTAAGACCCACGGCGATATTTAATATATGAGCGATCATGTATGCAGCACCGGCCAATACAACTTGCACTGCAAACAAAATCGGTGCAACAAACAAAAATGAAAATTCAATCGGCTCAGTAATACCTGTCAACATAGATGTGAGGGCCGCTGAAAATAGCAAGCCTCCTACCTGCTTCTTTTTCTCCGGCTTCGCAGTGCGATACATTGCAAGAGCTGCGCCTGGCAGACCAAAGATCATGAAAATGAATTCACCCGAGAAATATCTTGTTGCATCTGCACTGAAGTGTGAAATGTGTGCAGAATCTGCAAGCTGAGCGAAGAAAATATTTTGTCCCCCCTGAACCATGTGTCCTGCCACATCAGCGGTTCCGCCAACAGCAGTCTGCCAAAATGGCATATAAAACACATGATGCAATCCAAATGGTATCAATGCTCTTTTGACAACACCAAAGATCAGTGTTCCCAGATAACCGCTTCCTGTCACCAATCCACCAAGTGCATAAATTCCATTTTGCACAACCGGCCATACATAATACAAAATAATACCGACAAACATATACGTTATAGTGGAAATGATCGGAACAAATCTTGATCCAGCAAAGAATGATAACGCATTCGGCAATATGATCTTATGGAAGCGATTGTGTAATGCAGCCACACCAAGGCCCACAATAATACCGCCAAACACACCCATCTGCAATGTATTAATTCCACAGACAGAAGCTACGGTTCCCTCTAACACATTTTTCGCAATGGAGCCATCTTCCAGGATCTTGCCATTAATATTCAGCATAGCGTTGATCGAGATATTCATAACGAAAAATGCGATCACCGCAGATAACGCTGCCACTTCTTTTTCCTTTTTGGCCATTCCGATTGCGACACCTACAGCAAATAACAATGGCAAGTTATCAAACACGGCACTTCCGACCTTGTTCATGATCACAAGCAGCGCATGCAATATCGTTCCATTCCCCAATATACCACCTAAATGATACGTTGCAATCGTTGTCTCGTTCGTAAACGAACTACCCAGTCCAAGAAGCAGACCGGCAACCGGTAAGATCGCGATTGGGAGCATAAAACTTCTTCCAATTCGCTGCAGCACTTCAAAAATTTTGTCTTTCATCTTTCATCCATCCTTTCTTCCTGTATTTATGCAGTTTGGCATATCTCTCCCGCATAACAGCAAGTACACACTCACCGATAGTATCCGCGGCTAACTATATAATATGCAAAAGAAAAAGGCATCAACTAACATAAATTACCCGTGATTTATGTATAGTTAATGCCTCAATTTCATTCAAATCAAGTAACACACTATTTATATAATATATACCATGATTTTTTCAATTCGCCAATACTATGATCCATATTTTGGATATGTATTGTTCAACCTTCACTTTAAGAATTGTATTTACAAGCTTTCTACCCTTTCACACTACCAAGTGCCACACCCTGTACGATATGTTTAGAAAGAAGCAGATATACAACGATTACCGGGAAAATCGAGAAGGCAATCATCATATACACCTGACCCATATCCTTCTTCAGGAAATCCGCACTACGTAACTGTGCGATCAAGATAGGCAATGTCTTCTTCTTATTTTCTGTCAAGAGCAATGATGGAATGAAGTAATTGTTCCAGCTCTGAACAAATGCGAAGATTGCCTGAACCGCAATCGCAGGTTTCATAATCGGAAGAATCATCATATTGAATGTCTTAAACTCGCCCGCACCATCGATTCGAGACGCTTCTACGATCTCCAACGGAAGGGAAGAATCCATGTACTGTTTCATATAGAAGAATACTACCGGTGCTGCTATGGCTGGTATGATCAATGGGATAAAGGAATCCATCAGATTCCAATCCATCATTAAGCGGTAAAAACCAAGTGCAGTTACCTGTGTAGGAATCATCATGATCATCAAGATGAAGGTGAACATAACATTCTTCAACTTGAAATTGTATACATGAATTGCATATGCCGTCATACAAGAAAAGTATGTTGTCAAAATCGCACTAAAAGCAGCGACAATAACACTGTTAAACAAACCATTCCAAACCGGCTGTGAACTGTGCATCAAATGTACCCAGTTGTTCATAAACTCTCCACTCGGCAAAGCAGAGAATCCTAACTGAATCTGTGCATGTGATCTTGTTGCGTTAACAAACAATACATAAAACCAAAACAGGCACAATATCGAAATGAATATCAAAACAATATATGCAAGAACCCTTCTGGCATGTATTCCTATTCCTGAACTTTTTCTTTCATCCATGAATTATGCCTCCTTTTTCTGTGCAAATGCTTTGAACACGATCAAACTCAATATACCCGTTACGATGAAGAGCAGAACGGATAACGCACCACCCATACCGTAGTTCTTACTGTATAGCTGTTTGTTCAAATACATGATCAATGTCATCGTTGTATCTGTTGGTCCACCGGTACCGTTTGTCAAGATCTGTGGTACATCGAACATCTGTAAACCACCGATCAAAGATGTGATCAAAACGTATACTAAGATTGGACGCAACAACGGCATTGTGATTCGAAAAAATACCTGTGTCGATGTCGCACCATCAACTTCGGCAGCCTCAAACAATGCCGGGTCTATACCCATCATACCTGCCATTAACAGAATCGTGGTATTACCAAACCACATCAAAAAATTCATAAATCCAACCAATCCTCTTGCACTTCCTGCATGAGAAAGGAAAGAATACTTCTCTTTGATTAGACCGACGTGTAATAAAATTGCATTTACCGGACCGTTGTCAGAGAACAATGCGAAGAACAACATTGCAAACGCTGACGCCATGATCAAGTTTGGTAAATAAATAACGGTTTTGAAAAAACCGGATGCTTTCAATTTTAATCGTGTGTCTGAGAACCATGCACCAAGCAGAAGCGATAATAAGATCTGCGGTACAAATCCCAACACCCACATTATCATTGTGTTTTTCAAATAAATCAATAGCTTGCCGCTTTCAAAAAGCGAAGCATAGTTTTCTAAGCCAATATAATTTGGTCCCACCTGTATTAAGCCCATGCTATAATTTTCAAAAAAACTATTATAAATCGTGCTGATAAGTGGGATTAACTGGAAAATAACATATGTAAGAATGAACGGGATTAAAAAAATGTAGCCCCACTTATTATGTTTTTCCACTCTTCCTTTTTTGGGTTTACTCATAAGTGTTACCCTCCCCTTATTTTCAAAAAAAGTGCCTGCCTACAAATGTAAGCAGGCACATTCCTAAACCAGTTTACTTAACAATGTTTGTAACAATTATCCCTCGATCTCAGGATGTTTTGTCTTAACTTTATCGATGAATGTCTGCAATGCAGTATCATAATCCTTTGTATTGCCATCGAAGTAATCCTTCATTGCTGCCTGGAACTCCTCAGCACATGTCTGATCATATGAAGATACATTGCTCATGTCGATGCTTCCAACACCTGCGGAGAAGATCGGAATAGGATTCTGTCCACCGAGTGCCTTATCACCGAAGCTCTTGTCATCCTTTAAGGAATCCATCAACTTGCTGTTGTTAGCGTAGTCATTGTCTTTGCTAACAATGTCTTTCAATACGCTCTCGTCTGTTGTCATCTTCTCGATGATGTCTTTTACAAGGCTCTTGTTGTCTGTGCCATTAGCACCACAGATCCAAGTACCGCCCCAGTAGAAGCTCTGAGGACCAGTTGTAAGTGCCCAGCCACCATCTTTAACTACAGAACCATCAAGCGCTACACCATCTTTGTAACCCATGGAGAAGTCGATGAACCAAGCTGGTCCAAAGTAAGCGAATACGTTACCGCTCTTCATGAAGCCTTCGCTCCAGTCAGATCCCCACAACTCATGTGTTGTAGTCTCGCCGTTGTCTACCATTTCCTTAGACATATCTACCCATGCCTTGATGTTCTCATCTACGTTGATCTTCTTATTCTCTACCCACTTAGATGTTACGTTGTTAGAGAATACACGATATGTATCGTTTACAGATGCTGTTGTAAGATATCCAGCGTCTTTTAACTTCTTAGATGCTGCTTTGAAAGAATCCCAATCTTTGAACAGCTCCTGAATCTTCTCAGGATCATCTGTCTTGAATACTTTCTTAGCAATGTCGCGTCTGTAGATCATACCTGCCGGGCAAGCCTGCCAGGAAGCACCCTTTAACGCTCCTTTAGAATTTGTTACGATATCCTGTGTGTACTTGTACTGGTTAGCAAGTGCATCTTTGGATACGCCAAGATCATTTACAACATCCAGTGTGTAGTCTGTATCTACATACTTCAATGCGTAATCTGCCTCAACAAGGAAAAGATCGATCTTGTCATCAGCTGCTGCAGAATCCTGCTTCTTAAGAGCTTCATCCAATGCATTCTGATATGCATTATCATCAGATGGTGTGATCGTCCACTTAACTGTAACGTCGCCAATCTTACCTTCTGTATCACTAACCTTCTTATATCCCGGATAGTGATCTGTCATACGGCTCTTGAACTCCTCGTTCCATACACGGATGTTAAGAACTTTTCCACCGTCAGAAACTGTAACTTTTTTAGCTTCTTTTGATGAATCCTTCTTAGTGTCACTGCCGCCGCAACCAGTCAACATGGTTGCTGCCATTGCTGTACATAACAGCACGCTTAAAAGTTTCTTTCTCATAAAAAAACCTCCTCTAATAAGAAATTGTTTGCTTCTATATTTTTACTGCAATGACCTGCAGTAGAAATATCAATATGCTGTTCATAACTTTATGAACATTTTCAAGTTACGTTTACGAAATCGTTTTACTAAATCGTTTTCGTAAGATGATTATATAACAACATGAACAAATTTACAAGTATTTTTTTGAATTTTTTGTGAATTTTTGTGAAAAACATACAAAACACACAAAAATCTGCTAATATCTGACATTTGACGAATCTCTGCAAAATACCGATTTTGCTAGTATTATGCACCCATTTATTGTATAAAATCATTAAAATTCGAACAATCTTTTTTATTCAGATTTCATAATTCAAAAACTGTTCACATCTTACTCTCCAATCAAAACAAAAAGAGAGTACCGTCCAACAATTGTCTTTGGTACTCTCTTACATAATTCAAAATTTCTTTACTTAAAGATTCCTTATGCGCGAAGTATTGTTGATAATCCGCCAACTGACATGCTGAATACAACAGCAAGGATGGTCAGGATAAGATAAATAACACCGATCACAATTCCGATGATCGCACAGATCTTACCAGCCTTAGCGTAGCTGCTCTCAAATCCATCTAACTCTACTGCCTTACCATGAAGCACTAATGCAACAATACTGCAGATAACTCCAACAATGCCATAGCAAAAGCAAAATACGATACCACAAATACCTAATATCAGACACGCAATGGAATATCCTCTTCCCGGCGAATTATTTCCCTGATAATTATACTGTGGCTGGCCATTATATCCATTGTTCTGGTAGCTGTTATTTTGATAGCCGCCATTCTGATAACTGCCATTCTGATAGCCGCCATTCTGATAGTCGCCATTCTGATAACTGCCATTGTTAGTGTTCGTCCACCCCTGTGAGTCATTTCCTGCATTGCCATTTTGGAAACCCTGATTTTCATTTTGATTATTATCCATTGTAATCCTCCTCAACTTTGTATATGTACTACCTCTACATTGTATGACATAACGCCCTGCTAATAGAAGTCCCCTTAGCAAAAGCACCCATGTCTCTACATTGCATTTCTAAGCTATATTCGATAGCCCGGAACAAACAGCTTTAACAAATACTGCACGATCAGCACCACGATGGCGATATACAACGCTGCATCCCGAAATTTCATTCCGTTGATCTGCCTGTCAAAACGAGCCGCCACACGCTGCACAGTCTGACTGATAAAAAACAATAGATACCATACTGCACCATATACCGCAAATGCATTGTAATATACTGCCTGCAGTACTCTTCCATGTAACAGAGACCATATTGCTCTTGTTCCACCACAGCCCGGGCAGGGGATTCCAAAATACAGCTTCATTTTGCATTGCAATAACTGGTCGTTACCGGTTACATGCGCAATATAAAATGCTGCAATATATACAAGCCCCACACCAAGAACACACCATATGCTGATCCAGTACAAAATATGCTCCGTCTGCTTACAGCCAAACGCCCGCAGCCGTTCCCATACTGATTCTAACATAGGATCTGCTCCTTTCCCTCTTTCGTGTATTTCGTCAAATCTGTCTATTTGAATGATTATACCAAAAAACAGGGCTGTTCGTCAAACATGGACGACACAGCTCCCGTTTTCTTTGGTCAATTTACTGCATAAATTATTTGGTCAGTTTCATCGATTTCTTATATCCGGTCTTGGCATTAAACAGCTTCTTGTATGCTTTCAGCTTTTTCTTGCCACAGGATATCTTCGCTTTTTTGTAAATGCCCTTGATCGCATTTTTGCCCACTTTTTTCAATGTGGTTGTCTTGATCGTTATCTTTTTGAGTGCCTTAGCCTTGGAAAATGCCTCCTTTCCGATGGAAACAACATTCTTGCCAATGATTACTTTCTTTAATTTGGTGCATCCGGCAAATGCTTTTGCAGAAATATTCGTAACGCGGAAGGAATATACGACGCCATTCGCTTTTACTTTTACCGTCGCCGGTATTGCTGCAGATTTGATCTTTTTATTGGCTGCCTTGCGGTAGCTGACCGTCTTCTTGGATGCATTTGTCACAACATAAGATGCTCCCTTTACCTTAAAAGAATATCCTTTGCGGACAGACGGTGTTTTGGTTGGCTGCGGCTTCGTTGTCGGGGCGGTTGTCGGTGCTGCAGGACTTGGTGACGGAGTGCTGATATCCGGTACCACATCCTCTGTCAGATCTTTTGGAAGTTCTTCTTCCGGCAGACCGGTTTCTGTACCTTTCTTTGGAGTCACATTAATCTCATCACTATTGTAAATGGAGCCGATCACTGCAATTGCATCCACGGCAAGACTGCCGCTTGCAACCTCGATTGTTACAGTATGTTCACCATCTTCCAGTCCACTCACCTGATATGCAGTACACATATTATCTGCATTCCACAATGCGTCATCTTTCTTGTAGGACTGTCCATCTACCATCACATTCACGGTTCCTCCTGTGGATTTATTGTATCCTAACACTTCCAAACCGGTTCCGTTAAAGGTATACGTAATGGATGCGCCTGTGCCCGTACTATTGGAAACACTTCTCTGATATACAAACATTCCCTGATTTGCACAAGTACGAGACCACTTGTTGTTATATACCAATTTTGCATTTTTCTGTGGTGTCAGATCATAGGTTTCCATATTGTCAATATATTCTCTGTAATATGGCGCATATCCTTTGATCTTCGTTACTGCCAGATTGTCAAATCTTGTATAGGAATTACCGCAGCCGATCGCAACACGTCCTGAAGTGATCGGATTGCTGTCCTCATATGTTGCGACTAAAGTATTGTTGATATATGCTTTGATCACATTACCCTCGCCACGGAGTTTGAGCTGGAACCAAGTTCCCGGTGTTACCTGACTTGCATCTACCGAACCGGACGCAAGCTCTGTACCCTTAGAAGAGGTAGAACCCATTTTCGCACGATACAGTATCCAGCTTCCATCATCATTAACTTTCAAAGAATATCCTGCATTGTTCGAAAGATTGTGTGTTCTTCCGGTCTGTCTGATACCAATCTGCGCATACTGCTTATCTGCTGCACGCTCAAATAAAACATCAATAGCTGCCGTATAGTTCGTCCAGCGGTAATCTCCCACTAACGTGACAGGATCTCCACTATTCCAAGCACTTCCGACACCTGTTGACTTCTTATCCAACTGCTGGCGAAGCACATGATTGCCGGTGCCACTCTTATAGACCTCAAAAGCACCATTCAACGTATGGGTATAGCGTGCCATCGCACCTTTTTCTCCACCACGTGATGCAATGTAATCTTCCTTCTCTCCGGTAAAGCCGCCTTTGCCATCAAGAACAGGAACGGTCTTGCCGGTATACTCAAAATCATCCGCATACAGATAGCCATCCTCTGTGTTCTGAACGTCTCCGGTTGCATCTGTGTCAAGTACGGTACGCTCACCCTCTACCGGCATTGCTTCTGTATGTTCTTTGCTGTCTGAAACATCTAAAGAGGTAACCGTAACTGCAGAATTTGGTTTTACCGCAAAGGAATATACACCATTGCTGTCCGCAGATAATTCCTGAATACATTTCATATAATTTTCATTAAATGCACCCTCGTCTGCTGCTCTCGTCTCCCAAAGTTCTAACTTCCGGTCTGCTTTCAACTTCATATTCTTCGTCTGCAGTGTATATGTCATTGGATACTCACTGTCATTAACGATCACCGTTGAGAAATTATCTTTCGTCGGTGCTGCCAGAGTCATATAGTTTTCTCCACCGCCACGGCCGTCAACTGCATTGCTGGTTGTTCCTTGTACAGCAGATGCCTTGCTGGCCGATGCAACACCACGCCAAATGCCGGCAGTATTTGTTTCATTTTCCCAGCCGGTCACTGCAAACTTGCTGATATGTGCCAAAATCAACAATCCGGCATCATAATGCATCCATCCTGACCAAGGATCTCTGGCACTTACTAACTCCTTAAAGGAGTACTGTGCGCCTTCATAATAAGAACCGATCGCAGGCTGATAGATCACATGACCACGACGTGACTCGACAAAGCTCTTGATCACGGTATTGCCCATTTCCAATGCACTGCCGGAGCCACCGATACCAGTACCCTCTACCGTCGGCGCTTTATCTGTCGTAGATGGACGGAACGCTGAATTTGAGAACGTTGCCTGCTCCTCACTGTTCCATACTTCCTTGTCCACTTCCTCTGCCAGCCACTTCATCGCATTATTTTCATCATCCGCTGTCTTATAATGGTATCCGACAACATCCACTGCGTTCATAAACTCTTTGTCATCCTTTAACTTGTTGGCAACATCGCTGCTGACAACATTTGCCTCGTCGGATACAACAAGCTTAATCTTTTTGAATAAAGCAAGTGCTTTCTCATCCGCGATCGTCTTAGTGCTTTCCGCCGCGATCCACTTGGCAAATTTCTTAGTGTAAGCAACATCGCCTGCACCACCCCATTCTTCGTTCGTATTTGGATTAATATAGTCTACCATATAGCCATATTTCTCATAAGCATCCAAAATACTCTGTTTATACCAAGAAATTTGCCAAGT
>OMGJ01001197.1_pt1 | contig 12173 bp, 10 predicted proteins | sample 1645811 | NCBI WGS metagenome assembly OMGJ01 (sample SAMN05578589, study PRJEB25193) | human gut metagenome | biome: Human Microbiome; feature: human-associated habitat; material: feces | host: Homo sapiens | place: USA:Birmingham | reverse complement strand
AATCTGGGTTGGTGACGGAATTGCAACCATCTATGGTATGGAACATGCGATGTATGGCGAGATCGTGATTTTTGAAAACGGTGTAAAGGGAATGGTACAGGATATTAAACAGACGGAGATCGGCTGCATTATCTTAGGTAAAGACACCGGCATTCGCGAAGGAATGAAAGTAACTCGTACCAAGAAACGTGCCGGTATTCCGGTTGGAGAACATTATTTAGGACGCGTTGTCAATGCACTGGGTGCTCCAATTGATGGCAAGGGCGACATTGAAGCCGATGACTATCGCCCAATCGAATGTGATGCACCGGGAATCGTGGATCGTAAATCCGTTTCCGTTCCGCTGGAAACCGGAATCTTGTCTATTGATTCTATGTTTCCGATCGGCCGCGGTCAGCGTGAGTTGATCATTGGTGACAGACAGACCGGTAAGACTTCAATTGCGATGGACGCTATTTTGAACCAGAAAGGCAAAGATGTTATTTGTATCTATGTTGCAATCGGTCAGAAAGCATCTACCGTAGCAAAGTTAGTGAATACTTTAGAAAAAAATGATGCGTTGGATTATTCCATTGTCGTAACGGCTACCGCAAGTGAATCAGCATCATTGGAATATATTGCACCATATTCCGGAACTGCTTTGGCAGAATATTTCATGTATGAAGGAAAAGATGTTTTGATCGTTTATGACGATCTTTCTAAACATGCAGTTGCCTATCGTGCCTTATCTCTGTTATTAGAGCGTTCTCCGGGTCGTGAGGCATATCCTGGTGATGTATTTTATTTGCATTCCCGTTTGCTGGAGCGTTCCAGCCGGTTAAGCGATGAGTTAGGCGGTGGTTCCATTACGGCACTTCCGATCATTGAAACGCAGGCAGGAGATGTGTCTGCCTACATACCGACAAATGTAATTTCCATCACAGACGGTCAGATATTCTTAGAGAGTGATTTGTTCTTTGCCGGAATGCGACCTGCTGTCAATGTAGGTCTTAGCGTATCCCGTGTTGGTGGTGCGGCACAGACGAAAGCAATGAAAAAAGCATCCGGTACCGTTCGTATTGATCTGGCACAGTTCCGTGAGATGGAAGTGTTTACGCAGTTTAGTTCAGATCTGGATGAAGAAACGAAGGAACAGCTTGCTTATGGTAATGGACTGATGGAATTATTAAAGCAGCCTTTAGGGCATCCAATGTCTTTGGCTGAACAGGTAGTCACTTTGGTAGCAGCAACTTCCAGATTGTTTATTCCGATTCCAAAGGAGCAGATCAAGGAAACACAGCTTGGCTTGTTAGATTATTTCCATAGTAATTATCCGGAGATCATGAAACGCATCGATAACGATAAGGATCTGACCGACGAATTGAAAGAATCCATCGTAGCCGGTGCTAAGAAATATTTGGAACAGAATTAATAATTGATGCGCAAATGCGTGTGCAGAAACGAGGAGTATTATGGCGAATACGAAGGAAATACAAAAACGCATGAAAAGCATAAAAGATACGATGAAGATCACCAATGCGATGTATATGATTTCGTCAACCAAGTTACAGAAAGCCAAGAAGAAACTAGCTGACACTGAACCATATTTTTATTCATTGCAGCAGGCGTTTCGTCGTATCCTGCGTCATATCCCGGATCTGGACAGTATTTATTTTAAGGATACCAGTCAGATCCCGACAGAAGACAAAAAGACCGGCTACATTGTAGTTACCGCCGACAAAGGACTTGCCGGTGCATATAATCACAATGTGATCAAGATGGCACATTCCCTGTTCGAAGATGGCGGACAAAACAGTTTGTTCGTACTTGGAGAGCTTGGTCGTCAATATTTTGCAAGAGAGGGGCTTCATGTGCATAAGCACTTTAAGTACACTGTACAAAGTCCAAGCCTGCACCGTGCAAGAATGATCACCGATGATATTTTAGAACGATATCGAAATGGTGAACTAGACGAAGTGTATATCATATACACCTGCATGGAAAATTCGGTGACGACAGTGGCGGAAATGCGTAAGCTTTTACCGTTATCGAAAGAGGAATTTGAAGTTCATATGCCAATTGATGTATATCAGGAAGAGCTTAAGGCAGAACCCTCTTGGAATACGATCTTAGAGCGTTTGGTTCCGAATTACATCAATGGATTTATTTATGGTGCATTGGTAGAATCTTATGCGAGCGAACACAATTCCCGCATGATGGCCATGCAGTCGGCAACGGATAGTGCGAAACAGATATTAGCGCAGCTTTCCATCGAGTATAATCGCGTGCGGCAGGCGGCGATCACACAAGAGATCACAGAAGTCATCAGCGGCGCAAAAGCACAAAAACGCAAACACAAATAGGTGTCAATGACTTTATGTCTTAAGCACACATGACATAAAGTTCACTGCGAACGAATTACGTGTGCAGAAATGAGGAATAGCATGAAGAAGGGAAAAATTGTTCAGGTATCCGGTCCTGTTATTGATGTTGAATTTGAAGACAGTGACCTTCCATTTATCAAGGATGCACTGGAGGTAAATAACGACGGAAAACGCTGTGTCATGGAAGTTGCTCAGCATATTGGCAATAATACCGTGCGCTGCATCATGTTGGCATCCAGTGAGGGTCTGCATAAAGATATGGAAGTTATCGCAACCGGAAGTGGAATTAAAGTACCGGTTGGAGAGAAAACGTTAGGCCGTCTGTTTAATGTACTAGGTGAAACGATTGATAATGGCGAAGCTTTGGATGAGGAGGAGCATTGGTGCATTCACAGAGATGCACCGGGATTTGAGGAACAGAGTCCGGCTGTAGAAGTGTTGGAAACCGGAATTAAAGTCATTGATCTGCTGGCACCTTATGCCAAGGGCGGTAAGATCGGTCTATTCGGTGGTGCCGGTGTCGGTAAGACCGTATTGATTCAGGAATTGATTCAAAATGTTGCTACGGAACATGGTGGATATTCTATTTTTACCGGTGTTGGTGAACGCTCCCGTGAGGGTAATGATCTTTGGTCAGAAATGAAAGAATCCGGTGTTCTCAATAAAACTGCATTAGTGTTCGGGCAGATGAACGAGCCACCAGGAGCTCGTATGCGAGTTGCTGAGACAGGGCTTACCATGGCGGAATATTTCCGTGATGAAGAGCATCAGGATGTGTTGTTATTTATCGATAACATCTTCCGTTACGTACAGGCCGGATCAGAGGTATCCGCGTTGCTTGGCCGTATGCCATCCGCAGTTGGTTATCAGCCAACATTGGCTAATGAAGTTGGTGAATTGCAAGAGCGTATTGCATCGACGAAAAACGGTTCCGTTACGTCTGTACAGGCAGTATATGTACCGGCCGACGACCTTACCGATCCGGCTCCGGCGACAACATTTGCCCATTTGGACGCAACGACTGTTTTATCCAGAAAAATTGTAGAGCAGGGTATTTATCCGGCAGTTGATCCGCTAGAGTCTAATTCACGAATTTTGGAAGAAGATATTGTCGGCAAAGAGCATTACGATACAGCAAGACGTGTTCAGGAAATTTTGCAAAAATATACTGAATTACAGGATATTATCGCTATTCTTGGTATGGAAGAGTTATCTGAAGAAGATAAGATCACCGTATATCGTGCCAGAAAAATACAGCGATTTTTGTCACAGCCGTTCCATGTAGCTGAGACGTTTACCGGTGTTCCAGGCAAATATGTACCATTGAAAGAAACGATCCGTGGTTTCAAAATGATCATTGATGGTGAAATGGATGACTATCCGGAGCAGGCATTTTTCAATGTGGGTACGATTGATGAAGTGATCGAAAAGAGCAAAGAAAAGCAGGCATAATAAAATGCCTGCAGGAAAGGAAGGTGGACAATGAACACCTTTTTATTAAATGTGACAGCATGTGACCGTGTCTTCTTTGAGGGGTATTGCAGACAGGTTATATTGCCGTTGGAGGATGGCGAAAAAGGCATTCAGGCGCATCACGAAAATATGGTGTTTGCCGTTAATGTTGGAGAATTACGTATTCAGACAGAAGACGGAGCGTGGATCACCGGCGTGGTCGGCAGTGGCTTTGCACAGGTGATCAACAATCGTGTCAGTGTATTAGTGGATACCGCAGAGCATCCGGACGAGATCGATGTACGTCGTGCCAAAGAAGCAAAAGAGCGTGCAAAAGAGCAGTTGAGACAGGAACAAAGTATTCGGGAATATCATATGTCCAAAGCTTCCTTAGCACGCGCTATGTCAAGACTTCGCTATAGCAGTAAAGATGATATGCGGATTTGATCCAATATCAATTAGACAGCGAAAACAACTACGAGGTGATTTTAGGAAATAAAATGTTTTCCTTGATCCAGCCACACAAAAAATCATGAAATTCCATGATCGTGCGATTATGTTGTTTGGATTCCGGAACAGTAACGATGATCTGGCGTCTGCAGAACGGACTTTCGATCGGAAGTAGTTTTACATGCTTCGAGAATGAAGATTCCCAAGAGTACTGTGGCCAAAAGCCGATCCCCAGACCGGCTGCAATCAGATTGCGCACTGTCTCCGGGCTGTCGCTTTCATAGACGATGTTCGGCTTAAACTCAGCAGCCGCACAAAATTCGTCACAGATCTGACGAACCGGGCGTGTTTTTTCCAAGCTGACATATGATTCTGTGGCAGTGTCCTGCAATCGTATGGAATGTTTGTGGGACAGTTCCGATGAAGTTGGTACTGCCAGATAAAATTCTTCCGTAAACAACACCCGCTGGGAAGGTTTTAATTCCGTATCTAAGCCGGTCGCTGAAATAAAGTAATCAGCAACGGGATCATCCGGTTTTTGGGACAAGCGGAATTTGACTTCCGGGTGGATTTCCCGGTAAGCAATAATGCAATTAGTGATAACCGAAGAGGCAGAGCGCAGATTCAGGTGGATGACCGGCTGATTTTGCTGCGCTGCCTCTTTGATCTCATCGGGAATAGCATCTAATGCGGCCATGATCGGTGTCAAACGTTTCTGTAGCATTTTACCGGTTGCGTTTAATGTAATATGACGGTTCTCACGATTGAATAAAGGTGTATCAAATTCCTCTTCCAAGTGCCGTATCGCCTGTGAAACAGCAGGTTGTGCAATGTGTAAACTCTCTGCAGCTTTCGTTACATGTTCGTATTTGGCAACGGCCAAAAAGTACTTCAATTGAAATAACTCCATAATCTTCCTCATTCCTTTGCATCAATTAAAGGTGTGCCGTAACAGTCACATACTGCCAGGCACTTTACAATAAATACAATGTTGCCAATATACCATAAGATGGAAAGTATGGCAAATTTATGTCAATTTATGCACTCAAACTTCGCGTATCCGAAGCTTGAACTATACAGAATAACGGAGGGATGGTTTCCTGCTTATTGTTGACGGTTTTCGGGGAAATAGGTATAATGGGGGTCGGAGTTTTAATCAGAAATGGAGGATTTTTCATGAATGCAAGTGTAGCAATTCAGGTATTACCGAATGTAACGGAAGATGAAGAAGTGATCCGTATTGTTGATGAGGTGATCGCATATATTAAAAGTTTTGGACTTTCTACATCCGTAGGTCCCTTTGAGACAACGATCGAAGGTGATTACGATCAGTTGATGGAAATCGTAGCAGGCTGTCAGAAAATTGCCATAAAAGCCGGATGTGATCAGGTGTCCACCTATGTCAAGATTGTTTATAAGCCGGAAGGCGATGTATTAACAATTGAAAAAAAGGTTTCAAAACATCACTAATATCATTATGTAGGCAATTGCAGGAAATGGAGAGAACATTGAAGGAAATTAAAATTGGTTCCCATGTGGGAATGGCTGGAAAAGAGATGTTTTTAGCCTCCGTAAAGGAAGCAGCAAGTTATGGTGCGAATGTATTAATGCTATATACCGGTGCACCGCAAAACACAAGACGAAAAGATGTTTCTGAACTGAATATCGAAGCTGGATGGGCCTATGCGAAAGAGCATGGGATCGAGGAGATCATTGTACATGCACCGTATATCATTAATCTTGCCAACACGGTGAAACCGGAGATATTTGAGCTTGCAACGGAATTTTTGGCCAAAGAGATCACGAGAACAGCTGCAATGGGAAGTCATATTCTGGTTTTGCATCCGGGTTCCCATGTAAAAGCCGGTGAAGAGGTCGGGATCAAACAGATCATCTGCGGCTTAAATATGGTGTTAGATGATAATGACGATGATGTCTATATCGCACTGGAAACAATGGCCGGCAAGGGAAGTGAACTTGGCAAAACCTTTGAAGAGATTAAGCAGATTTATGACGGTGTACACAAAAAAGACCGTCTGCGGGTATGTTTTGATACGTGTCATGTCAATGATGCCGGATATGACCTGGTCGGTGATTATGACGGTGTTTTTGCAAAATTTGATGAAGTGATCGGGTTAGACCAGATCGCTGTATTCCATATTAACGACAGCAAAAATCCACTGGGTGCTCATAAGGATCGCCACGCCAACATTGGCGAAGGCGAGATCGGTTACGATACGCTGCATCGCTTGGTACATGATGAACGTTTTGCCCAAATTCCGAAAATCCTTGAAACACCTTGGCGCGTGATCGACGGTGAAGGCACTAAAAAGAACAGCGCAGCCCCTTATAAAGAGGAGATTGCCTGGCTGCGGGAACCAATCTCGTAAACGTTGGACATATAACAACAGGGCACAGGCGGACTGTGCAGAAATGAGGATGCATGTGAATTCCCGAATTTTATTGGTGGAAGATGATCCCACTATTGTAAAAACATTGACTGAATTTCTTAAACTGGAAGGCTTTTTCGTCTCAAATACTGCCGGTCAGACCGATGCCATTGCTTTTTTAGAAGAGCATGAACGAGAGACCGCCTTGGTTCTCTTGGACGTATCACTGGCAGAGGGCAACGGATTTTCAGCCTGTGCTGAGATCAAAGCAAAATACGATCTTCCTGTTATCTTTTTAACCGCTTCCGGAGATGAATACAGTGTTGTCACCGGGTTAGATCTCGGTGCGGATGATTATATTGGAAAACCTTTCCGTCCGAGAAAACTGGTATCCCGCATACGCAGTGTATTGCGCAGATGCGGGAAAGCACAGAACATTATTGAATTGGGAGACGTTACAATAGATACTGCCGGTGGTACTGTCCGCAAAGAGGGACAGGAATTGTTTTTGTCGGCGTTAGAATACCGCCTGTTACTCGTTTTTGCCAATCACAAGGGCAACGTATTATCCAGGAATCAGCTTTTGGAAGAGATTTGGGATGTGGCAGGAGAGTTTGTAAACGACAATACGTTGACCGTTTATATCAAACGTCTGCGGGAAAAGATCGAAACCGATGCCGCCAATCCAACCATTATAAAAACAGTACGAGGACTGGGATATCGTGCTGAGTAAGGAGGACAGGAGATTTGCGTTTTTTAAGAAATACGGAATTTCGAGTAGAATTGATCCTGTTGACCATTCTGTTTGTCGCTGCAATTATCGGAATGTATATGCAGTGCGGTACGATCGCTGCTGTCTATTTACTGATATTTTGCGGCGTCATTTTTTGTCTGTATATCAGCTACAGCGTTGTCAAATACCGTAAAATGGCTTCGCTGGCAGAACAGATCGATCGGATCTTACACGGCGAAGAACTGCAGATCATGGAGCATTGCTGTGAAGGCGAATTTGCCGTATTGGCAACGAGTATTGATAAAATGGTGCAGCGTATGTTAGAACAACAGTCTATTCTTCAAAAAGAGAAAGTATTTTTGGCAGATTCTATGGCAGATATTTCCCATCAGATGAAAACTCCGTTGACCTCCATCTCTTTACTATTGAATTTATTGCAGGAAGAACATCTTTCCGAAAAGAAACGTCTGCAGTATGTGCAAGATCTGATGAAACTTACCGGACGTATTGACTGGATGGTGTACGCACTGCTTCGGTTAGCAAAACTAGATGCCGGAACTGTACAGTTACAGCAAATCCCGTACCAGATCGAGGATTTGATCAAGGCAGCGGTAACGCCGTTAGAGATTGCTTTGGATATTCGAGACATCACACTGGAAGTGCAGATGCAGCCGGATTTACAGCATCGTGGTGATATAAGCTGGATGACAGAGGCTGTCAGCAATATTTTGAAAAACTGCATGGAACATACACCGTCAGGTGGACATATCCGTATTGTAACGAAAGACAATCCGCTCTATCTTTTGATAAAGATCACCGACAGCGGAAGTGGCTTTACCAAACAGGATCTTCCGCACATTTTTGAACGATTTTACCGCGGACAAAATGCTGATACAGACAGTGTTGGCATCGGACTTGCTTTGGCAAAACGTATCATTATTGCCCAAAATGGCACGATCCGAGCCTACAATCATAAGAAAGATGGCGGCGCCGTATTTGAAATTCGAATGTATAAAGGTGCTGTGTGACAAAATTGTCACAATAGAGTCATTAAGGAGTCACCTGTATTTTCTATACTTTGTATTGTAAAAAGAAATGGAAAGCCCAATATGTGAGAAATACATTTGGGAGAATGGAGGGATTACCTTGGAAATCTTAAGAGTTGATAATCTGAAAAAAGTATATGGAAAGGGTGAAAATGCTGTACATGCACTGGATGGTGTCAGTTTTTCAGTAGAACAGGGAGAATTTGTAGCGATCATCGGACCGTCCGGTTCCGGAAAGTCTACGTTACTTCACATTCTCGGTGCGGTTGATGTTCCGACTTCCGGTAAAGTGATCATGGGCGGCAAAGATGTTTTTGCACAAAACGAGGAAGCACTGGCAATATTCCGCAGACGCCAGGTTGGCCTGATCTATCAGTTTTATAATCTGATCCCGGTATTGAATGTAACCGAAAATATTACGTTGCCGGTATTATTAGACGGACGCAAAGTCAACGAACAACGTCTGCAGGAAATGATCAGTCTGCTTGGTCTTGACGGACGCGAAAAACATCTGCCAAACCAATTATCCGGCGGCCAGCAGCAGCGCGTGTCCATCGGTCGAGCATTGATGAACGCACCGTCTGTTGTATTGGCGGATGAGCCGACCGGTAATCTGGACAGCAAAAACAGTCAGGAGATCATGAACCTGTTGCGGGAATCCAACGAAAAATTTCACCAGACTTTGATCATGATCACACATGATGAAAATATTGCACTACAAGCAGACCGCATCATTGCGATCGAGGACGGCAAAATTGTAAGAGATGAGGTGAATCGGGCATGAATATAATGAATCGCTTCACACTTCAGACATTATATAAAAACAAACTGCGCACGTTTGTGACGATCATCGGTATCATTTTATCAACAGCAATGTTTACCGGTGTCACATCTATCGTCACCAGTTTGCAGCAATATCTCATTAATTTAGAAATTAACGATAACGGACGTTGGGAAGGCCGCATTAATACCGTATCCATGGACGAAGCAAAAGCAATTCTTAAGGATAAAAGCATTCAATCGGGAATTTCTTTAGACAATATCGGATACAGTATATTAACCGGCGGTGCCAACGAATCTAAACCTTATGTATGCGTAGAATCCATTCCGGCAAACACGCAAAAACTGATCTCAATAAAGCTGACGGAAGGGCGTATGCCGGCCAATGATGGAGAACTGGTCATTTCTTCGCATATTCAAACCAATGGCAACGTTACGTACAACGTCGGTGACACCATAACATTAAACGTCGGAACGAGAACCGTCAACGGCACGACCGCCTCACAGTGTGTTGAATATACCAAAGGGGCTGAAAAGATTGAAAACACGGTCAAAAAACAATATAAGATCGTAGGAATCTGTGAACGACCTTCGTTGGAAAACTTTAATGCTCCCGGATATTCGGTATTTACCACGGGAGATACGTCTGCAATACAGCATGATGTCTTTTTTACGATGAAAGACTCTCATAAGATCGATCAACAGATTAAAAATCTGCTAAAAAAATACACCGACAAAAATAGCAGGGAATTGTTGATCGATGACGACTATGCGATCCATTTAAATCTGCTTCGTTATATGGGGACCGCAGAAAGCGGCAATTACCTTGCTATGCTGAACACGATGGCAGGTGCATTGATCTTTATCATTGTTTTAGCCAGTGTCACATTGATCTATAATGCCTTTTCGATTTCTGTCAGTGAACGTACAAAGCAGTTCGGACTGCTAAAATCAATCGGAGCCACCAAAAAACAGATCCGTCATTCCGTATGTTTTGAGGCATTGTGTCTGTGTGTGATCGGCATTCCAATCGGCATTTTGTCCGGTCTTGTTGGAATTGGAGTCACACTGCATTTTGTAGGCAAGATCATTGGTCCATATTTGAACAATACCAAAGGTGTAAATCTGACACTTGCGATAAGCCCCGCTGCGCTGCTTCTTTCCGCAGTCATTGCAGTGATCACGGTCCTTATCTCGGCGTCGATCCCTGCCAGAAAAGCAGTGAAACTTACTGCCATAGACGCACTCCGCGAAAATCACGACATTCGTATTCGAAGCCGCAAGATCCGCAGCACAAAATGGATCTATCAAGTATTTGGCTTTGAAGGAATGCTTGCCAATAAGAACTTTAAGCGAAATCGCAGGAAATACCGATTGACCGTCTTTTCTTTAGCAATCAGTGTCATCCTTTTTATCGGCAGTGCATCGTTCAATGGTTATATGGCCAGCTCGATAGATATGTCTCTGCAGGAAATGACCGCTGACATTACCTTGTCTGTTTCTAACGATGATATGAAACACCAAAGTGCAGAGAAGTCCTACCAAAAAATGAGATCACTACGCGCTGTAGACGATGCTTCCTATTCGAAATCCGCGATGAATACGTATGTGATCTTAGATAAAGAGCAGATCGATACAAGCTATTACCGCTTTAATAAATCCGGTAATAACCAAAATGAAAACACCGGATTCCATGCTAAAAATGCTGGTGATAAAGTGATCTTACCGGTACAGTTATCCTTTATTGATGACAGTTCCTACCAAAAATATTTGGAAGAACACCATCTGAACGTGTCCAAATATATGGATACTAAAAAACTGTGTCCGCTGATCTGGGATGAGAGTATTCTTTGCTCAAAACAAACCCAGAAAGCAAAGAAGTTTAACATCCTGCAAAATGGCTTTACACCGGATAAAATATATTGTATCCGCAACATTTCGGGTTATTACTATACCGAAGATTTTACGAATATTGATCTGAAACGCATGGAATTTCCATTCGCAAAAGGTTCCGAAGAATATGATTATGATGCAATAAAAATGATGCCGGAAAAACAGGCGTTAAAAAGTATATCGTTAACTGATGGCAAAGTAGTGGACAACCAAGATTATAAAGCACCTTTAGGAATAAATGCGTTCGAATATGCTGATCAGATCACGATGACATTGCCGTTAAGTGCCCAAGAAACCATGTTTCATTCTGTAAGTTTTTTGGATCAGTACGAGTTTAATTTTACAGCCAAGGATTATAACACAGCCTACACCTCGATCAGTAATTATTTGAGAAATGATTCCGGCTTTGCAAAATCCGTAGCTAATAATCTGTACAGTCCGCGTATGAATAACGATTCTGTAAGAGTATTGCTGCTGATCCTTAAGATCTTTACGTATGGATTTATCATTTTGATCTCATTGATCGTGATCGCCAATATTTTCAATACGATCTCGACCAATGTGATGCTTCGACGCAAAGAATTTGCTATGTTAAAGTCTGTTGGAATGACGTTAGGTGGATTTGACCGAATGATGAATTACGAATGCCTGTTATATGGCGTCAAAGGACTTCTCTTTGGACTACCGCTTGCCTTTTTGTTAAACTTCGCAATCTATCATTCCCTGTTAGGTGCAATGGACGTCGGTTTCCAGATCCCATGGGGCAGTGTTGCCATCGTTGTCCTTGGTGTCTTTGTGGTTGTATTTGCCAGCATGATGTACTCCATGCATAAGATCAAAAAAGACAATCCGATCGAAGCTCTCAAAAACGACAATATATGATGCTTCGGACAGCTTCGTACACTCATTGAAATAGCCTCCAAAATATGCTATGATGTGTTTTGAAATGTGGAGAAGAGCCGGAAACCGCTTTTCTCCATAAAAATATAGCAGGAGAGTATACACCGAGACGTTCGGTGTGGAATGGAGAAAAGCGGTAGATCGGAGGAGCACACGTCTGAACTCC
>OMGJ01001189.1_pt1 | contig 12243 bp, 10 predicted proteins | sample 1645811 | NCBI WGS metagenome assembly OMGJ01 (sample SAMN05578589, study PRJEB25193) | human gut metagenome | biome: Human Microbiome; feature: human-associated habitat; material: feces | host: Homo sapiens | place: USA:Birmingham | reverse complement strand
ATTCCCGACTGGTCTTCGGCAATCCAATGACCTAAGGAAGCGCGCTCTTGCGCCAATAAAGTACAAGGGAGAACAAGGAAAATACATTTCCACAGAATATGTATGAAAGTTGAATGTGTCATTTCCGGTATTAGTTTCGTTTACAATATTTCCACATTGCAAAGAAACGGTACTTTTTAGAGAAAATGACACATAAATCGTACAGAAAAGGTATATTTTAGTAATTTAAGGATGCATCTCCTCAAAGGCCTTATTCTCCTCTTCTATTGTAGTGATAGTTTCCGGCAACTCACTGATAGGAAGATCGAAGTTATACCAATCGGTATAGCAATCGGTAACATACCACTTTCCATCAATCAGCTCGAACACTACGCGAAGGGAAGCTTCCGACTCATCATAGCCAGCCTCAAACTCTTTATGCTTGGGGTTGTTCACGGTAAACCGGGAGACATAAACTCCGCCCTCTTCGTCTGTGATGCGTTCTTCTTTAAACGCATCTTCACCCAGCAACGCCCACTTATCACGTGTAAACGGAAAAGTTTTCTCCGTCTCACCATCTTCCTCTAACAGGGCAATGGGAGTTTTCAACGGAAACTTGATACGGGAATACTGGAAAGAAGCACTGGAAGTAAATTTCTTGAGGAATGCCTGGAAGTCCTCATTAGCTGCGGTAGCATGACCATTCGTAGTCGTCAGCATAAGTACCGCGAAAAGACAAAATACAAAGTGAATTGCCTTCATTTAGTTACAATGTCAAAGGGTTTATTAATCAGGCGCAAAGATATGAAATAAAACTGAAACTAAGAGCAGAACACAGAAAGAAGGTTGCAGAATAGCGATTTAGGCGATGTATTTAGAAAAGCAGAAAGGCAATAGAAGCCGCTGAAAAATGTAGAGTATGAAATCGACCTTTAAAGCTCTTTTTTATTTAAAATGCAATACCCCGAAGAAGAACAGACTTGTATCCGCAATGTGTCTTCTATATTACTCAAAAAGCTGCAAGTAACTCACAGTACCTTGCCTTTACAGGAAGTAATCGTTCTCCGCAGTCGAGAGATTTTGATAAAAGTTTTACTCTTCTATCATTTTGGGTATTTATTCTTTGATTAGTTCAAATAAAACAATAAATTTGCATTATATGCCAATAAAAGGGGTAAATAATGAAAGATTTAAATAGATTGAAAGTAGTCTTAGCCGAGCAAAAGAAAACAGGAAAATGGCTGTATGAACAATTAGGGAAAGATACTTCAACTGTTTCTAAATGGTGTTCAAATAAAATGCAACCATCATTAGAGATATTAATGAGGATTGCAAAGATACTTGACGTGGATATTAGGGAACTAATAATTACCACTAAACGATAATTATGGATGGTCAATTTATAACAAATAAAGATTTGATATTATCGGATATTATAAATTCGATTCTACCAAAGTGCGATAATGCCTATTTCTTGGTAGGCTATTTTTATTTTTCAGGCTTTGCAGAACTCTGTGAGAAGTTGAAGAATGTAAATCTCAAAGTTCTTGTAGGTTTAGAAGTAGAGCGCAATATTATCAATGGTATAAAAGAGGTTGAGAATTTCACGACTTCAAACAAATCGCGTGGGAAATTGCGTGAAGATTTTTACACAGATTTCGTTGATATCTACAATAATACAGACTTCTTTGACTCCGAAGAGCAGATAGAGAAATTCAGGCTATTCTTGGAAAAGATAGAGAATGGGACATTGGAAGTCAAGAAGACTTCTGATCCCAACCATGCAAAATTATATTTATTCCAAAACAGAGAAGAAGAAAGTGTATGCGGCACATTCCCCGGAACAATGATAACAGGTTCAAGTAACCTTTCTGTAACAGGGTTAAAGAATCGTCTAGAACTGAATGTGATTCTTCGTGACAAACCAAGTTATGTTGAAGGTAAATCTGTTTTCGATGAATTGTGGGACACTGCCGTAACGATTGTAGATGAAGAGCATATCGCAGACTTCAAGGAGAAGGTCATCAAACATATTTGGTTTGAAAAGCTCTATTCTCCATACGCAATGTTTATTCGTGTATTGCATGAATACTTTAACATTGCTACTGATGAAAACATACTGACTCCAAGCAATATAACAGACGGCACATATTCCGATTTAAAATATCAGACGGATGCTGTGCAATTGGCTCTGAACTCCATTAAGAACCATGAAGGAGTAATCATCTCGGATGTTGTAGGCTTGGGTAAAAGCATTATCGCCTCTACGGTTGCACGGAATTTACGTTTACGTACCATTATTATATGCCCTCCTCACTTGAAACAGCAATGGGAGGAGTATAAAGATGAATTTGGTTTTACGGCATCCGTGTTCAGTACAGGTAAGGTGGAAGCGGCACTAAATCACTATCGTATGATTGTCCGACCTGATGAGAAATTCCTTATTATTGTGGACGAAGCGCATAAATACAAGAATGAATTTATTTTGGATTATAGTATCCTGCATGACTTATGCATGAGCAATAAGGTGATGTTACTTACGGCAACGCCGTTTAATAATCGCCCGGAAGACATCTATTCTATGCTGAAACTTTTCCAAATACCAAGTAAATCGACACTTAAGACTGTAGAAAATTTAGGCGCAGCATTCAAAGACTTGATTTCAAGATATAAAGATTTAGCGGAAGGACAGCGGAAGAATATATTGTCAAAATCCGAAATCAAAAGTGAAGCAGACTCCATCGCTCAAAACATTCGTTCCATTATTTCTCCTTTGGTCGTCCGCCGTTCACGTCTTGATCTGGAAGAGATTCCGGAGTATAAAGAGGACTTAAAGCGTCAGCATATAAATCCTGTGATTCCCGAACCTCCTGTACAGTTAGGATACTATTTGGGGGACATTCGTGAACTCTATCTTCGTACACTGAATTTGATTTCTCCAACAGATGAAGAAAAGAGAAATAACCCAGAATTTCATTACTATGAAGGTGCCCGTTATAAGCCAACTACATATATTGTTGATGACGAGAAATCGAAAAAAGAACTGGATAAGGAATTGGAAGAAAAGATGGGTACCGATTTGGGCATGTTAATTGGACGACAGGTCAATGTTTCTCTTTTTATGCGCCGTATGCTGGTTCGTCGCTACGAGAGCTCGGTAGCGGCATTCCGTGATTCTCTGAACTCTATGATTGATTCTTCGGAGCATATCTTGAAGTGGATAGAAAAACGTGATAAAGTACCCGTGTATAAAAAAGGCACACTGCCCGACGTGGAAGAATTTTACGAGACAACGGCTGATGATTTAAGTGAAGAAATTACAGAAACTTTTGAAAAATATCAAGAACGCGGATTCTTTGAGATTGACATGAAGTATATCAAACGGGGAGAGTTACTTAATGATATTCAAGCAGACTTGCAGTTATTAAAAAATATTCGTGAAGAATGGTTTAAGCCTAAGAAGGAGACAGTTAAAGGAAAATCAGTGACTACCTATGAAATGAAGTTTGATTATAAGCTTGATGCTTTCCGTAAGCTCCTGAAGGAACAACGTATGGTGGACCCGACTCGTAAGATAATCATTTTTACAGAGTTTGCCGACACAGCTAATTATTTGGGAGCAGCATTGGAGAACGAAGGATTAGGTGTGTTCAAATATACATCAAAAGAAGCGTCCTCTACCAATAAATCAATAATTCGTGCTAATTTTGATGCGGGTTTGAAACCTCAATATCAAAAGGATGATTATCAGATATTGATTGCTACTGATGCCATATCTGAAGGATATAACCTGCATCGCGCTGGTACTATCTTCAATTATGATATACCTTATAATCCGACTCGTGTCATTCAGCGTATCGGACGTATCAACCGCATCAACAAGAAAATATTTGACAATCTGTATATATACAACTATTTCCCAACGGATATAGGTGAAGCTGAAACACGAACGAAACAAATATCGACTTTGAAAATGGCAATGATACACGCCATCATGGGTGAAGATACCAAAGCCTTAACCGATGAAGAAGAACTGAATGCATTCTTTAAGGAACGCTACCAAGCGGAACTTGCCAAAAGCGAAGAACGTTCGTGGGATACTAAATACCGCAATCTACTTAATAAAGTAAAGGGAACAGAGATTCATTCCACAGCTCTTCAGATACCGCATCGTGCCCGAATAGCCCGTGAAGTGGAGAAAGCATGCAAAGGAATTATTCTTTTTGGCAAAAAAGGCAATGACTTCGTCTTTAAGATTGGAATGAATGACACCGATGTCCCTTTAATGCTTACTTCAGAACAAGCATTGAATCTTTTTGAAGCAACATCCGAAGAAAAACCGGTAGCGGTAGATAAGCAGTTCGATAAAATCTATCAGCATATCAAATCATATTTATATCGTAGCATTGCAAAAGATGAAAACGAGAAGTCTCGTCTTGAAGCTTTTGACAAATTGAAATTATGGATGAAAACTAAAGCATTACCAAAGGATTATCTGAATGATTTGCTGGTGATCCTCCAAAATGACGGCCTAACCGGTGAAGAAGTTCGCTTTATCAACAAACAGACGAGCAAGACTACTGATAAAGTTATGGAGAAGATAACCCAAGATTACCTGAATCGTATAGTAGATAAAATGAATAAAGTGGAGGAGGGTGATGAAATACTTATCCTTGCAGAACAATTGAAATAAAATTAATTGAGTATGAAAAACAATATAGATAAGCCTTTGGATATAGCGGTTGATCAGGAGTTAAATCAACTTGCTGATAATATTACCAGTCTTGTCAATGAGACAAAAAGTCATTTGGCACAAGTTATTAATACGACTATGGTCGTTGCTTATTGGAATATTGGTAGATATATTGTCGAATTTGAACAGCATGGAGATGCTAAAGCTCAATATGGAACAGCCCTTTTGTCATCGCTTGCTAAAATACTACGTGCAAAGTTAGGTAAAGGATATAGTCGTCCTAATCTCAATAATATGCGTAAATTTTATCTGCTTTACCCAATTTGTCAGACACTGTCTGACAAATTAAGCTGGTCGCATATCTGTGAACTTATAACCATTGATGATGAACTGGAGCGTAGCTTTTATGAAAAAGAATGTATTGCTTCGCGATGGAATGTCCGTTCACTCCGTCGTCAGATGGATAGTGCATTATATCTTCGGCTTGCAGCCAGTAAAAACAAAGAGGGCATACTTCAATTAGCTCAAAAAGGAGTTGTTATCCAGCATCCGGAGGATGTTATTAAGGATACATATACGCTTGAATTTCTCGGATTACCGGAAAAGAAACTATATAAAGAACGTGATTTAGAACAAAAGTTGATTGATAATTTACAAACATTTTTACTGGAATTGGGAAAAGGCTTTGCTTTTATTGGCAGACAATATTCTCTCACAATCAATAATCATCACTTTTATGTTGATTTAGTTTTTTATCATAGGATTTTGAAATGTTTCGTTTTGATTGACTTGAAGAAAAACGCCGTAAAGCATAAAGATATTGGACAAATGAATATGTATATGGGGTATTTTGCAAAGGAAGAAAATACAATTGATGACAATCCTCCTATCGGTATAATATTAAGTAGAACCAAAGATGAATTGATGGTAGAATATGCAACCTTTGGCATGGACTCACAGTTGTTTGTATCCAAATACGAATTATATTTACCGAATAAGGAGGAACTGAAGCGTTTAGTGACTGGCGTAATCGCCAGCGAAAATAATCTAACATCTAATAATAAGTATTGATTATGGAATTTAATAAAAGATACAATCGTACAGAATTTGTCGATTTCTTGCAACACAAGTTCTTGCCGGAAGATTTCTTGGTAGAAACAACAAGTATTGATATAAAGCGCGAAACCAAGTATATATGCGCTATCACCAAATTGGGGTCAAGTGAAACGCTTGATTTGGTAGTGTACGAAGTACGCCACAACTCTACACAAGATGCTCGTGTAGGTTTGTCGAAAGCGGCATTCCGTTTTCTTGCAGATGAATGGGAAAGTAGAGCTTTGGTGCTTTTTGTACCGGAGAATAACGATACCAACTATCGTTTCTCTTTAATTACCATTGATTTGAATGAAACCGAAGAAGGCAGGCTGCAACGTATCTACTCTAATCCTCGCCGCTATTCCTACTATCTGGGTGAAGGTATTGCTTATTATACTCCTAATAAATATCTAAACAATTTAGGCCGTGTTACCAGTGAGAAGGATTTGACAGAGCGCTTCTCTGTAGAAGTATTGACCAAGGCATTCTATCAAGAACTCTCCGACTGGTATGCTTGGGCGGTGAAGATTATACGTTTCCCGAATAAATTGGATGATAAAAACGATGATGACAAGTATAATGCCGAAGCTGCTATCCGTTTGGTTACCCGTCTTATCTTTGTGTGGTTCCTGAAACAGAAGCAACTGATACCGGAAGAGTTCTTTGATGAAGGCTATATAAGAGAAAACTTAATTGAGGATTTTAATCCAAATACAAAAGTAGACTTGTTCTATAAATCATACGAAAGTAAGTATTACAAGGCTATTCTTCAAAACTTGTTCTTCGCAATGCTCAATAGCCCGATAACCAAAGAGGGCGACAGCGAACTAAGTGAACGTCATTTCCGTTCCGGACGTGGGGATTACGACAATAATAAACTGATGCGTTACGAAACGATGTTCAAGAATCCGCAATTGTTCATCGATTTGGCCAACCGTACCGTGCCATTTCTCAATGGCGGTTTGTTCGACTGTCTGGATGATAAGGATAATAAAAACTATGTAGATGGATTTTCCGACCGCGAAGAAGTTAAAAAATCACTTGTTGTTCCCGATTATTTGTTCTTTGGAGAAGAGGTGGGTAAGAATATTGACCTTTCGGAATGGTATGGTGATAAGAAAAAAAACGTGTCAGTGCCCGTGGCATTATCAACATACTGAAGCGATATAACTTCACAGTAGAAGAAAACACACCTTTCGACCAAGAAGTGTCGCTCGATCCGGAATTGTTGGGTAAAGTGTTTGAGAATTTATTGGCCTCTTACAATCCGGAAACACAGTCTACGGCTCGTAAGCAAACCGGCTCTTTCTATACTCCACGCGATATTGTTCAATATATGGTGGACGAAAGTCTGGTAGCGCATCTCAAGCGCATGGTGGGTGAAGAATTGGAAGCAGAATACCGAAAACTTATCAGTTATGTAGATGAGGAAGATTTATTGACCAGTGCGCAAAAGCAACAAGTGATGGAAGCTATCTATCATTGTAAAATACTCGACCCAGCTTGCGGTTCAGGAGCATTTCCTGTAGGTATGCTTCAGCAGATGGTTCATATCCTTTTTAAACTAGATCCTACCAATGAGCAATGGAAAAAGATGATGCTCGACAAGGCGGTCACTGAAAGCCGTACTGCTTTTCAGGTGGAATCAAGGGAAGAACGGGAAGAACGTTTAAAGGATATTGAGAACTCTTTCGATGAGAATCTTAACAATCCCGATTATGCCCGTAAGCTCTATCTAATAGAGAACTGTATCTATGGCGTAGACATTCAGCCTATCGCCATTCAGATAAGCAAGCTACGTTTTTTCATCTCGCTTGTGGTAGATCAAAAGACAACGACTGATCCTGCTAATAATTTCGGTATCCGTCCGTTGCCAAATCTTGAAGCTAAATTTGTAGCTGCTAACTCGCTTATTCCTTTGGCAAAGGCAGAAAATAACTTAGGCCGTACACCCGAAATCATTGCTGTAGAAAACGAACTAAAAGAAGCAAATCATAAGATATTCGGTGCTAAGACCGTTCGTACAAAACGTAAATGGAAGGAAAGACTTATTGAACTTCGTGCCGAGATAGCTGAAAAACTGGCAGATAATGGTTTTCTTACTACTGATGCTGCCAATCAGCTTGCATCTTGGGATATGTTCAACCAAAACATGTCTGCTTCATTTTTCGATGCAGAGTGGATGTTTGGCATTAAGGATGGATTTGATATCGTGATTGGGAATCCACCGTATGGTGCAAAGTTGAGCGATACAGATAAAAAACTATTGAGAAGATTGTATGTTAATCAAACATCTGAAACAGCCATATTATTTATTGAAAAAGGGCATAATGAGCTGCATTGTAATGGAGTTCTATCGTATATTATTCCTAAGGCTTTTACGTATTCGTCAAATTACAAATCAGTCAGGAACTACGTTAAAAAAGATATTGCTATAATTGTCGATTGCGGAAAGGCATTTGAGCAAGTAAAGTTAGAAGCATGTATTATATCATTAAGAGGAAACAATAATCTAGAGACATACTCCAATTTATTATATGCTTATGGAGTCTTTACAGAAATAGGCAATATACCAAAATCTACATGTGATGATTTTGGATTATATCTTAATGGTGTTACACCAGAATCTGTTAGTATCGCAACTAAAATGCAAATGGATGTACTGTTTTTAGGAGATATATCATCTAACTGTCGTGGAGAAGCATTACAGAGTTATATTACTAATGATGGAGAAATAGATATTATTGGTGGAAAAAATATTGATAGGTATGGAATTAGAAGTATAAAAGGTAAACTTAACACATCAATTCCGATATTAGGTAATGCACGAATACAAAACAATTCTTTATTGTATCAGAATATTGTTGCACATGTTACAACTCCTTATCCACAAATTAAATTAATAGGCTGTATTCCTGACCGTTTGGATTGTTACATAATTGACACAATAAATCAGATTACCATCGATGTTAAATATAGTAATAAATATATTTGGGCATTATTAAATTCAAAACTAATATGTTGGTATGCTTATTTGTTTATTTACGGAAAAGCTATAAGAACTATGCATTTTGATAGTGTTTCAACGAATAGGATTCCAATAAAAATAAGCAAAAATCTGTCTTCATTTATTGAGATGGTAGATAGCATGCTGAATTACAAAGGAAAGTTGAATATAGATAATATTTCACAGGAAAAGTTGATAGACAAAATGGTCTATCAACTTTATACTCTCACCTATGACGAAGTCCTCATCGTTGATCCCGAGACCCCAATTACACGTGAATAATACGAGAAAGGAGAATAGAATATGGCTTACTATTTTATAAAAGTGAAAGGTGAGATTGTTGCAAATGCTGAGAAGCACTATGCGCAAAATTGGGTTTGTTGTGGATTGGGACAATCTATTGGTAATAATGGCAGTTATTGTTATGATGATAGCACTCATTCAGTGAAAAGTAATTTAGTACTTAATGAAAGGAAAAGAGCTGTTCCGTATGCTATATACTATACAGAAAAAGGAATAGTAGCAAAGCCACCAGGTGAGATTGTTGCTTATCCAGGGTATGGAGCTGCTTTGGAATATTATAAAACAAATATATCAAAGATTTCAGAACAGCTATCTATTAATGTAATAGAGGAGATAAAGCAATCATTATATAAAGGATTGTTTACCGATACATTTAGCATATTAGAGCTGTTTCTTTCCGACATAATTCTTTGTTTAATTTATGCCCATGAGGATGTTTTTAATAAAGCATTATACTTTTTTAAGCGGAAGAAATTGAAAGATATACAAAAGAATGTACGCGATATAGAGAATAAAATGCATAAATATTTTTTTGATGAAATTGTTTATCATCGATTTGATAGCGTCAAAGAATTATTTAGAAGTATAGCAGATGTTGATTTTCCTGATAGCAAAGGACTGAAAAAATATCTCCATAAACGTAACAACATAGTTCATAGATACTCTTTATCGAATATAGATAGAATGAGAGTAACTATTATAACGAGAGAAGATATATTGAGTCTAATAGCTATTTCAGATGCTTTAGTTAATAAATTGATTGATAATATTAATATAATATATGTCCCGACTAAGTGACCTGTACAAAGCGATGGAAACATTGCGCAAAGAAGGTCTTTCATTGAATGAAGACCTCGAAAAACAAGTGAGTGATTTGGAAGAGAACATCATCAAAAAGGAAATTCTTCCGATTGTAACCGAGACGATTGCACCGGCTTTAAAGCAAGTGCAGCGCGAATTAGTGCTTGTTGTGGATTATGTACCCGGTTCACCTATTAGTGTACACTTGTCTCGTAAACGAAATTTCACAGCAGATATAGCAGATGCCAAAGAGATTCTTCCTGATCCACAGGTGGAGCATAAGGAAATAGGTAAGACCGGGCCGAAAGGCGAAATAGCACCGGCTACCCGATTGAAGATTACATTTGCTGATGGTCGCGTGATTCAAGAGCCGCAAGCAGCTGAGACTTTCCGTAAGTTTGTGATGGAAGTAGGTGCCGAACGCGTTCGTGCTTTAGGAATGAAACAAAATAAAGTGCCTTTGATTTCCAATACGCTTGACAAGAAATATAAAAGTTCACAAAAGCCTGTCGGTAATGGTTGGTATCTGATGACATGTAGCAATACGCTTACCAAGAAACGAGATATAGAACGTATTGCAAATGTGTTTGATATAAAGATTAAAGTTGAAATAGTGTAATCTTTTCCATCATGAAACGAATAAGAATATTCATAAGTAGCGTACAGAGTGAGTTTACCGAAGAACGTGCAATGCTTTGTCATTATATTCGAACAGACGTACTGTTGGATAAATTCTTTGAACCTTTTATTTTTGAGGAAATTTCGGCTAATGAGTATCCTATCAAATCATGTTTACTTAAAAGAAGTTGAGTTATGTGACATCTACTTATCTATATAAAAAGCATTGGCGAGGAAAAAAGGCATCCCAAAGAAACGGCATTGATAAGAAAAGTCGAACAAGATATAGTACGTAAGACTTTTGTAGATATTGACGGATTATGGACTTCGGTATATGCTTCTTTAATCAGATACTTGGAAGAAAAGGAATATATCCGGTGGCGACCGTTTGATGCTTCCTGCGATAATGGAGCAACATTGAAGGATTTGGATGAGAATAAAATGAGGAATTTTATACACATGGCTCGTTCGAAAGTAACTTCCCTCTGCCAGTAGAAACTTCTCCTGAGGTTTTGCTTACTCATTTAGATTTAATTGATGAGAATGGGCGTTTGGCTAATGCGGCCATATTGTTGTTCGGGAAGAAACCTCAGAAGTATTTCATTACCTCAGAGGTAAAGTGTGTGCAATTTTATGGAGATGTAGTAGAGAAACCAATGCCGGCATATCAGATATACAGAGGCGATGTTTTTGAATTCGTAGATCAAGCTACAACTTTTGTAATGAGCCGTATTTATAATTGGGTAGGAACAAGAGCAGAGGGAGAAAAAGCGGATATTCCAACACGTCCTGAATTGCCTATTGATGCCGTAAAGGAAGCCATTGTAAATGCCGTTTGCCATAGAGACTACACAAGCAATGCGAGTGTACAGATAATGTTATTTCGCAACAGACTGGAAGTTTGGAATCCGGGAACATTACCATACGGTCTTACCGTTCATAAACTTCATGGACCGCATAAATTGTTACCCACAAACCCGTTGCTTGCTGACCCAATGTATTGGAATGGATATATTGAGAAAGTGGGAACAGGTACAGAGGATATTATCAACAAGTGTCGGGAATATGGTTTAAAGTCTCCCGAATTTTATCAAGAAGAAGATTTTAGAGTAGTCATTTGGAGAATAATTGAAGAACAAGACGTTCCAAAGGCGATCCAAAGCGATCCAAACAATGAAGCCAGACTCTTAGAGTTGATAACAGAAAATCCCTCAGTGTCAAGGGCAGAACTCGCCAAGCGACTTGATTTAAGTGAACGGCAAATAAGAAAAATAATCGACCAGTTACGGAATGTTGGTAAGTTAAAACGAGAAGGTGGTAAATTTGGAAATGGATTGTTATTAAAGAATAATAAGACATACATTCCCTTCCCACAACCACCTTTCCTTCCTGCAGTTCTTTCAGCCCTCCCCGAATCCCCCTATTCATCGGCTTTCCGGCTGAAACTACCTATCTTCTCACTACCTCGTACACATTGCCGTATTCGGTATGTCTCCTTTTCAGTCCCGCCCGAAGCAATACTTGCCCGAAGCGCATAGGGTTACTGCCTCGCATGGCGGCAGGGTTGGCCGTCTGCAATTCGCTGAAAATGTCGGCAGCGGTCAAGTCAAGGCTCTTTTCATGGGCAAGCGGGGTGCGGAACCGGGAAGCGAGTACCTCTTCAACAAGGCTGGTGCGGTAGAACTTTTCGTTATGATATTGACTGTACCCACATAGAACATGACCAGATTTTTGCCCAACTGAAAGC
>OMGJ01001180.1_pt1 | contig 12293 bp, 8 predicted proteins | sample 1645811 | NCBI WGS metagenome assembly OMGJ01 (sample SAMN05578589, study PRJEB25193) | human gut metagenome | biome: Human Microbiome; feature: human-associated habitat; material: feces | host: Homo sapiens | place: USA:Birmingham | reverse complement strand
GTTTTTTTTTATCTAAATATGTTATCATCATTAGTTTATATCATAAATCTAGGCACGGATTAAGCGGATTACACGGCTTCTCGAATGATGGCTGTCAGATAGCAACCGTGTAATCCGCGTAATCCGTGCCTAATAATATAAAATTATATTTTGCATGAGTACTTATTCTATTTATATCATGCAGTTATATGATTCAATTTACAATCTGCTGTTAGTCGTGTGGGTACTACCGTTAGTTATCTGTTCGTCGCCTATATGAATTACGCTCTCCTTATTGCATCAATACCTCAAGCCTACGGTATCTTTATCTTAAACCTACGGCATAGTAACCTTGAAGCTACGGTATTACTAACTTACCACGGCCGTGGTAGGAATTCGTCATGGCTGTGGGAAGATCTTTCCACGGCCATGGTAGGAACTCGTCACGGCCGTGACGAATCAGTAATACCGTAGGTTTAACACAAGTATATCCCTACTATCCACCTACTATCCCTTAAGGAAAGACGTATTCATCCATAGGGAAACATACAAAGAGCGCATAGGGCGAACAAGAGATATTTATGGCTTCAACTTATGGACCACAAACGAATCTACTTTATAAGCTCCTCCTTTACTGTAAAAATCGATATGATTGTAAGGTTCCGAAGGGAATACCTGATTGGTCATCACAAAACGTCCACCATCTCCAAAGGCTTCCACACTGGATTTATCCACAAACAGACGGAGTTTCAATGCCTCTTTGCCGCCTTGTTCCTCGTTTCCACCTTGTTCAATTGCTGTCCAGGTCAACATCGGGAAATTCTCATTGAAGCTGACCTCTCCGCTCTTGCGACGATCCATCGAGAATTTCTTTTCTTTCATGTCATACTGCATATCCACTTCTTCGCCTTTGTCATTGTAGAGACGGAAGCCGATTACGTCTGCACGTTGATTTTCGATTGTCAATTCTATTTCGTATGCACCGTCATTGCCGGGAATCATTTCTTTAATTGTGCGTGTTCCGTTTACTTTGAACGAGCGTTTCTTGGAAGCATCACGCAAAGCCAGCAGTTCGGGAGAGGGAGCTGATTGGAGGTAAGTCTCACCATCTACGGTAAACAGGCCCAAGTCGCGGGGAACGGAGTTCGGACTACGGTATTGGGAGGTAGGAACATCGTTTGCATATTGCCAGTTGCTCATCCATGCGATAGCGATGCGGCGGTTGTCGGGAGCATCACTCCAAGTCACGGTGGCATAATGGTCTTTTCCCCAGTCCATCCATTTGGTTTTGGAGGGTGATTCGTTTACAAACTCTTTTCCGTTGAAGGAGCCTACAAAATATTGAGTAGCCGAGTCACCGAAAGGACCGTCGCCGAGGCTGCAAAGCAGTACCCATTTCTTTTCATTTGTTCCTTCTACCGGGAGTTCGAACAAGTCGGGACATTCCCAAACGTTTCCGTGTGCGCCGTGTCCTTTGCCGAAGCTGCTTTCAAATGTCCAGTCTTTCAGGTTGGGGGAAGAGAAGAATTGCATTTCCTGCCCTACTGCCAATACCATGATCCAGCGTTTGGTGCCTTCGTACCAGAATACTTTCGGGTCGCGGAAGTCACGTGCTTCGGATACTAATACAGGATTGTTTTCGTATTTGGTAAAGGTACGTCCGTTGTCGGTGCTGTAAGCAATACTTTGCACCTGACGGTCGCCGTTTTGTGTATAGATGGCGACGATGGCGCCTGCACCGAAGCCGGCGGTATTATGATGATCTATCACAGCGGAGCCACTGAAGATAGTACCGAATGCATCCGGGGCGATTGCTACGGGGCGATGTTCCCAGTTTACGAGGTCTTTGCTTATGGCATGTCCCCAGTTCATATTTCCCCATTTGGAACCGTAAGGGTTGTATTGGTAGAAAAGGTGGTATTCGCCGTCTTTATATACCATTCCGTTCGGGTCGTTCATCCATCCGTAGAGGGGAGAAAAGTGATAGGTGGGACGGAACTTTTCACGGTTGCTTGTATCGAACGTATCGGACAATTTCATTTCCTTGCAGCAAGCAGTGTTATCCGGTGAAAGGTTGACACGCACCGGGTCGTTGGAGTTCATTTTAAATTTGAAAGAGATTAGTTTGCCGGAATAGTCGGAAAGGTCTACCGGAACAAAGTAATCGACTTTATGGATGGCCAGACGGACATCGAAGTTCTTTACCTCTTTATTATTAACAATCAGGCTGATACGCACATCGGGCGATGCATCTTCTACGGGCAACAACAGATACTTCTGGTTAGTGTTGACACGTACGAGGCAATGTCCTTCTCCTAAATCTTTTATTAATAGAGGAGAGTTGTCCGCACGGGCGGATAGAGAGATATTCATCACAATCATACAAAATAAAACCGCGAAGGTTTGAATTTGTTTGGAAGAGAGTCTTAAATTCATGCTTTATGGTATTAAGGTTGTTACAGTGCAAAGATAGGCGCTCCGGGATGAAACGCCTATCACTTTTGTTTCAAACACTGTAAAAGATGTTACTTTTCTATTAATAGGTGCTCACTTGAATATCTGATACAGTGATTTCGCCTTTATAACAGCAGAGTGACCACGGATTCTTCTGCATTTGATAGATGCGGTTCGTGAAAGATAACTGGTCGTTGATGTAAGTCACACAAACCGACTGGTCACTGTAAATCGTCACACGGTATTCATTATCCGCCGGGATATTGAATTTGTTATCAAACAAGTATTTGGCATTGTCACCGTCTTTCTCGAAGTTGGCTTTACCCTCGTCAGCGTTGACGTGGATGCTATACCATGATTTGGAGTCCGTTCCACGGACGAAAGAGATTCCAAAACGATCTGTATTCGAGGATGCTTTTACGGTAAAGGAAATCTTGTTGTGCACTTTCAACCGGTTGAAGATAACGGAAGCTCCTTCGGCCAACGTATAGGTTTTACCGCTTTCTGTTACGTTTCCGTCTTTAGCCATCACTTTTACCTCTTGTGCAGAAGTGTATTTACGGTCGATTGCATCGGGAACTCCAAGGGTCAACGTACCGTCTTCGTGCTGAATCAGACGTTGTGCCACCAAGTTGCCAGCCCATTCGGGTTCTACATCCCCTACGTTTCCATTATCATTGCCGGCACGGGTAGGACACCAGCCCCAGATGTAACGGTTGGTTCCATCGGAAGCAGTCTTGCCTGCATAGAATGCACGGCTGTCCAGCATACCTTCCCGATTGTCCGGCCATATTCCGGCATCATTGGCGGTGGTTGCTTTCAGTTCTTCAAGTGTTCTGCCTTTGAAGTATTGTACCTTGCGCATGAAGGAAGCTTGTTCCGAATAGACCAGATACCACCAGTCTCCCATCTTGAATACGTCCGGACATTCGTAGAAACGGTCCCACATCATGGTCATAAATGTGCCGGCAGACGCCCACTCTTTCAGGTCAGTAGAGGTGAATTCGGCAATGTGTCCTTTTCCGTTTTTACGGGTGGCAATCAGCATGTGATAAACGCCGTCTTCGGTCTGGAACAGGAACGGGTCGCGGAAGTCATTCTTGTCATAGCCGTACGTATCTCCTTTCAGATAGAAAGTGCGGTTCTTGGTCCATGTTTTAAAGTCGGGAGAGGTAGCCACCATGACTACCTGTGCATTCTGGTCGGAAGAAGGTTTGAATTTATTGCCGGTGTAGAAGGTATAATAGAGTTTATCAGTCGGATTGTAGATCGTACCTCCTGTACCGATGGCAGCATCCTGTTCGTCACGACCTCCACAGGGAATCAGTTCGCCGAGAGATTCATAAGTAGCACCGTCTTTGGTGGCCACCCCGAAAATGGGGTGGTAAGTAGCTTCGGGGTTCGGACGGTAGTCTTGCAGGTACATCACTTTAAAGTCTTTGGCAACCGGATCATAAAATGGCATCGGGTCACCGACAAAGCCTACCTGCGGTTTATAGTACATCGAGAAGCCATGCTCGTCGGCCGATTGGAAGTAAGTGGCTGTACCGTCCCAGTCTCTTTGAGTCAATACGGAATCCATCTCATCACTGCAAGCGCTCATTGAGGCCAACAGCGTGGTGATTGCTATATGTAAGATCATATTTTTCATAATTATTGCTTATTCTTTTATTTACATAAGTAGTTGATTGCATTCAGAGTCATTTGCTCTACGTTGTAGTGGTAGTAGTCGACAGAAGTGTCTACGCCTTTACCGTACCAGTCGTAACAACCGGAGCCGATACAAATTGTGCGTCCGCTGTTGGCGCGCGGCTCGAATTCGGCAATGATTACTGCACCGTCGTCTCCGCATGCCACATCGATTCCTCCTGTCAAGCTACGCCATGCGTTCAGATCCTCATAACCTCCCCAGTCTGTTCCGATATGCCATTGTGCCGTACTATTGGTAGTCGCGTAACCAGCATCAAAGGTATAGACTCTTGTTTTGTCACCATCTTTCCATCTTAAATCCTGAAATAACGGATGCGACTCGTTGCCGACAATTGGAAAGCTCCATGCCCCATCAACGACTTCGGGTGAGTCTTCACTTCTTCCCCAACTGTTGTTGGGTACACGCTCGTCTTTTGCAATGCTAAGGTCCTTAATATAGAAAGTTGCATAGCGGGTCAGCAACAGGTTACCACCGTTTTGATAGTAGACTTTAAATTTCTCTACGGCAGCTTTCGCATCATCCGGCAAAGGAGGATTATCGCCATTGTCTGCATGGAAATGCCACCAGATTGCAGTATATTTACCTAAATCTACTTTTCCGTCTACTACATCTTTGAATGAGATGTATTCGGACATGGATATATTATCCATCATCCACTGGGCAGCGGCTTTTTCTTCAGGACTTGTCAGTTGGCTCACAGAAGAAGCTGTGCCGATAAAGGCAGTCGGAATTACATTTCCTTGAGTAACTGTTACTACATAAGGAGTCACTGCCGAACGGTAAGTTGCCGTATAAGTGACAGGGTTGGTAAAGTCCTGGATGCTGCCGGATGCCGGAGTCACAGTAACTCCATCTGATCCGGTGAATGTACCTTTCAACTGGGTAATATCCACTGTCAGTGGAACAACTACAGAGATTGTTTTTGATAGCTGGTCTACTTTTCCGACATAAGTATCATTCAACTTAAAGGTCAGTATCTTCGCCTCGTCCCTCTTCACGGTAATCGTATAGCTCATCTGTACGTCGCCATTCTTCACGGTCAAAGATACGGGAAGAGAAAAGTCGATTGTTTCACCGACAGCGATGCTCGCCGTAGCACCTTCGGAAAGATTGATTTCACTGACGGCCATCCGGGTAACGTCATAATCGTAAGGAACTCCCACTACGATTGTCTTGTTTTGATAATCGATCGTTCCTGCGTATTCATCCAGTTTGATAGAGTTCACCCATACATCTCCGTCCAGACGAAGATTGGATTTGAAGTCATCGCTACATCCCGCAACTGTCAGGCATGCTACAGTCACCAACAGGATGGTATAGAGTTGTTTTATGATTGATTTCATTTTATTCTTTGTTTTAAGATTGATGATTACCAACCGAAATTCTGTGTATAATTTCCGTTACTGGCACTGATCTGTTCGAATGGAATTGGAAGGTATTCGTTCTTATTTTCCGTAAAACCTGCATTCTTGTAAATAGAACAACGGGCTGCTTCGGTCACATAATAAGCATTGATAACGTCTTTGGCTTCTCCCCATCTTACGAGGTCAAAGAAACGTGAGCTTTCCATACCGAACTCTATACGGCGTTCCCATTTCAGCATTTTCATGGCTTCGTCCTGTGTATATGCTTTCAGTTCATAAGGAGTTACTTTAAAGTTTACTCCATACTCTTCTTTGTAATTGAAGATCAGCATTGTACTTCCGGCTGCACGGCTACGTACATCATTGATGAGTGAAATGGCATCGGCAATGCGTCTGTCGTTCAACTGTATCAGGGCTTCGGCACGCATCAGCAATACGTCTGCATAACGGATGACGATATGATTCAGGGAACTTGCCCAATAAGAACCTTTCTTCAGGCAGTCACAGTCCGGGTCTACATTCTCTTTGAGCGAAACATAATATCCGTAAAGTCCCTTGCTACGGCTCCAGTCATCATTCTTCTGAATCAGGTAGCCTTCGTTATATTTATAAGGGAAGCCCGGCATACCTACCGTGTGGAATAAACGGGGGTCTACATTGTCCGTCGTAACCTCGTAGTTCTCATTATCGTAGGTATTGAACAACGGTTTTCCCTGCGAGTCGGTTTTGAAAGCATTCACCAGATTTTGGCTCGGTTTGTGGAAGTCACAGCAGCCTAGTATCTGCGGAGTTGTCAGTCCCATTCCCCAGTTCAGGTTACCATTGTATGTTCCGTCGTTGATAGAATATTGAATCGCCCATACAGACTCTGCGCCATTTTCATATTGAGGCAGGAAGTTCATGCTATAATCATTTTCCAATCCGTAACCGGCTTTGGCCATGATGAGAGGATCGGTATATTTCACTACCTGCTTCAGGTCTTCTTCGTCGATACCGGTAAGGTTGTTGTTCACTCCATCCTGACGGTAGGCTTTAAACAGGTAAGTCTTTGCCAGGTAAGCGGCAGCGGCAGCTTGTGTGGGACGTCCTTTTTCTATCTGCACTTCCGGCAGATTGTCGTAGGCAAACTGGAAGTCGTCTGCTATCTTTTGCCATTGTTCGTTATTGGTATAGGTAGTATTCGAAAGCTCGTTGTAAGCATCCGGGTCCATGTTTTCATCGTTCACTATGACGATCTTCTTAAACAGTTCCTTCAGCATGAAGTGGGCGTGTCCGCGCAGGAATCTCATTTCTGCAATGCGCTGATCCTTCAGCGGATAAGTCTTTTCATCCATCAGGTCGAGTGATTGCAAGGCCGTGTTGGCACGGGTGATGCATTGATACAGTCTTTTCCATATATCGTTGATGTTCCAGTCGGTGGTATTGATACCTTTAGAAATTTCCAGTGCGTTGAATACACCGCCGTCTTCCGTACCGGAACCGCCTTTATAACAATCGTCGGAACGCACGTCATAATTCCAAAGCGAGAAGGAAGAGTTGATGTCGTCACCTGTTGCCCAAATGGCGTAGGCTGAAATCACGAGGTTGTCCACGTATTCGGGAGAAGCGATCTGATCGCCGGTCACAATACCCTGCGGAACCTGACGATCCAGAAAATCGTTGCAACTGCTTGTCAGCAAGGTAAATCCGATGGTTGCTATGTATAGTATCTTTTTCATGATAGTTCGTTTTATAAATGAAGTGAATTAAAATCCGATGTTAAGTCCGAAGGTGATATTCACAGGGATCGGATAAGAGAAGTTCGGGTTTTCGGGGTCTTCTCCCGTAAAGTCTTTACTCTTGATCGTCAGCAGATTTTGTGCGCTGCAATAGAAACGTAAACGTTCCATTCTCAACTTCTTGGAGATTACTGCCGGAACTGTATAGCCTAATTGGATATTACGCAGTTTCAGGAAAGAACCGTTTTCAACAAAGTAAGTGGAAACACGCTGTTCATTGTTTGTATCGCTGCGGGTCAATGCCGGAATCGTAGAGTTCGGATTAGTAGGCGACCAGGCATTGAGCAGGCGGGTTCCTTTGTTCAGGAAGCCGACATTGGATGCACTCCAGAAGTCACTTTTCTTCTTCACGTCACTAATGATATCTACTCCTTGAACGCCTTGCCAGAACATAGTCAGGTCGAAGTTCTTATATTCCAGGTAGATATTCAATCCGTAGCTGAAAGCAGGAGTCGGATCGTAAATCCATTCCTGGTCTTTTTCATCAATCACACCGTTATGGTCGATGTCGCGGTAGCGGATGCGGCCTACGGCTGCACCTTCCTGCGTAGCGTGATTGTCCACTTCTTCTTGTGATTTGAAGATACCGTCGGCAATGTAGCCCACTTGTGAGTTGTATGTATGACCGACTACACTTTTTACTCCATTACCACCAAACTTTCCATTGGCAGCCACTGTCTCCGGCAGTTCAAGAATTTCATTCCGGTAAGTGGAGATGTTTCCGTTCAGGTCGTAAGTCAGTCCGAAGGCAGTCTTGTTGCGGTAGCCCAAGTTGAATTCAAAACCCTGGTTTTTCATTGCGCCCGAATTAATCCAACGGTTGCCACCTTCTCCCAATACTCCCACACCTGCCATTTCAGTCAGGATATCGGTGGTTTTCTTGTAATAGTATTCCAATGAACCATACAGGGATTGCTTGAACAGGCTGAAGTCGATACCAACGTTTGTCTGTGTGGTTGTCTCCCACTTGATATTGTCATTACCAATCTGGTTACGTTTGAATCCGGAAGGCAGAGTACCACCTCCGTTAGAACCTGTAATATCGTATGCCGTACCGTAGCTTTGACCTCCAAATGAATCTGTTGTTCCATAATTAGGAGCGTAGATAGTGTAACGGGCAAGGTTGGAGATTTCCTGATTACCGGTCTGTCCCCATGAAGCACGCAGTTTCAGATCGTCCAACCAAGTCAGTTCCTTCATAAAGCTCTCCTGTGTGATGCGCCATCCCAAAGAAACGGAAGGGAAAGTGGCATAACGATGGTTTTTACCGAAGCGGGAAGAACCGTCACGACGGAGCGTCAATGAAAGCAGATATTTGTCAGCATAAGAATAGTTCATTTTGCCGAAGAAAGAGACAAGCGAGTAACCTTCGCCGGCACCGTAAGCCTGTGCTGTGCCGCTACCTGCATCGGGCCACATATAGTCGGGAGTAAGGATAGAGAAATCTTCTTTATAGCCGGAGAAATGACTGTCGTCTTCCCGGTTCAGCTCCATACCTGCCATAACGTCTCCACGATGTTTGCCTATTTCCAACTGGTAAGTGGCAATGGCATTCCACATCCATTTGGTCCAGTGTTCCTGTTTGGCTTCCACTGCACTCTTGCCGTTATTGGTCTGTGTTCCTTCCTGATAAGGATAGGTGAAGTAACGGGCTTGCTTGTTTGCGTAGTCCAAGCCAAAAGTAGAACGAACATTGAATCCTTTGAAGAGGCTTAGATTCACATAAGCATCACCGAACATACGCCAGTAAGTGTATCGGTTGTCTTTGTTGTATTCGAGTACGGCGCGAGGATTACGACGGTCCGGCCATCCGCCTACCGGTCCTCCCCATGAACCATCCGAAGCATAAACGGGGATAGCGGAAGGAATGTCCAAAGCAGTTTCAATAATTCCGCCGGGAGCTTGTACTTCCGAAGTCCGGTTTAAGGTGAAATGCTGGCCGATAGTCAATATATCATCAATTAATTTATAATCGCTGTTCATGCGGGCGGAGAAACGGTCGAAGTCCGTATCTTTAATTACACCCAGGTTTTTGTAATATCCCAGAGAAAAGAAGGAAGAACCTTTCTCCGAACCGTTGCTGACAGAGAGATTGTATTGCTGGATAACACCTGTACGGGTAATTTCATCAAACCAGTCGGTATCTGCCACAGGCATTGTATTCTTTGAGTCCAGGTATTTGGAAAGACTCATACTGTGTAGTACCGGATTTCCGTTGGCATCGTAACCCCAATTGTAGTTATATCCCAAAGCATTGCCGTTCGGGTTCTCACCATCGTTTACATAGGCTTGCCACATGGCACGTCCGTACTGTTCCGTATTCAACACGTCCATCTTACTTTGATACATGGAAGCTGAAACCGAAGCATCAAAATTGATTTTAATCTGGCCTTTCTTTCCTTGTTTGGTAGTAATGACGATAACGCCATTTGCAGCACGCGAACCGTAGATGGATGCTGAAGCAGCATCTTTCAGTACTTGAATGGATTCAATGTCGTTTCCGTTCAATTCGTGCATACCAGCTTTGGTAGGAACTCCATCGATAATATAAAGAGGATCGTTGTTGTTCAGCGTACCGATACCGCGAATACGTACGGTAGCCGATCCGCTCGGATTTCCATCCGCTGTAATGTTCATACCGGGCACGCGGCCTTGAAGTGCTTTCACCGGGTTGTTCTCCCCTTGCTTCTGGATTTCGTCTACTTTCACTACGGAAACAGCACCGGTCAGGTCAGCTTTACGTTGAGTGGTATAACCTGTTACAACCACTTCATCTACCATTTGAGTGTCTTCTTCCAATAATACATTAACGATAGCAGCCGATTTTACGGTCACCGGTTTATAACCAATATACGTAATCTTTAAAGTAGAGTTAGCCGGAACCGAAAGGGTGAAATTACCATCTAAATCAGTAATTGTTCCATTAGCAGTAGCTGTAGCTTCAACAACAGAGGCGCCGATGACCGGCTGTCCGTCCGTTTTAGAAGTAACGTTTCCTTTCACCGTAATGCTTTGCCCCCAAAGGACTGACATGAAAGTAAACAGGAAACAAACGCTGCAAAGAAGTTTTTTGTTCTTCATAATACGATGCATTAGTTTGATGTTATTAAATTAAAAGTACGAATTTTATCTATATCGATAATGCAAATTACGGTTGATTTATATCAAACGACTGAAAAAAATGTTTCAAAGGCTATAACATTTGTTGCATAGAACGCTATTTTATAGGGTTTTATACATATTTTCTTTCATTATGGGAATTCTTGGATTCATATTCTTTTATAATCGCAGAAAACGCTACCTTTGTATAGTGATATGAGCCCAAAGAAAGAACGACTCTTCATTAAATAATAAACTCTAAAAATAAGATTCATGACTAAGCAACAAGCTTTAAAACTCTTTGAAGAAAGAAGAGTACGTACGGTATGGGATGATGAACAGGAGAAGTGGTATTTTTCGATAGTAGATGTGGTTAGCATTTTAACTGAAAGTACCGATGGACGTAAATATTGGAATAAGCTGAAACAGAGACTTAAAGAAGAAGGAAATGAAACGGTGACAAATTGTCACCAGTTAAAAATGCCTGCTCATGATGGAAAAATGAGAAAGACTGATTGTGTCGATACAGAACAACTGCTGCGGCTCATCCAGTCTATCCCTTCAAAAAAGGTCGAGCCTTTGAAACAATGGCTTGCCAAAGTCGGTGCAGAACGCTTAGATGAAATGGCTGACCCGGAGCTTGCTATGCAACGCAGTGTCTCTTACTATAAGGCTAAAGGTTATTCTGATGCGTGGATCACGCAGCGCATGCGCTCCATTGAGATTCGGAAAGAGCTCACTGATGAATGGCAGCGATCCGGCATTAACAACGGCAAGGAGTTCGCAGCTCTTACTAATATTCTTACACATGCATGGTCCGGTAAGACCGTGCAGCAATATAAGAAGTTAAAAGGGCTACGCAAAGAAAATCTTCGCGACAATATGACCAATACAGAACTTGCACTCAACCAACTCGCTGAAGTTGCCACAACAGAACTTTCCCGTGCATCCAATCCACAAGGCTACGAAGCTACAAAAAATGTTACCCAACAAGGTGGTGAAATCGCTGGCAATGCGCGAAAAGATCTCGAGCAACGTCTTGGTCATAGCGTACTTTCATCTTTGAACGCGCAAGCTCCTTCTCTTCTGGACGAGCACTCTTCTGACAAAATAAGGCATGAATAGACGGTGTAAACTGCTCCCGCGTATTTCAAAATGCACTCATGGATTACCTCGGTGTGCAGGAACCTCCTCGTGCATAGCGTCATAACCATGCCAACTAAGAAAGAGGTTGGGTAATGCGCCCAGCCTCTTTTTACTTGTAGACTATTGTCTTATGTTTACATGTCTTTTCGCAATCCGTATTGATATAGACTATTTTCTCCTTTTTGTAAACAACAGCATATACCTCTTTAACTCCCAACGCTATGTTCTTTTCGATCATCCCACTCATTTTCCCGTCTCCTTTATCGTGCTGGGCGCTATAATATTATATTTTTCTATTTTTCATCAATCTATTGGTAAATATTGGTAACTCACGCCCCTGGAATTAATATGAGATGGTGTTTTGTAAGCGATATTTTATTAAAATAAAATTTATGCAATCAAAAAGCCGCCGAGTAACCGGCGGCTAAACACTATGAACCTATTGTCAGGATCACAAAACATATATATAATGCATTTTTCTAAAATAATTACATTGAAAACTTTTTTCGTAATCCGTAGTGAATTGTAAATCTTTTTGATAGGTCAACATCATTCATTGCATCTTTTTTATATGCCCATCCAAAATGTGTCTTTTTTATTCCATTTCCTTGCGATACCTTCCACGAATTTCCTATTGCACCTATTTTATATAAAAATTTCAGCGCATCATCTACCGATTCTATACATGGGTAATTATCTTTACCTTCATTGTAAATAGCTTCAAAATATGCATTATATATATGTTTTGTGATCCTGACAATA
>OMGJ01001178.1_pt1 | contig 12308 bp, 2 predicted proteins | sample 1645811 | NCBI WGS metagenome assembly OMGJ01 (sample SAMN05578589, study PRJEB25193) | human gut metagenome | biome: Human Microbiome; feature: human-associated habitat; material: feces | host: Homo sapiens | place: USA:Birmingham | reverse complement strand
TGCACATTCTGTAAAGGTTTTCATCTAAAGAGAAAAATCATGTAAAAGTTTACCTAAATATTTTCAACTTATCTTTCAATTGTGCGTGGAGCGGCACAATAATTGCCAACATCATAAAGATTCCAGCTGCAGCTACAATAAAGAAATTGATATAGCCGAACTTATCAATCACTAGTCCTCCGAATAAAGGACCAAAGGCTCTACCAATCGCAGACGTTGAAATTGTTAATCCTTGGTATTTTCCTTTACTTTCAACTGGAGATAAATCATTTACATAGGCTGGCATTGCGGGCATGGCAGTGGATTCACCTAAAGTCAAAGTAACCATTGAGAATACAAAATGTGCATAATCTTTTGCGAAAATTAAAGTTACAAAAGAGATAGCAAACATTGTAACTCCGAACACAACTTGATGGAATAAATTCTTAAAAGTATTAGGAAAACGACTTAAAAAAGCCTGTACAATCACAATAATGCTGGCATTAATTGTCCAAAGTAAACTATATAAGTGAAATGGAATGCCCAAAGAAACCATATAAACTGAAAGATTAGACTCCCAGTTCATGTACATTAGCCAGATCACAGCCAAAGTAGTAAAAAAGCCAATAGTTAATTTTAGATTAGCACTAGGCATTGGGGTTATCTTATTTTTACTATTAGTATTTTGCTGAGCTTTTCTTTCCAAATGAAACTTAATAATTGGACGATAATTAATAATTGAGTTTATACATACAATTACGAAAAGACTGGCCGCAATAATGAATAAAATCGTAACAGAGTAATCATAAATATAACCTACGATTAAAGTACCAAGTACCACACCTAGATTTTGTGCAAAATAGATCGTATTGAAAACATACCTGCCAGGCTTAGACTTAATACTAGTTGCAATTGAATTAATTAAAGCCCCATTCCATCCACCAAGTAGCCCAGTCAAAGTCATCCAAACCCAATAAATCGGCCAAGTATGATTAGCAGCCATTCCAAACAAAACTAAGGCATCTAAACCTGCTCCTGCAATAATTAAATAATAGGGATTGAAATGATCATACGCCCAACCTGCAACAAAGGAGCCAAGCATATTAGCTAAACAGTTAAAGAGCAGTACAATTCCAATCATCGCCAAAGATACGTGTAATCTCTTATTTAAATAAACCGAAGTCAATGGCCAGATAAAACTAGCTCCAATCCAGGTAAATAACTCACCTAATAGAAGCCAATGAAGCTTAATCTCATCATCTGGTTGAATATTCTGTTTGCCGTGCATTTTTTCACCCTTTTCTCTAAAACTCTTACATTCAGTCTAGCAATTAATGAGCTATTTTGCACGAGAGTTAAAAAAAAGAGGCAAATTGCCTCTTTCAAAACCTATTCAGTTTTATTTATCGTCATCCTTTTTCTTCCGTCCACCAAGTAAACCAAAGATACTAATACCAGCAAGAAGTGATCCAATTGCAGCAATTAAACTATTGTCATGAAGACCAGTTTGCGGCAATTCATGTTTTCTTCTTGAACCAACTGATAATAGTTCACCCTTTTCACTGTAGATAGCTCCATTTTCTTTAACTTTGCTACTTGCTGGATATACATGACCAGTATGGTCTACTAAACGACCATCTGCACGTTTCTTATATCCATATTCGTGAATGAGTTTATCTTGAGTCTTAGTTTCTTGCTTAGAAACATTTTCTTCTTGTGGCTTATTTGGTTTATTTTCTGGAATTGTTGGATAAGTTTGTGAATTCTTAGTGTAAATTACGTTAAATACTAGGTCTTCTGAGTTAGGAGTTACAGTTTGAGCTGCAACTTTAGCTGGAGAAGCCGTGTATCCAGAAACTTTTGGAGAAGGAACTTCATTAAAGATTTCTTCAGCATTATTCCAGCTATTCCAAGTAATTTCACCAGTTACAAGATTCTTTACACCAGTTCTAGTGAAGTTAACTTTCATTTCCTTATCGGCAACGATTTGTTTGCCATTAGCAGTGTGATAATGGATAGTTTCAGTAACAGTCTTAGATTGTTGTACTTTTTCAGTCTTAGCTTCAATGACAATTGTAGTTAAACCACCATTTTCACCAATCTTGATTGAAGTTGGAATAGTATTAGCAGCTTGCCAGTTGTTAGGTAATTTTGGTGTAAATGTTGTATCTAAGCCGTACTTACCTGAAACAATTTGGGTACTAATTTCTTTACCATTCTGATCAACATAGCGAATTACTTGGCTTTCTGAAGCAGGAGCGTAAGTAATTTCAACTTGGCTATTAGCAGTATGTGAATTAACTACTTTAGCAGGTACTTCAGCTACGCTTGGAACATAGTGAGTAATGACATGAGGAGTGTAACTATCCCATTGGGCTGCATGATTAGAAGCATTTGAATTTTGAAGTTTCCAATCGCTGTAAGTAACTCTACCTGTTACTTCATCAAACGTTGCCGTTCTAGTGAAGTTTACAGTTTGAGTGACCTTAGTAGTCTTACCGCTTGGGTCAGTTACAACAATTGTTCGAGTTGGTGAAGCTGTTAAGCTTTCCATCTTCTCGTAATTCTTGCTTGGATCACCAGGTACTGGACCTGTTGGAATATCCTTTTCAGGGGTTTTCGGAGTAACGATCGTTGTACTGTGCTCTACTCTAACAGTTACTGTTGGAATACCATTTTCGCTAATTGTTATTGTCTTAGGAATATCTTGACCTGGTACAATCTTCCAACCCGATGGAACTTGTGGAGTTACGTTGACTGTTTCGCCAGTCTGGCCAGATATTGTGGTTTGACCGACTTCCTTACCATCGCCATCAACATAAGAGATCTTACCTGTTTGAGTATTTGCAGTGTAAGAAATGCGTATTGTTTCATCTGCAGTTTCAGCGCTAACAACTTGTGATTTTACCATTTGAGTTGCAGTGTAACCTGCCACTTCTGGTGCTGCGTATTGCGACCATTCTGTTGGTTCAGAACTTGCCCAGTTACTGTAAGTTATCTCGCCTGTTACTTCATCAAACGTTGCCGTTCTAGTAAAGTTTACAGTTTGAGTGACTTTAGTAGTCCTACCGCTTGGATCAGTTACAACAATCGTACGAGTTGGTGAAGCAGTTATACTTTCCATCTTCTCGTAGTTCTTGCTTGGATCGCCCGATACTGGACCTGTTGGAATATCTTTTTCTGGTGTTTCTGGAGTAACAGTAATTGTGCTATGCGTTACTTTCACAACTACTGTTGGCACTCCAGTTGGAGTAGCGACTACTGTTTCAGGAATATCTTGACCTGAAACAATTTGCCAGCCTGTTGGAGCTTCTGGCGTTACCTTGACAGTTTCACCAGTCTTACCACTGATTGTGGTTTGGCCAACTTCTTTACCATCACTATCAACGTAAGAGATCTTACCTGTTTGATTGTTTGCAGTGTAAGTAACAGTAATTTGACTATTCTTATCATTACCAGTTACTTTCACTTGCTCAACCTTAGCAGGAGCTGCTGTGTATCCAGCAAAGGCAAATGGAGTAAAGCCAGCGAAGATATCTTTACCATCTACTGCAGTCCATGAACCTTCACTATTTACAACAATCTTACCAGTAACTAAGTCATACTTAGCAGTTCTAGTAAACTCAACAGTTTGAGCTTTTTGAGTTTCTGGAATTTGAGCTAATTGGGCTGTACTTAATCCTTCGTAGTTGATTGTCCGAGTAACGTCCTTAACTAAGCCATTTTCTCTGAACCAATTCTTATTAGTTGGATGTGGATTAGTACTTGGATCAGTTGGATTAAGCTCATTCAACTTATGAACTAACTTGATATACAAGTTTTGATTCAATGTCTTACCAAAAGTATAACTAGTTGGTAATTCTTGATCTGGAGCTAATTCGTAATTGTCAGGAACAACTAATTTAAGATCATTGATAGTTGAATTAGCAACACCTGTCTTAGTAATTGTCTTACCGACTTGCTTATTACCATCTTGTGTATCTTCAAACTCAATACTTAAAGTTGCATCCAAGGTAAATCTAGCGTCTGAAGAAATATTCAGTTTGTAGTTTGGATTTGTTTTTTCAAGAGCAGCGATACTTTCTGGAGTTAATTTAATTACATAAACGCCAGATTCAGATGGAACTCCAGTTGCAAACTCATAAGTCATCCCTGTTGGAACTGTAATACCTGCGGGAGCGTGAACCGTGAAGTTTGCATTATCAATTGAGGTTGATGTGCTTTCCTGACTACCAGAAATTGTTACATTTTCTTCAGCTGGCCTAATTACGTAAGTAAATTGTCCACTTTCAGAAATTGCGTAGTTAGGATTGTCAGCTTGTAATTTCTTCAATCCATTTGCGGTCAAAGAAATGTAGTAAGTACCAGCATTAGTTGGTGCTGATATTGCCTTACCATTTGCGTCTACCCATTCGTAGTCGTCATTAGTCAAGTTAGCGGCATTCAAGTCTTCACCATTTACTAGGCCACTAGTGGTGAACACGCCAAAGTTTTCAGCTTGAGTATTGATTACTGCTGGCTGACCATCGTAAGTCTTGCCATCTGTACCAGTACCATTATTACCAAGGATTACATTAAGAGCTTTTTGCTTAATTGTGTAAACAGCAGCACCTAAAAGATCTTGTGCGTCTAAAGTTACATTTCCTTGGCCAGCATATTGGTTGATTGCGTTTTGCAAGTTTGTAATACCATCTGCACTTAACTTAATAGTGTAAGTACCAGCATTAGTTGGTGCTGATATTTCTTGACCATCCTTATTTTCCCAAATGTAATCTCCAGCTTGCAAAGCATAAGTACTTTGAGCACTTGATCCTGGGAAAGCAAAGCTAACAATAATATCACCGTTTGTACTATTCACTTCAGCAGTAGTTGCAGCTTGACCATCATAAGTCTTAGAAGATGAGCCCCTAAGAGTTGCAGTACCGTTTACAACGTTGATCGTGTAAGTAAATTCGCCATCAACTGAAGTAAAGTTGTAATTTGAATTATCAGCTTTTACTTGTGCAATTGCATCCTTAGTCAAGCGTAAGTAGTAAGTGCCAGCGTTTACTGGATTACCAGTCATTGCAACGTAGTTACCGTCAGCATCTTTACTGTACCAAGCATAACTATTGGCAGTTAAGCCAGTAAGGTTAAGATCTTGGTTAGTGACTAAACCTGTTGTATTCCACTTGATCTTGTTCATTACATCCGAAACAGAAGTAGTTTGAGCATTGTAGTCACGATCAGCTGAACCACTAATTTTTGCAGTGGCAGGAGCTGGATTAATTGTGTAGTTAATCAAACCAGCTACAGAACTAAATTGATAGTTTGAATTTGCATTTTGTAATTCAGCAAGCGTACTTGCATTTAAGCGTGCCTGGTAGGTTCCAACATCAACCGGTGCACTTTCAAGCTTATTACCAGTTTCATCATACCAAGTGAAGTCGCTAGCGCTAATACCCGGATTTACTAATGGATTATTAGCAACGATTCCATTTGCAGTAATAGTTATTCCATTAACATCAAGATCCGCTGCTTGAGCATCATAAGTCTTACTTTGATCAGGTGCAGAAATTGTTACGTCAGTGAGTGTTTGTGGATTAATTTTAAAGCTTGCTTGACCACTTAGTTTATCTGCTGAAACAGTCACATTAGACTGATCATTGTCACCTAAACCAGCTTGTGTGTTCAAAGCGTTTTGTAAATGATCTAGAATAGCTTGCTTGTTTAAACTAATCGTGTAAGTACCAACATTAGTTGGTGCATTGCCATTTGCAGTACTCCAAGTATAGTCACCGTTTTGTAAAGCATAGGTACTTTGAGTAGTTGAACCTGGGAAAGTAAAGTGAACTAAAATCTGCCCATTGCTATTAACTTCAGCAGTTGTTACAGCAGTTCCATCAAAAGTCTTTTGGTTAGAGCCACTAAGTTCTGCACTAGCTGCGGCTGCTTTTACTACATAATCAGCATTAGTATTAAATGCCCACTTGTAGTTAGCACCCTGATTACCAGTTAAGGCTTTTAGCTTTTCTTGACCAGCTTCTGATAATTCTACTTGATAAGTACCGACATTAGTTGCATCACCAATAATTTGTAAATCATTAGCTGTCAAAGTTAGAGTCTGTGCTTTACCATCAGCGGAGTAAACCGTAGTAGTGTAAGCTACGTTGTACTTATCTAAGTTAAGACCACTTGATAAGGTTGGTACGGCATTATAAGTTTTGCCGTCACTACCATTAAGAGTAACAGTAACTTCACCTTGTTTAACCGTGAATGTTCCCTTCGCAGTTACATCAGCAGCGGTTTGTGGGTATGAGTAATTAGTGCCGAGCTTTTCTTCAATGTTAGCCAAACCTTGTGCAGACAATTCTACTTGGTATTCACCAACATTACCTGGGGTTTGGTTAAATACTAGATCACCATCAACTGTGTGATAACTTAGAGCAGCCCCATTTTCAGTGGTAATTGTTAATACATAGCCAGATGGGTTTACTTTAATTGCATTGAGCCAATCTTGCGTACCATAAGTTACACTTGATTGACCTGAAACAGCAATAGTTACTGGCATTTGTTCAACAAAGAAGTTAGCCTTAGCATCCGCAGCTTGCGTCCAATCGTAGTTGCTTGAACCAGCTAAATCTTTAAGCTTTTGCAAACCTTGTGCTGATAACTTAACTTGATAAGTACCCACATTAGTAGGTACAGTAACAAACTCAAGATCACCAGCAGCTAAAGTTACGTTTGTATAAATTCGTTCTGCATTATTATCAACAGTTTCATTATGAACAGGTGCGGTGATAGAAATACTGTAATCACCAACATTAATGTTAGTCGATTCACCATATTTCACATGTTGAGCCCCAGTAATTTTTACCGTTGTATTAGCTGGCGTAATAACATATGAAGCTGGTGTATGACTTGGTTCAACAATCTCTTCATTATCCTGTTCATCAACACCGTTTTCCCCAATGTTACCCGAGAAGTCATAGTCTGGGAATAATTGGCGTAACTTATCAGTTAGCTGCTTAGAAATTTTTACGCGGTAAGTGCCGACATTAGTTGGAACACCACCATCCGGATAGCCTTCAACATATAAGTCACCAACTGTCCAGGTAAGTCCAGTATCATTATCATTATTTAAAAGCTTATTGTCTTTCCAAGTTAAGTTTGGAACTGGTAAATCAGTAGAAAGCCAATTAGTAAAGGCTAATTGATACTTACTTGGACTAAATGGCGTTGCTGTTCCATAAACAGTCGTTTGATTACCAGTTAAGGTTAATTCAGCTTTATGTTCATAAATGAAGTACTCACCGCTCTTAGCTGACTGACTAATCTTATAATTAGCAGCACCTGATAATTGCTTAATTCTTTTAATAGCGTCAGCAGTCAATTGAACCTTGTAAGGATTACCTTTTACAGGTTGACCATCGGCACCAATCCCGGCATTAGCATGGATAGCATGTTTGCCGTTGGCATCAACTACTTCAAGATCAGATGGAGTTAAAGTAAATTTACCTAAATCAGTTGGCTCAGTAGTTGAATTGCCCCAAACTAATTTAATATCGCCATTGTTGATTTGCTCTTGCGTAATTTCAGCATTCTTGTCATTAAAGACTTTAGAAGCACTACCTGAAACACCAATTGTTAATTCAGCTGGAGTCACTACATATGGGATTTCTCCAGAAATTGTGCTCTTACCATTTTCTTCAAAAGTGTAATTAGGGTTAGCATCCGCAAAGGCCTTTTCACCTTGAGTATTCAGCTTCAAGTAATAAGTACCAGCATTAGTTGGTGCAGATGAAAGTTTATTGCCTTGACCATCATACCAAGTAAAGTCACTAGCTGTGAAAGTAGGAACTGTTAAGTTTTCAACGTTATGGAAGCCAAAGTTGTTAGCTGTTTCAGTCTTAGTTGGATCAAAGCTGACTGGATTGCCATTATAGATAGTATTTTCTCCACCATATAGTTGAACGTTAGCAGCAACTGCCTGCTTAATCTCAAAGCTTGCAGAGCCTCCGTCGTCAGTAGTTGTCGTAAGGACCACGTTACCAGCACCCACAACCTGATCAATCTGACTTTGGATCTTATTGATAGCAGCCTGTGTCAACTTAATCGTGTAATTACCAACGTTTACTGGCGATTGGTTATCACTCGTTGACCAAGTATAGTCACCAGCTTCTAAAGTGAAGCTCTTTGGCAAGTTGGCAATTCCAGTACCGTTAATAGCTACCTTAATTGTTGAACCATTAGCATCAACCCAGCGGATTGCCAATCTTGAATCGGCGTTAATAGCTACCTTAATTGTTGAACCATTAGCATACAAGTCAGCAGTAGATACCGCTGAGCCATTGTAAATCATTGAGCTATTACCACTAAGATCTGCGGTAACTTTAGCCTGGTCAATCGTGTAAGATCCTTTACCTGCAGAAGCAGTAGCAGCCCACTCAACATTATCGCTATTAATTGCCTTAATGTGGTTCCAGCCTGACTGTGATAAGCGAACTTGATACGTTCCGACTTTAACAGGGGCTTGGCTTGTCCAATTGCCGTCAACATTAAATTCAATATCGCCAGCAACCAAGTTATAAGTTGGATTGTTAGGCTCATTTAACGCAATTGAGTATTTACCCAAGTAATCATCAGCACTAACAGGCGTTCCGGTATAAGTGTATGAAGGATCACCACTGAAGACTGCGCTTGCCTTATATTTTTTAATTACTAAAGTACCAAAAGCATTTGGATCAATACTAATATGATAATTATCGCCAACAGCATTCTGAATCTTAGCTAATCCAGCAGCAGTCAACTTCACTTGGTAGCTACCGACATTTTCGGCTGGACCGTTAACGATCGCAAAGTCACCTGAATCAAGAGTTACATCGGCTAAGCTTGCAACAGCGCCGGTAGTATTACCGCTAGTTTGAGTGATTGAAACCTTCACACTGTTAGTGTCGTCAGCATTGTAGACCACATTAATCGGTGAACCATTGTAGGTTTCGGTTTGGGTACCAGAAACGCTAACCGTATTAGCAGATGGTGTAATTTCAAAGCTTGCGCTACCGCTAATTGCATTATCTGCGAACTTAACGTTACTTACATCATTTTGACCGTTACCAACAGCTTGTTTAATTATTCCTTCAATTGCATCTGAATTCAGAACAATTGTATAAGGTTGACTATCTGCATTAACTGGAGCTTGACCATTTGGTGTATTCCAAGTAAAGTAGCCATTATTTAATTTAACTGTAGTTGAATAGTTAGCATTACCATCCTTTGGATAATGCAAAGTCAAAGTAATGTTGTTACCAGTACTAGTTGAGTTGAGATCATCAACACTGACTGCTTGGCCATTGTATTCACGGCTTGCGCTACCTGAAAGAGTAGCTGAAGCATTAGCCTGGTTAATCGTGAAAGTCCCGTTGCCAGAATTAGTTAAGTCAAAGTTTGGATTATTAGCATTTAACTTAGCCAAACCAGCATCAGTCAAGACAACCTTGTAAGTACCCACATTAACTGGCGCATTACCATCAGCCCAAGTAAAGTCGCTGCTATTTAAGCCAGTGGCATCAAGCGTAACGGTTTGACCATTAACAGTCGTTGTAAAGACAAACTTACTTGGATCAAGTGTACTTGGAGCAGCACCATTATAAGTCATCTCATAATTGCCGCTCTGAGCATTAGCCATTACAGCATTATCAGCAAGCTTATTAATCATGTAAGTTGCATTGCTGGTAATAGTTGATTGCCCATTTTGAGTCCAAATAATACTGTTGTTGCCGTATTTAGCAATAATGCCATTTTTACCTTGAGCAGTTAAACGAACTTGATAGTTGCCAGCATTGATTGGTAAGGCAGTAGTCCAGTTCATACCATCGGTTGAAAATTCAACATCGCCGGCTTGAAGAGTATACATACCTGCGCCTGCAGTTGGTCCTGTAACATTCACTTTCAAAGCATTATTAAGTTCAGCATTAGTAATAGCTTGGCCATTATAAGTACTAGTACCAGTACCAGTTAATGTAGCTGTAGCTACAGCACCCCAAGTGATATTAATAGTTGTATCTTGCGAAGTACCATTGACTGTTTCAGCTGGAATTTGCCCATTAACGAGTTGAATTGGAGTAGTAACTCCATTAACTGTTTTAGTAACAGTCATTGTGTAGCCGCCTACTTTTGGTACATTTAATGCATACCAATACATTGAATCAGTACCCCAATCGTTATAAGCAATTCCACTATCATTAACATTCAAGTGTGCGGTACGTGTAATTGTAGACTTTTGAACTGTCGTTTCTGTTTCTTTACCTGGTTGAGTAATATTAATTGTTCTTGTAACTGTTTTACTAAGTTTAGAATTAGGAACATAGTAAGTAGTTAACGAATTACGCCAGTACCAAGTTGAATCAGTATCATTTGTATAACCCGTTCCAGAATTGACTCCTGGATTGCCAAAAACAGTTGAACTATAAATTGCTGCTGGATAAGCACTGATGATCGCAGTATAGCCATCTTTAGTAGGAACGTTAATTCCAAGCGAAGATCCTGAAGGTTGACCGTTACTTCCTAAGCCAGTCCAATTACCCTGACCAGAGATAACGTGGAACCCTGGTGTATCGCTATCGCCAGCATCAGTATCCCAACTCCAACCACTATATGTGATTGTGTTAGTTGACACATTTAGGCTTCCGGTCTTTTTATAAAAGATCTCAAGCTTATATGGTGAAAATACTTCTTCCCCAGTTAAATCGCCAGCGTCAGCATAAACATAGTTTTCAGTGACAGTCCGAGTTTGAGTTTCATTAGGAATATACAAAACAGTATGAACTGGACGTGCTTCATAAATTGGAGCGTTCTCAGTATATGCTAAGGATTCCTTACCTTCGTCGGATGTCCCTGCCTTATTCCAAGTTGGGTAAACAAATTGATTTGCTGGTTGACCCGATTGATCAGTAACCGTTGCAGCGGTGTAACCATCCAATGTCGGCACATCAGCTACAACTGCTCCCCAGCTTTGTGGAAGGCTAGTCCAAGTACCTGATTCAACATGGTAACCATTCTGCCCTTGCTTGGTATCCCAAAGCCATGGAGTGTAGGTAACTTTCTTAGTAACCAGATCCTTTGACTTAGTTCTTGAGTAGTACACATCAAGGACAGCAGAAGTAAATGCAGACCCGTCTGGCGTATAAGTACCATCGGCATTAACTTTAGCCTTAATATAGTTCACAGTCGGCTTACGAGTTTGTTGTTCTTGTGTTTCCTGGATCTTGTGCTTAAGATTAATGGTCATCGTTGCACCGGTTAAAGCCTTAAGAACGGAGAAAGTATTCTCCCACTGATAGTTTGGAGTTGTCCAATCGGCGGTTGGATTGGTAAGCGATACCCCGTAACTCCCAACTAACTGCACCCCATCCGGCACGCCAGAAGTTGAAACAGAATAATAGTCACCAGCATCAGCACCTGCTGGAAATGTTAATTTCGTGTTAATGCTTGGATAATAGCCACCAGTTCCTGCTGCAGCACTGCCTGACACTTCTACCGTACCAAGATTAGTATTTGAATCTTCATCGTGGAAAGTAATGTAGAAGTGCATCTTTTGGTGAATTGGCACTTGAACAACAGGTGTAGTTTGACTAAAAGCAGCCAAAGTATACTGACTTGGAATTGACGCACCGTTTCCTAGTTCATAGCCGTCTGGCATTGCCATATGGAATTTAAGATTTGTTTCAACTCCAGGAACAAATTCTTGTGAGTAAGTTTCACCAACAACATTGTTATCATTATATTCATCCACAAACTCAAAATTAACTTTTGAGCAATATTTACCTTCGCATTTACTTCATAGTAGTAAGTGCCATCAGCTAACGTTACCCAAACTTTATCATTCATGTAGCCGGCAGCAAGCAAATCCTTAATTGCTTGCGCATTTGCTGGTCGACCAGTCATATAAGTTTTGTTTGCGGCATTATAGATATACATATCCTCAGCATGTGGAGCAGATACGTAATTTACGTCTACTTCCTGCTGGGTAGCATTAGACAGATTGTTAAAAGTTACTGTGAAATGGTTGGTCTTAGTATTGACTAAATCCGTTGGTTTGTTTTTCCAATGTCCAGCACTATCTATTTCATCTGCAGCTACTTGCACTTTGATACCTAATGCGTAAGCCAAAGCATAATCTTGGTAGAAATATTGTCCCCATAAGCCCGCTGGTGCATTATTAGTCGAAGGCTCACCTTGGACAGGATCAAAAGCTACAGCTGGCGTTGTCGGTGTCGCAGATGTTGACTTCAGATCGGAAGAGCGTCGTGTTGAGAAAGAGTGTAGATCTCGGTGGTCGCCGTATCATT
>OMGJ01001173.1_pt1 | contig 12326 bp, 6 predicted proteins | sample 1645811 | NCBI WGS metagenome assembly OMGJ01 (sample SAMN05578589, study PRJEB25193) | human gut metagenome | biome: Human Microbiome; feature: human-associated habitat; material: feces | host: Homo sapiens | place: USA:Birmingham | reverse complement strand
AAAGAAATGCGATAGAGTTTAATAACTCTTGTCGCATTTCATTTTACAATGAAGCAATTTTTTTAATTTTTTTTATTCTTTGACATAATAAACGATATGATATGGCAGAACTGTTAAAGGGAAGGGAGGCTTAAAAGGATGAAAAAAGGCAAAACGAGCATTTTCCTATACCCTGAAAAAACTGCGTGACACTCTTATTTCAAAGTGCCACGCAGCCCATTATTTTAGATTGAAACTATGATCTGATTACAGTAAGCTCTCATACAGCTTCGTAATGTCCTCAACACTTGTCTCCTTTGGATTGCCCGGACGGCAAGCATCATCATATGCAGACTGTGCTAAGAATGGAATATCTTCTTTCTTAACAATATCCTTGAGATCTGTAGGGATTCCAACATCTTTGGAAAGCTGTTTTACAGCATCAACGGCTGCTTTACGATACTCTTCCTGAGACATATTCTCTGTACCTTCAACACCCATTGCCTTTGCAATATCACGATATTTCTCACCTGTTGCCTCTGCGTTATACTCCATAACAGTAGGAAGAATGATCGCATTTGCGATTCCATGTGGTGTATCATACAATGCGCCAAGTGGATGTGCCATAGAATGAACAATTCCAAGACCTACGTTGGAGAAGCCCATTCCTGCAACGTACTGACCAAGAGCCATTCCCTCACGTCCTTCCGGCGTATTGTCTACTGCTCCACGAAGAGAACGTGCAATGATCTCAATTGCTTTGAGATGGAACATGTCGGACAATTCCCATGCTCCTGCCGTAATGTAACCCTCAATCGCATGTGTTAAAGCATCCATACCGGTTGCTGCAGTAAGCCCCTTAGGCATAGAAGACATCATCTCGGAATCGATAAATGCCACAACAGGAATGTCATGCGGATCTACACAAACCATCTTGCGATTCTTAGCTGCATCTGTAATAACGTAATTGATTGTAACCTCTGCAGCAGTTCCTGCTGTCGTAGGTACTGCAAAGATCGGTACGCTCTTATTCTTGGTATCTACAGCGCCCTCTAAGCTGACAACATCCTCATGCTCAGGATTATTGATAATGATACCGATTGCTTTCGCAGTATCCATAGAAGAACCGCCGCCAATAGCGATCAGATAATCTGTTCCTGCATCCTTAAATGCCTGTACACCTGTCTGAACATTTTCAATCGTTGGATTTGGTTTAATATTTGAATACAGCTCATATGCCATACCATTTTTCTCAAGTACATCCAACACTTTCTGTGTTACACCAAACTTTACCAAGTCCGGATCCGAACATACAAACGCTTTCTTAAAACCACGAATTTTAGTTTCTGTTGCAATCTCTGCAATAGCTCCTGCCCCATGATACGATGTCTCGTTTAATACAAATCTGTTTGCCATACTAGAATCCTCCTGTAAAATAATAAAAGTAATTTTGTTGAAATTGCACAAATTTCTGTGTATTTTCCAAAGTTTCTAGTATAATTATACGAAATTTACTCATAAAAAGCAAGATTCACTTTGTGAAAACTTTATAAACTACACGTCGTTATTTCACACGCAATTCATTGCGCAGCTTGCGAATCTTTCCCTGGAACTGCAAATACATATCGTATTCTCCAGGTTCCAGTCCATCCACCTGCACAGCAAAGATTTCTTTACGTCTGCCCATACGCAGTTGCGAATAATCTTGTACATATGTCTTATGCTCACCCTTAAAATACAGCTTTTCAACTGCACCAGGCAGCATCGAATACTGCAAAAGATTCTCGCACAAATGCACGTTACCGAAGAAGGTACCACGAATACGCTGATCCGTTTTTTTCGGCATTGTTCCATGAAATTCTTCCGGTGTTGGGAGCTTACCAAACTCTGTCTGATCATGCAGCCCCATCCCCACACAAAATGAAGGAATGTCCGGATGAAACTCCCAAGCCCACAAAAAGTTTTTAGTCAACTTAAACGTCTTCTCAACTTCGCCGTTTTCGCCATTGACCAACTGGATCTGGGAATGAAGTTCTGTCGTACGGTCTTGCGTGATACCTGTCAAATGGAAATACTTGTTGTATTCTTTTGTATAAAGGGCACTACCAAACTGCATCGTTTTCAAACAGTCTTTCTTGCTCTCCTGTACATATGTGCCGGCAGCCTCATCGATCGACACACGAAGCACCGCAGAATGTTGTGCATCATTGTAACCGCCATCTACCGCCCCTTTAGTACCTGTGCTATAGATCAACAATTCGTGCTCATCCATCCAAACAGCCTTATCCGGTCTTCCCATTTCGATATCAGCACCCTCTGTCTTCAAAGCGATGGCTTCCAACTCTGTATCCTGCCAGATTGATTTTGGTGCCAGCACCCAATCCAATTTGCCACTCTCCAGATCAAGCTGTGCGATCGTGTGTATACGCTTTAATGTCAACAAAAGCTTTCCGTCGCGGTACTCCATCGCTGAAAAAAGCAGCCATTCCTTACCGGTGTGGTATTTTTCTCCCAGCAAGTCAATCAGCTTAATGCGGCGTACGATCTCACCGGTATTCATATCCATCGTAAGAATACAGTCATTATAATGCTCTCCATCGGACGAGGTCACAAGATACAACGAACTATCGTGCTGTGCTAATGCAGTACCGATCGGTTCATTCAAAATATATGTGCGATACACTCTGCCCATATAATCCATTTCATGATAACGGCACGGCTGGATCTTGCCCATGCTGTTTACAATGTTAGCTGTTCGATCTGCCAGCAAAACATGACCATTCGGCATCGGTATCATACCCATCTTATAGGTACGAAGCTGCATTGAATATCGGATCGCACCATCTGCATCAAAGACCAATGGACTAAAAGCGGCACCGTTGACTGCCAGCAGCGGCATTGCTGCGGATTTATCTCCCTCTACTTCCATCACAAGATCCTTTTGGTTTTCAGGCACTTCTGAAACAAAAATACGGATCACTCGATGCTTTACAACTTTTCCTTCTCGATCGATCAGAGACAGATCTACCGTATTGCTACGTTCGAAATACAACCCCAAGATCGCCACACGATGTCTTGTTGTATAGCTGGATTCACCAACAAAATCATTGCCATTATCTCCGAACACACGATAGCGCACCTTGTACTCCTTGGAAGAGTTGAACAGGATAAGGGCTGTCTGTTTAGCCACTCCATATGGATTTGGAATAACCAGCACGTGAGAAAATGTGTACAAATGTCTGTCCAAGATCCGCTCAAAAGCGTAATCGCGCAGCTGTGCCAAAAACGCCCGCTTTGGCTCTTTTCGGTACGGCGTCATAACCTTACGGTTGTCATACTGCGCCAACTCACGCTCATACATGCGATCCATTTTGTTGAGATCACTTTCACTCAATGTGACCTTTGTTCCTTTTCTTACTTCAACAAATAATTTTTCACGTAAGTTCATATGCTCTCCTCTTTATAATTTCATAGTCAACTGAATACGCTGTTTTTTGAGATCAACACCCATTACTTTGACATCAACGATATCTCCGACACTGACAACATCCAACGGGTGTTTGACAAATTTCTTATCCGACATTTCGGACACATGTACCAATCCATCCTGATGAACGCCGATATCTACAAACGCACCAAAATCAATAACATTTCGAACTGTCCCCTTAAGGATCATGCCCTCTTTGAGATCTTTCATCTCTAACACATCTGTTCGAAGGATCGGTTTTGGCATTTCATCACGAGGATCTCTCGCAGGTTTCTCCAATTCCTTCAAGATATCAACCAGCGTGATCTCACCAATACCAAGCTCGTCAGCCATTTTCTTTTTGTCTTTCACACGCTTCTGCAAACTGCCGGAGGCTTTGTTCTCTGTCGGTGTTTCTTCCGTCTCACCGCTCGGCAGGTCTATCGAGCCAAAGGCTTCCGCAAAGGCTGCGCCAAAGGCTGTGTGCGTATTGCGTACAACAAACTGCTGTTTCTTTTTCTTTGGAGCGGTTTTCTTCTTGGCTAATGGGGACTGCTGTTTGGCCGCTTCCGTCTGGATCTTTTTGAGTTCTTCCGTGTCAATGCCAAGCTTATCTAATAATGCATTGGCTGCATCATAAGTCTCCGGATGAACGCTCGTTGCATCCAATGGATTTTTTCCATCCAAAATACGCATAAAACCTGCGCACTGTTCAAAGGCCTTCGGTCCCAGTTTTGGTACTTTTAACAACTCTTTACGTGACGTAAACTTTCCGTTTTCTTCACGATACGTAACGATGTTCTTTGCGATCACTTTGCTGATACCGGAAATATACTCTAACAGTGAAGCGGATGCTGTATTCAGATCCACACCAACTTTATTTACACAATCTTCCACAACACCGGATAATGTTTCGCCTAACTTCTTCTGATTCATATCATGCTGATACTGTCCTACACCGATAGACTGTGGATCGATCTTCACCAACTCTGCCAGCGGATCCTGCAAACGTCTTGCGATCGACGCTGCACTTCGCTGTCCCACATCAAAATTCGGAAATTCCTCGGTGGCGAGTTTACTTGCGGAATAAACTGAAGCACCTGCTTCATTTACAATAATATACTGCACAGGTTCTTTGATCTCACGCAGCATATCCGCAATGATCATTTCCGACTCACGGGATGCCGTTCCATTGCCGACGGAGATCAGGGAAATTCCGTATTTCTGGATCAGTTTTTTCACCTCACGTTTTGCTTCTTCGACCTTGTTCTGCGGTGCTGTCGGATAGATCACCTTCGTATCTAACACTTTACCGGTTGGGTCTACCACAGCAAGTTTACAACCGGTACGAAATGCAGGATCCCAGCCCAAAACTGTCTTACCGGCAATCGGCGGCTGCATCAAAAGCTGCTCTAGGTTTTTACCAAATACTTTGATCGCACCGTCTTCTGCCTGCTCAGTCAACTCATTACGAATCTCGCGCTCGATAGCAGGCGCGATCAAACGCTTATAACTGTCTGTCACTGCCTCTTCTAACACCGGCGTTACGATCTCATTTTCCTCTGTGATCGTCTTTTTGCATAGATACGTAAGAATGCGTTCTTCCGGAGCCTCCAGTTTTACCACTAGGAATTTTTCCTTTTCACCACGATTTAACGCAAGAACACGATGACCGGCAATCTTTTTAACCGGCTCCTGATATTCATAATACATCTCATAAACAGACTGCGCCTTTTCATCCTTGGCGGTTGAGGTAAGGATACCTTCTTCCCGTGTTATATCACGGATATATTTACGATAATCTGCATTATCAGAAATCTGTTCGGCAATAATATCTCTCGCTCCTGCAATCGCATCTGCAACATCTTTCACTTCTTTTTCCTCAGATACATACTGCTCGGCGATCGTTTCTAACGGTTCTGTCACTTCTTGTGCCAAAATGATCTGCGCTAACGGCTCTAATCCCTTTTCCTTGGCGATGATCGCTCTTGTACGGCGTTTTGGACGATACGGACGATACAAGTCCTCCACGAGCACCTGTGTCTCTGCTGCAAGGATCTGTGCCTTCAATTCATCGGTCAATTTTCCTTGTTCTTCGATCGTTGCAAGAACCTGTTCCTTTTTTTCTTCCAGTGTACGCAAATAAGTTAATCGCTCACTCAGATTACGGAGTTGTTCATCATTCAACGAACCATGTGCTTCTTTACGGTATCTGGCAATAAACGGGATCGTATTGCCCTCGTCGATCAGTTTTATGACCGCCTCTACCTGCTGCGGACGAATTTCTAACTCTGCTGCTATTTTCTTTACAATATCCATAGTATCCTACATTCCTTTCTATACGCACTTTGCCTATGCATCAAGAGTAAAATAGGCAGCCACTCGATACGCGGCTGCCCTTCTTTACCTTGAACTCTTAAATTTTCCGCGCTGACAATATTTGATGTTCTCCGTCAATTAACGAGACAATGCAAATGCATCATGAACTGCCTGTGCAGCCTCATTGACGTACTTCTCTTCTACGAGAACGCTGACGCGGATCTCGGAAGTAGAAATCTGCAAAATGTTTACTCCTGCATCATACAATGCTTCAAACATCTTAGCTGCAACACCTGCATTAGACATCATTCCGGCACCGACGATAGATACTTTGGCAACGTTAGTGTTCACTGTTGTCTTCTCGCATTTCAGACTTGTGTTAGCATGTCTTTCCAATGTCTCCATTGCCGTGTCTGCCTGATCTCTGGTTACTGTAAAGCTGATGTCCTGTGTTCCGCCATGCTCTACAGACTGTAAGATCATATCTACATTGATATTGTGATTTGCTAAATGCTGGAACAGCTTAAATGCTACGCCCGGCTTATTCTCTAATCCAACTACTGAAATCTGTGCTACATTTTTATCTGTGGCTACACCACTTACTAACATTTTCTCCATTTTACTTTCCTCCTTTACTACAGTTCCTTCACTTGTATTCAAACTAGAACGTACTACCAACTGTACGCCGTATTTTTTAGCCATCTCAACAGAACGATTGTGCAATACACCGGCACCAAGACTGGCTAATTCCAACATCTCATCGTACGTGATCTCGTCTAATTTACGAGCATTTGGTACGACGCGTGGATCTGCAGTAAAGACACCATCTACATCTGTATAAATCTCGCAGGCGTCTGCATGTAATGCAGCTGCCAATGCTACTGCTGTCGTATCGGAACCACCTCTTCCGAGTGTTGTGTAATCATCAAACTTATTGATTCCCTGAAATCCTGTAATTACTACGATACGACGATTATCCAACTCATTACGGATACGCTCCGTATCAATTCTCTTCAGACGAGCATTACCATACACTTCTGTCGTATGCATCTGCACCTGAAAAGCATTCATGGAAACTGCCGGAACACCGAGAGAGTCCATTGCCATTGCCATAAGTGCAACGGATGTCTGCTCACCTGTTGTAAGAAGCATATCCAACTCTCTGCGGGACGCCTTCGGATTAATATCCTTTGCCATATCCAACAAAACATCTGTCTGTTTGCCCATTGCAGAAAGAACGACTACTACCTGATTTCCTTTTTTGTAATCTTCAATACAACGCTTCGCCACATTAAAGATCCGCTCTTTGTTGGCAACGGAAGTACCACCAAATTTCTTAACAATTAACATATCTATCCTCTTTTCTGCTCATATTACTGAGCGGCTTATTATTTCGTCTCCGGAACACGGATCTTATTGATCACATTGCCGAGTGAATCTGCTGCTGATGCATAAGCTCCCTCTGTGATCTCTCCCGTGATAAATGCATATTCGTCCGCATATCCGGCATCAATCTCTGTCACATCGCCAAACGCTTCTTTGACCTTAGCTGCATTCTGTGACTTATCTCCACGCAAACGCACGAAGAAGCTGCTCTTGCTCTCCTCAAAAGGCTCTAAAGCGATCTTCTCGGCACTCCACTGTACCTCAACGCATTTTCCTATGTTTTTAGCGACTTCCATAACATCGGAAACGACCGCACTGGCTGTTGCCAGCTTGCCGGCGCCCTGTCCATAGAACATGACATCTCCAACCATATTTCCTTTTACTAAAATAGCGTTAAATACATCGTCTACGCTATATAATGGGTTCTCCGGATAGATCAGCACCGGTGCAACTTTTGCGCTGATGCGATCTCCATCTTTCTTGCTGGAACCAAAAATTTTTACTTTGGCCCCGATCTTACCGGCATATACGATATCACGGTCTGTGATCTTGGTAATTCCCTCTGTATAAACATCGTTAAAATCCAGTGTCTTGCCATAAGCAAGAGAAGTTAAGATTGCGATCTTGCGGCAGGCATCATATCCTTCCACATCTGCAGTCGGATCTGCCTCTGCATAACCAAGCTGCTGCGCCTCTTTGAGCACTGTGTCAAAATCAGCTCCCTTATTGGTCATCTCTGTCAAAATAAAGTTCGTTGTACCGTTTAAGATACCGGAAATCTCCAATATCTCATCCGGATTTAAAGAACTCTGCAGTGGGCGGATAATCGGAATACCACCACCAACACTGGCCTCAAACAAGAAACTTACATTGTGGTCTTTTGCTATCTGAATAAGCTCCGGTCCAAAATCAGCCACCAACGCTTTGTTGGATGTGCAAACACTCTTCCCGGCCTCCAAACTAGCCTTTACAAACTCATAGGCAGGGTGTAATCCTCCCATCGTTTCTACAACCACATGAACCTCCGGATCATTTTTGATCACTTCAAAATCATGTACCAGCACTTCCTCTACCGGATCTCCCGGAAAATCTCTCAAGTCCAGCACATATTTTGTACAGATCTCATCCCCGATGCGTTTTGCGATCATCGCATTGTTCTCGCGAATAATATCAAAAACACCGGATCCGACTGTTCCGTAGCCTAACACACTTACGTTAATCATAGTTTCCTCCATTTCTCTGCCAATGTATTTTTATTTATGTCAGATGCCCCCTTACAAAAAGGAGCATAGAGCACACTGCTCATTTACTTTGTGATCCATGCTAAATATGCATTGATAAACGGATCCAGATTGCCATCCAAAACGTCTTGCACATTACCGATCTCAGCACCGGTACGATGATCTTTGACCATGGTATACGGCTGCAGCACATAGGAACGGATCTGGCTTCCCCAGCCAATCTCTTTGGATTCGCCTCGGATACCGCTCGCCTTTTCCAACTGCTCCTGCTGTTTTAAAATATACAGCTTTGCCTTGAGCATCTGCATTGCCTTATCCTTATTCATATGCTGTGAACGTTCATTTTGGCACTGTACCACGATCCCTGTCGGGAAATGGGTAATTCTAATTGCAGAAGAAGTCTTATTGATATGCTGACCACCCGCTCCACTGGAACGATATGTATCGATACGAATATCATCATCTGCGATCTCAACATCAAGATCTTCTTCGATATCCGGCATGACATCACAGGATACAAAGGATGTCTGCCGTTTGCCGGCTGCATTAAACGGTGAGATTCTCACCAAACGGTGCACTCCATGCTCTGATTTCAGATAACCATACGCATTTGCGCCATTGATCTGCAGCGTAACTGATTTATAACCCGCTTCATCACCATCCAGAAAATCCAGCATTTCAACTTCAAATCCATGCTTTTCTGCAAAGCGCTGATACATACGGCACAACATACTTGCCCAGTCGCAGCTTTCTGTTCCACCGGCACCGGCATGAAGCGTTAATATTGCATTGTCTTTGTCGTATTCTCCACTCAAAAGTGTTTCAATACGCAGGGATTCGTATTCCTGCTCAAATTGCTGCAGTGAATCTTCTACTTCCTCCAACACGCTGGCATCATTTTCTTCCTCCGCGATCTCGATCAACATCAAAATATCATCGCGGGCGCTCTCCAATGACTCATAGCGTTCTATCACGGATTTCAGCTTTTTGGACTCCTGCACGATCTTGGCAGAATGTTCCGGGTCATCCCAAAATCCCGGATCTTCCATTGTCTTGTCCAGTTCTTCCACTCGATCTCGTTTATTAGCGAGGTCAAAGTGAATTCCCCATTTCAAGCAGTGGCTGTTCATAGTTTGCAAGCGTCATTTTGACTCTGTCAAACTCTACCATACCAACTCACCTCTTTCTATATTTTATCAATTATATCCTTCCGGCTCACGATCCGTGAACCGGAAGGCACTATAATACTTATTATGCACGGCGTCCGCAGCACTGTTTGTACTTACGTCCGGAACCGCATGGGCACGGGTCGTTTGGCTGTACCTTCTTGGTTGTACGGCGCTTTGGCTGTGCCGGCTGAGACTCATCCTTATTCGTTCCGGTAACCTTAGCAACCTGCTCACGCTCTACTTTCTGCTCGATCTTGATATGTGTGAGCGCTTTTACAGTCTCCTCTGTGATCGAATCAATCATTGCATTGAACATATCAAATCCGGCGAATTTGTATTCCACAACCGGATCTCTCTGTCCATATGCCTGTAATCCGATACCTTCACGAAGCTGATCCATATCATCGATATGATCCATCCACTTGTTATCAATAACTCTCAACAGAATAATTCGCTCAACCTCACGGATCTGATCCGGATCAGGGAATTCTGCCTCTTTTGCCTCATATACCTTAACGGCTTCCTCTTTGAGTTTCTGTGCCAGATCCTCTCTGGTACCATGTTTTAACATCTCGTCGTCAAGCTGAATTCTCTTCAACGGTATGATCGGAAGCAAGACATTATTTAACTCCTGTACATCCCAGTCTTCTGCACTGCCATCCTCCGGAATGACTGAATTTACGCAATTTTCCACTTCATCGGTGATCATCTTGTAGATCGTATCACGCATACTCTCTCCATCCAGAACACGACGACGCTCTTTATAGATCACTTCACGCTGCTCATTATTAACACGGTCAAACTCCAGCAAATTCTTACGAATACCAAAGTTGTTACCCTCAATCTTCTTCTGTGCATTTTCGATCGCACTGGAAAGCATCTTGTGCTCTACCTGCTCTCCGTCCGGCATAGCATCAAACAGTCCCATGATTCGCTCTGAGCCGAAAAGACGCATCAGATCATCTTCCAAAGAAATGTAGAATCTGGATTCACCAGGATCTCCCTGACGTCCGGCACGACCGCGCAACTGGTTATCAATACGACGGGACTCATGTCGCTCCGTACCGATGATCTTCAGACCACCAAGTTCCGTAACCCCATCGCCAAGCTTAATATCGGTACCACGACCGGCCATATTCGTTGCGATCGTAACGGCACCCTTCTGTCCGGCATCCGCAATAATCTCTGCCTCCAACTCATGGAACTTCGCATTCAAGACTTTATGCGGAATGCCTGCTTTCTGAAGTTTAGCACTCAGATACTCAGAAGTATCAATTGTGATCGTACCGACCAAAACAGGCTGCCCCTTCTTGTGAGCCTCTACAATGTCAGCAACAACGGCATTGAACTTGTCCTCTTTGGTCTTATATACTGCATCATTATAGTCAATACGCGCAATCGGCTTGTTGGTAGGGACTTCAACAACGTCCATCTCGTAAATCTCACGGAACTCTTTTTCCTCAGTCAACGCAGTACCGGTCATACCGGATTTCTTCTCGTATTTATTAAAGAAGTTCTGGAACGTGATCGTTGCCAGTGTTTTACTCTCTCTCTTGACCTTAACATGCTCTTTCGCCTCGATCGCCTGGTGCAGACCATCCGAAAAACGGCGTCCCGGCATGATACGTCCCGTAAACTCATCAACGATCAAAACCTCATCGTCTTTTACCACATAATCTTTGTCGCGATGCATCAAAGAATGTGCACGAAGCGCTAAGTTGATATTATGCTGCAATTCCAAGTTGTCCGGATCTGCAAGGTTCTCTACCTGGAAGAAACGCTCTGCCTTGCGCACACCTTCTTCTGTCAGATTTGCATTTTTATCCTTTTCATCGACAACATAATCTCCGGTTTCCTGCTGTTCCTCATTCATGAGAATATCCATCTTGGAAAGTTCTTTTGCAGTACCTTTGGTCAACTGTCTTACGAAAATATCACACATCTCATACAATTTAGTTGACTTGCCACTTTGACCGGAAATGATAAGTGGTGTTCTCGCCTCATCGATCAATACCGAATCCACCTCATCGATGATCGCATAATGAAGACTTCTCTGTACAAGCTGCTCCTTGTATACAACCATGTTATCACGCAGATAATCAAATCCAAGTTCATTATTGGTTGCATACGTAATGTCACAGTTATATGCCTCTCGGCGCTCATCATTATCCATATTATTTAAGATAACACCAACCGTGAGTCCCAAAAATTCATGTACTTTGCCCATCCACTCAGCATCACGCTTTGCCAAGTAATCATTGACGGTAACGATATGGACACCTTTGCCCTCTAACGCATTCAAATATGCCGGCAATGTAGATACCAACGTCTTACCTTCACCGGTACGCATCTCTGTGATACGTCCCTGATGTAAAATAACGCCACCGATCAACTGTACTCTATAATGACGCATATCCAATACACGAGTAGCCGCCTCGCGGACAGTAGCATACGCTTCCGGCAGGATATCGTCCAATGTCTCACCGTTCGCCAAGCGCTCCTTAAATTCAGGCGTCTTAGCCTGTAGTTGCTCGTCTGTGAGCTTCTCAAATTCCGGTGCTAATGCTTCAATTTTATCAACAATCGGAATGATTCGCTTTACCTCACGCTCACTGTGAGTACCAAATAGCTTTTCTATGAAATTCATAGTCCGTTCTCCTGTTTTCAATCGTTTCTTTGTGTTCTTCCTTCTGTCTGTCCCTTTTTTCCAATTAATTTTTTTTTTTTTAATGATACGGCGACCACCGAGATCTACACTCTTTCCCT